>Ga0209592_1000387_pt1 | contig 13154 bp, 12 predicted proteins | sample PPLLak2March2015_2_FD_187251 | JGI IMG/M metagenome (GOLD analysis project Ga0209592, IMG submission 187251) | Freshwater sediment microbial communities from Prairie Pothole Lake near Jamestown, North Dakota, USA - PPLs Lake P8 Core (3) Depth... | ecosystem: Environmental > Aquatic > Freshwater... | reverse complement strand
TGGAATCAAAGAAAAGGGCAAGACCGAAACGATGGCCGCCTACGACCTGAGTGAGCTGGTCATCCAATCCATGTGACCCCCTTCCCTCGAAAAAAATGAGGATTCCAAAGTTTATCAGGAGCGTTTTGAGCGGACCCATCTTGACAAACTATTCCCTCTTTCTTATATTCAACTCATCCCCAAGTGAGTTCTTGTTTACTCTCCGCAAAAGACCAGAAAGAAAGTAGGACGGTATTTGTTAAGAAGAGAAAACCTACCCACGTGGGTATAACAGGCTGCTGAAAAAGTCATCTTTTCCAGGTTGCTCAAGAAGGGCCCTGCCTTCGCCGAAGCGGCTACGCGCAGGCAGGCAGATGCAAGTTGAGTTTGCGAAATCCCGGTTACGGGGCCCCCCGAAATCCTGAGGAGTGAGGCGTACTTGGCTGTACGCTGCAACGACGAAGGATGAGGGAAATCCCGAGAAGCGCGGGACTGATGGCCATTTTTCAGCAACCTGATAATACTTTAAAAGGAGGATACCGTGAAAATCGCTGTATGTATCAAACAGGTTCCCGACACAGAAGCTGAAATCAAATGGGATACTCCGAAAGGTGCTCTCAAGAGAGATGCCATGAACCCGGTCACGAATCCTTTTGACGAGTTTGCCCTGGAAGAAGCTCTACTCACAAGGGAAAAGTGTGATGGAGACATCGTGGCAATCACGATGGGTCCTGAAAAGGCCAACGACGCCCTGAGAAATGCCCTGGCGCTCACGGTCAATGAGGTGCATCGCTGCACCGATGACGCCTTCGCAGGTTCCGACACCTATGCAACCGCTTCCGTCCTTGCCGCTGCCCTTAAGAAAATTGGCGATGTGGACGTTGTTTTTTGTGGAAGACAGTCTACGGACGGCAATACCGGTGTCGTGGGTGCAGAAGTAGCTGCCATCCTCGGTTGGAGCCCTCTCACGTACGTTTCAAAAGTACGCCAGATCGATGCGGCCAACAAGAAGATCGTCGTTGAAAGGGCCATCGAAGGCGGCATCGAAGTCATAGAAGCAAAGTTGCCTGCCGTCGTCTCCGTGATCAAAGGCATCAACGAGCCGCGGCTTCCGAACCTCATGGGTATCAAAAAGGCTGCGAAGGTGGTGATCCCTCAGTGGAATGCAGATGACTTAGGAGTGGACAAGGGCAAGGTCGGTGCAGCCGGCGCCTCTACAAAGGTTGTTGAGATCGCCGTGCCCCCTCCTCGTGGAGCAGGAGAGATCCTGAAAGGCGAGCTTGAAGATATTGCCAATATCGTCACCGACAAACTGATCGACATGAAAGTCATAAAATAACCGGGAGGAGAGAGAACAATGGCTAACGATGTATGGGTATATATAGAACACAAAGAGGGTCAAACAACACCCACGTCCTTCGAATTATTGGGCATTGGAAAGACCCTGGCAAAGGAACTCGGCTCCGGCCTGTGTGCTTTTGTCATCGGTGAAAATGTCGGGAATACTGCGAAAGAGGCTTTTCAGTGCGGCGCCTCCAAAGTCTATGCCGTAGAAGGGGCTATTTTCAAGACTTTCAATGCGGAAGCTTACTCAAAGGCGTCAAGCTTCCTCCTCGGCAAGTACAAACCGGAAGTTGCCCTTTTCAGGGCCACGAGTCAGGGCACGGACGTGGCAGCGGCAAGCGCTGCAAATCTAGGGATCGGGCTCTGCACGGACAGTATCGGCATCAAGGTGGAGGGCGGACAAATAAAGCTCACCAGGGCTGCTTTTGGCGGCAACTATTCGGTGACGGTCGTCAATGAGAAGGCGAAACCGCAGATCGCAACGCTGAGACCAAAGGCATTCGCCATGCCTGAAAAGGATGCGTCAAAATCGGGCGAGGTGGTCAAAGAAACCTTTACCATCGCCGAGGCAGACCTGAATACGAAGTTCCTTGAGTTCATCAAATCACAGGTCACGGTAAACATGGTTGAGGCCGATATCATCGTATCGGGTGGCAGGGGCACCGGTGGCCCGGAAGGTTTTAAGATCTTGAAAGACCTGGCCGACATCCTGGGAGGAGCACTGGGCGCATCCCGTGCAGCCGTTGACTCCGGATGGATACCGTACGAACACCAGGTAGGACAGACCGGCAAAACGGTTAAGCCGAGAATCTACATCGCCTGCGCTATCTCCGGCGCCATCCAGCACCTGGCGGGTATGAGGACATCGGATTGCATCGTGGCCATCAACAAAGACCCTGAGGCGCCGATATTCAAGAACGCCACCATCGGCATCGTGGGCGACTATAAGGCGGTCGTACCGAAGATGCTGGAAAAGTTCAAAAGCAAGCTGAACAAGTAAAACGGATGAACGAAACAAAAAGGGAGCCCACCGCGGCTCCCTTTTTTGTTTCGTGATTTAGGATAATTCACCATTCCTGAGATAAAAACATGGGGTCTGCCTTTGACGTGGGACTAAAATGGATAGGCTAATGAAATAGTTTGGAATCCACTTTCATCGGGCCATTTTTCTTGCTTTAAAATTGAATATTTACATGAAAACCTGCTGCCGAAAAAGACTCTCTTTTTTAGTCTAAGAAAAAGGATGTAATTACTGGTACTTATTAAGCCTCCTTTACCTTTTGGTCCAGCCATTTGCCCGATTGGCACAATTCTTTTGAACCGCACCAGAATTCCCTGAATTTTTTTTGTTAAGAGGTGTGAAAAAATATAATGGTGCTGTAAAGTGACATAAAAATTTGCTGGATCCTTTTTCTGGCATGGGACTTGAATAACTACATACTAAATCGATTGCAGGATATCGGAGGAAAAAGTTGTTTTACAAATAAACTTATATCTGCAACTCGCGGAGATTTGAATGAAGCGTTTCCTGGTTAGCAAAAACGATCCCTTTAATACTCGCCCGTGGTCAACTTTGACGCGGGCTTTTTTGCTTTTGGGGGATCCCTTCATGGTGAGAGATGACCTCATGAATAAGTTCATTTGTTGACGGTACTCCCTCAGAAAGTGATCGGGAAAAAGAGCGCAGGATGGGTTTGTACGTTGATCAATCAATATTACGAAACATGACTCATTCAAAAATTAACCACGAGGAGGGCTAAGAAATGTGCACAGAATTGAGTTTGGACTTATATTGTACGAATTTCAAATGTCCTCACAACTTATTCTGGGAAGAGTTAAGCCTCGACAGAGACAAAATCCAAATGACGGACAAGGCGCTTGAAATCAGAAACTGCTGCTGTAAGATCATGCGCCCCTGGACTCCGGAGGAAATTGGTGATGCATGGGGTTTAACGGGTGAGACGATCAGGTGCTCCGAAGAAAAGGCTTTCAGGAAGCTGCAGAAGAAAATTCGGATGAACAGGAAAGGGTCGCTGCTGTCCAAAAGGATCGTTCATAGAAGGGTTGTGGCCTTTGAACATCACCCAGTTAGAATTATGCAGAACCATCAGAGATGAAAATGGATATTTTGAAAGAGGAGGAGGGGAAATGAAGCTTTTCAACATCCATGTGATTACGTGTAACTCAGTCGGCGACTTTCAGTCGAAAATGAAGAAAAGGATGATTCTCCACACCACCCTGGAATCCGTTAAAATCGTCTTCCTCGTGGCCGTCACCGCTTTTTTCGTGCTGGAATATATTGCGCCTCTGACCCAAAAGAGCCTACGAACCAGCTTTCCAGCCGGGATGGAGGAGCTTCTTTCCATCACAAGATCCTCGGACTCCAGCGTGAAAGAAGTTCTGCATCTGGCGAACGTGATCCGGTTCATTACCGGAAACCAGCTTTCCGAAGCTAAAATGTTGAGGTATGCCGGTTTGATCTCCCATGCTTCCCAGAAAAATGGATTGAACCCCCTTGAAATCATCGCGATCATCATGGCTGAAAGTAATTTCAGGGAGGATTCTATCAATAAGGAGACCGGCGACTACGGTCTTGGGCAGATCAATTGGGAGCACTGGGGCAAGGATTTCGGATTGATGCCCCACCAGCTTCTAGACCCATCGGTCAACATCTTCTTAACCTGCCATGTCTATAAGTTCTTTGGGAAGGATTTTGGCAAATACCATCGGGGCAACGGCATCAAATCCAGGGTCTACATTGTAAATGTGAGAAGTATTCTTTCCACGTTGAAAGCTTTTGAAAAAGGGAACAAAGAGAATGTTTCCTGAAAACCGGCTCCGGGGAGATAGGCCCGTCGAACTATTTCCCTGGAACTTTCGTCCGCGCTTTCAAGGAAAAGTATTCCTATAGACCATTTTTCGAGGCCCCTTCGTTAAAAGTAGGGTCACTCCCTCCATAAAATACATGATTTACCCCATTTACTCTCAGATCATTTCTGTTATGCTGAGGCAACAATTCAGCCGACACATTTTGTGCGAAACACCTTTCCTTTATTATTAAATTCTATTGATCCGCAAAGCGGGTGGGAGTTTATCATAGTGTTTCAATTTGCGTAGGAAGATCAAAAGGTAAGATAGGTCATGCTGAGAACAATGACCGTTGAAGATAACCTTCTTTTTCGAGAAACGTTCAAAGGGTATTTGTTGTCTGAATTTCCTTCAATGGAAATGATCGAAGCGGCAAATGGAGAAGAAGCATTTAAGAGGCTTTCTTCTACTGCCGTTGATCTTGTGTTTATGGACATCGGGTTACCAGGGGAGAGCGGGCTTGAGCTGACCAGGAAGATAAAAGCCAACCATAAGGACGTGACCATTGCCATTCTGACGAGTTATGACTTGGCAGAATACCGGGAAGCCGCCGCTCGATGCGGAGCAGATTGTTTTATTACCAAGGATTCGACGAAATGGGATCAGGTCTCAGTAATGGTCAAGTGTTTTCAGAGAGCAAAAGATAGCACTGGATTGAAACCAGGCTGTGTTCGCCTTGCGAGCGGCGGTTCGCAGTGAGAAAGGAGGAATCCATGGTTCAAAAAAAGAAGGCGGTAAAGAAAGTTGCGAGAAAGGTTGTGAAGAAGGCTGTCAAGAAGGGCGATGTTTACAAATGCGGCGTGTGTGGACTTGCTGTAACAGTGGACGAAGTTTGCGGGTGTGTGGACACCTGCGATATCATCTGCTGTGAAAAACAGATGAAGCCGAAAAAACGAGCCTAACGGACTCCTTCGATTCATTCGTTTGAGGAAAATAAGCTCTCTATTCAGACCTTATCGGTCTTCCAGGATGAGAGAAGAACTCTAAGAAATAAATCAACATCTGATTGCAGGACAGGAAAGGCAGGAAGCAGAAATGGCCCTGCCTTTCTTATGTACTCTTCTACCAGAAATCGTTAACCTCTGGGCTGGTTTGGGGTAGAGACTTGACGGTGGAGTTTGTAACCCTTTTCCTGGGCCTTCCTTCCTTGAAAAATTCACTTCTCTAATTTTAGAATAAGAGCTATATTAACAATCGCAAATAAATAGTGCGGCTGGACTCATCGAGTTCACGCCAAAATCTGTCGGAAAGGATAAGGGGTATGATCAGAAAATATCCAAACTTGTGCAGCCCCCTGAACATTGGCAACGTCACGCTACGAAACAGAATGGTGTCAGCGCCCATGGCTTTCCCGGACATTACCGCCGAGGGTTATGTGACCAAGGAGGCCGCTGCTTTTTATGAGCTACGCGCGAAGGGCGGTGCGGCCGCAGTCACCTTGAGCGAATGTATCGTACATATCAAAACAGGGATGAGCCATTCCAAGCATATCAACCTTCAGGATGAGGGTGTACTGGCGGGCCTGACCGATGCCGCCAGGTCGATTAAGCGCCATGGCGCGCTTGCTAATGTTGAGATTTCCCACGGGGGAAAGTATGCAGGGGTCGACCTGGCAAAGAACTCGGGTGGGCGAACCCACGTCAGATATGGCCCCAGCGCGGAAATGCTTTCAGACGGCTCAAAGATCGAGGAAATGCCTAAAGAGCTCATTCACGAAATCGTGGAGGCTTTCGGAAAAGGTGCCGCTTTGGTCAAACGCGCCGGCTTCGACATGGTGTTTGTCCATGGCGGCCACGGCTGGCTGATTCAGCAGTTTTATTCACCCGCGTCAAACAAGAGAACGGACGAATATGGCTGCGACACCGTTGACAACCGAGCCCGCTTTGCGCTCGAGGTTCTGGATAGCATCAGGGCAGCCGTCGGACCGGATTTTCCAATCGAATTCCGCATGAGCGCGGAAGAACACATCCCTGGCGGCTACAACGTTGACGACGCCATTCAGTTCGCAAAGCTCCTGGAGAGTAAAATCGACCTCTTGCATGTATCCACGGGCGCCCACGAGAACTCATTCGCGATCACCCACCCGTCCATGTTCGTGGAGAGAGGCGGTCATGTCCATCTCGCCGCTACGATAAAAAAACATGTCAAGGTTCCCGTCGCCTGCGTCGGTGCCTTAAACGAGCCGGATCAGATGGAGGAAATCATCGCATCCGGCAAGGCCGATGTGGTCGAAATGGCACGGGCGCTGCTCGCCGACCCCTTCCTCCCCAGGAAGGTCATGCTTGGGCACGCCGATGAAATTGTCCGGTGCACACGCTGCTTTACCTGTCTTGCGGAGCGAGTGCATACTCAGACAAGGATATGCTCCATCAATCCAATCATAGGCAGAGAGTACGAGAGCCGTTTTGCACTGCCCGCGTCCGAGCCCAAAAAAGTGCTTGTCGCCGGTGGGGGTCCGGGCGGAATGAAGACGGCCATAACGGCCGCACAGCGCGGGCACAAAGTCATTCTATGCGAAAAGAGCACAGCACTCGGCGGCGTCTTGAAGTGCGTAAGAGCCATTTCGTTTAAGAAGGACCTTTATGGGCTGATCAAGAATCTGGAAGCTCAGATGAGAAAAGCTGGAGTCGAGATCCGATTGAATACCGAGGTGACGCAGGAGCTCGTTGAACGCGAAGCGCCTGACGTGCTTGTGCTGGCAGTAGGCGCAGCACCTATTGTACCACCCATTCCCGGCATGGATGGCCCCAAGGTCGTTCTGGCGACCCATCTTTCCGACGAAGGGATCGCCGTCGGGAAAAAAGTCGTCATCCTTGGCGGCGGGCTGGTGGGCTGCGAATCCGCAGTGCATCTTGCGCAAGAGGGAAAGGATGTCACCGTCGTCGAGATGATGAAGGATGTCGCCGTGGACGCCAACGTCCGCCAGAGGCCCATTCTTCTGGACATGTTTGCCAAGCTGCGGGTCAAGGTGGAAACCAGGATGAAAGGCGTTAAGATTACCGACGAAGGACTTGTTTGTGCCGACGAGAACGGGAAGGAAAAGCTCTTTAAGGCCGACACGGTCGTGTGCTCCGTCGGACAGCATGCGCTGCGCAAGGTTGTCAACGACCTGCTCAACGCGGCGCCCGAGGTCGTTCAGGTTGGCGACTGCATCAAACCGCAGAAGGTCACCGAGGCCCTTTACCGCGGCTACCACGCAGGACTGGATATTTAGCCCGCCAGTGGCGAACAGAATGTGAGCAAAGGAAGTTTCCTTCATAGTGTGCCCCTCGGACACATTCCAGGAAGGCAGCATAATGGAATCATTCGCGTAAATGGTGCGGAAGGAGGGTTTTATGTCGGAAAAACTGATGGAGTATTTTAACAAGATGCCCAGGATCGGTTCGCTCAGCACATCCAGCAAAGACGGACGGGTAAATGTAGCTGTTTTCGGTTCTCCAAGGATGACAGGTGAAAAAAGAGTCATCATGGCGACAAGAAAGAACCGGACTTTTGCTAACCTTCAGGAGAACCCTTACGCTGTCTTTATGATTATGGAGCCAGGAAAGACTACCAGTGAATGGAGGGGACTCAGAGTTTATCTAAGAATGACCGGTTACAAGACGGAGGGAGATGAACTGATTGCTTTTCGAAAACAGGTTGCCGGGAGAGTTTCAGAGGAGGCAGCAAAGGCGATTTACGCTGCGGTAGAATTTGAAGTTTATAATATTAGACCTTTGGTCGACACAGGACAGAAGTGGGAGGATTATATCTGAGTCCAACGAGGGCGGCCTCCCTTCCCCTCCTGCCGACCTTTCAGAAGCTTGAGGGGGTCTGCGAGGTCTCCTCCGATCCTGCGTCAAACCGCATATTTTCTTCAAGCCCTCTCGGGCGCCGCTCCCCCGGCCTTCCATATTTTCTTGATCCGGTTCGCTCGCACAATTTTCTCGCTTCAGATCGCCCAGACGACGTCCTTCACATCATTATTATTATGGCTCGGGTGGAGGCTGCAGTGGCCGCCGAGGCGGTGTCAGTTTAAAGGCAAGCTGGCTCTGCTTAATTTTTCCGGCAAGAACTCAATGGCGAAGCCTAGCTTTCGGCATAGGCTGAGCATCTTTGTATTGTCCGATTGAACCAAAGCGTAGACCTCCTCCAGCCCCTTTTCCTGAGCAAAGCCGATCATCATGTCAACAAGTTTGTATCCCAGCCCTTTACCGTGAAAATCGTCGTGCACGACGACGGCAAACTCGCCGCTTCTACCATCGGGTTCAATAATAAGTCGACCAATACCGAGAATTCTTCTCTTTTCACCTTCGCGGTGTTCGGCGACGATAGCCATTTCCCGGTCATAGTCTATGTTGCAGAAGCGGATGTGCATCTCGTGGGTGATGTGCTTGATGGCCTGGAAAAACCGCTCTCGCAGCGTCTTTTCTGACAGGCTGGTGAGCATCTCGTGCTCCATGGGTTCATCTTCAGGCTTGATGGGCCGCAAGAGCACCTCGGTGCCGTCCGTCATCCTCCAGGTCATCACATATTTTGTGGGATACGGTGTGAGAATGAGATGGGGATAGGGTGTGGTGGGTTCGAGACATTTCTTATCAATAACGATCCGTGCGTCGAGAGCGTATGCTGTCCCGCGGGTGATGGCGATCGGATTGATGTCGACTTCTGCGATTTCAGGGAAGTCGATGATCATATTAGAGAAGCTCACAATGATCTGCTCGAGCTTCTTGAGATCCGCGGGTTGTTTTCCTCTATAACCTTTAAGCAGGCGGTAGACCTTCGTCTCCTCCATCAGTCTGCGGGCCAGGATCTGATTGAGTGGTGGCAGCTCCACGCCGAAGTCTTGGAATATCTCGACACTCGTGCCACCCATGCCAAACAGGATGACCGACCCAAAGTCCTCATCTTTTTTTGCACCCAGGATAATTTCATAGTCTATTTTCTCAATCATCTTTTGGAGGGTGATGCCGGTGATCGTTGCGTCCGGGCAACTCTCTGTGACCCTTTTCAATAGGCGGTCGTATTCAGACCGAAGCTCTTCCTCTGAAGTGATGCCTGTGATGACCCCTCCGACGTCGCTCTTGTAAGTGATATCGGGGGAGGCCACTTTGAGTACCAACGGGTATCCCAAAGCCTTTGCCGCTCCGACGGCTTGCTCAGGTGTGTGGGCCATGTATGTTTTGACGGTGGGGATACCGTAGTTGATCAGAAACCGCTTCGACTCCTCCTCAGTCAGAACGTTCCTGCCGGCGGCTGCAGCCCTCCGGATAAGAGTTTTGAGGTTGTTCTTTGGAGGTGCCTGGTCAACGGGAAGATCGGAGGGCGTCTCATTCATGAGTTTAAGGTTCCGCTCGTAGCTGTACATGTAAAAGTAGGTCCTCACCGCCTCTTCCGGTGTAACATAAGTCGGTACGTTGTTCTCGAGAAAGATTCTCCGGGCCTGCTGGACATTTCCTCCACCCACCCACGTTGTGATGACGGGCTTCCAGGCTTCGCGGGCAAGCCGCACAATGGCCTGTGCGAGCTCATCTGACTCGGCTGCATCCTGCGCGGTAAAAATGACCAGAACCCCGTCCACGCCGGAGTCTGCAAGGCATATCCGGACAACGCGCTCATATCTCTCAATGTCTGCATCCCTCAGAATATCCATGGGATTTGTTGGCTTCCAGTGCGAGGGCAAAGTGGCCCTGAATTCTTGTTCATTCTCCTCCGAACACTTCGCCAGTCGTCCTCCAATTTCATTCAAAGCGTTCGTGGCCATGACGCCCAGGCCCGATGTATTGGTAATGATCATGAGCCTCCTGCCTTTGGGCAAGTGTCTGGCCTCAAGCACGCCCGCCGTGTTAAAGAGATCGGCACCAGATTTGACCCTCACGACCCCGACCCTTTTGAATACCGCATCGTAGACCCTCTCATGGGTGGCCATCTGTCCCGTGTGAGAGAGGGCCTGGCTGGGTGGCGCCGTACGCCGGGGAGGCTTCAGAACGACAATCGGCTTGTTGCGCGCGAAGCCTCGAGCAGCACTCGCGAATTGTTTGACATCCCCGACCTCCTCTTCTATGTAAAGCATGATACTACGCGTGTGTGCATCGTGCCCGAGAAAGTCGATCAGGTCGCCGAAGTCGATGTCGATCATAGAGCCCAACGACGCGAACATGCTAAACCCGATGTGCACATCCATGCCCCAGTCGAGCAAGGCCCTTCCAAATGCCCCGCTCTGCGAAATGAAGGCGATGTTGCCTTTTTCCGGGTTTGTCTTCAGTGGGGTTGCATTCAAGCCAATGTGGGGACGCACCAGGCCAAGACTATTGGGCCCCAAGATCCTGAGTCCATGTCGTTTGGCGATCGCACCGACTTCTTGCTCAAGCTTCTCGCCTTCGGGTCCGGCTTCCCTAAAACCGCCGGAGACGATCAGCACGCCTTGCACGCCGGCGTTGGCGCATTCTTCGACAACCGAAGGGACCGTGGAAGCGGGAGACACGATCACTGCAAGATCGACGGCTCTCGGTAGGGCAGAAACACCGGGAAAACATTCCAGATTAAGGATGCTCTTCCTGTTTGGGTTTACGGGATAGATTGTTCTTTCCCTGCCGTTTGTGGACAACAGGTTTCGAAGCAGGTTTCGACCGGTGGAGTTCTCTCTCTCGCTTGCACCAACGAGAGCGATTGTTTTGGGATCGAGCATCCGCCTGATATCAGCCATGCTGCTCGAATACCTCCCCATTTTCCGCAAGGAGCGGAGGATACTTGCCGAATTTCTCCAGTTCACATTCTAGACCGGCACCTTTTACTTGTCAATTAAATCGAGTGGATGGTGGGCTCTTACCGAGCACGAAACTGGAAACGGGGGTACCGCCAAGGCTTACCTAATGTACCTCGCTATCCCTCGACCCGACAACGAGAAATTGAGAACAGGTTATCGCCTTTAAGGGAAGTAATTCGGGACTTTTGTGGAAAAGTCTTTCAATTTTGAGTTTGGCTAAAATATTGGGCAGTTCAAGATAAACTTGTAGTGACAAATAGTTACAGTGCTAAAAGAATGCGGCATCAAAGTTGCAAATATCCATATCCGTAAGAGATTTAAACTTCCATGAAATCAGGATATGGGTTTATGCCCCCAACAACAGTTAACCCAAGATTCAGGATCCTTCTATTCGTCTCATTCCTCACGGCCCTCGTATTATCGCCTTGCTGGGTGTTCGCCGACTGGTCTCCTGTTATTGACCGTTTAGTAGCCGATGGTTTTGATGAGACCACCGTACGGATTCTCTTTTCCCGTGCTGAGGTAACGTTTGAGCCGTCTCCCATGTCCAGTAAGCTCAAGGAGTTGATGGAAAATGTGGCAATACTTCCCTCCGACAATCCAAAAGCCGTCTATCAATGTTATCTGAAAGAAAATGTGATAGCCCAGGCGCACTCATACCTCCGGGAGAACACCGAGCTTCTGGAAAACATCAGTAATCAATATTGCGTGCCCAAGGAAATCATCGTTTCCATACTTCTGGTGGAAACCCGCCTCGGGGGCAGCGTGGGAGGGAAGCGGGCTTTCAATACTCTGGCCTCCATGGCACTCAGCGCAGACCTCGAACTCATTAGGCCTTACCTTCCCAAAAAACTGATCAACCCCAGGAATGAAGACTTTGCCAGAACCATCTGCCGGCAGAAAGCGGATTGGGCCTACGCAGAGCTCAAAGCCCTAATCTTGTATGCCTACCGAAGTGAATTCGACCCGTTGACCTTTCCAAGTTCCATCTATGGAGCAATTGGCCTCTGCCAGTTTTTACCCTCCAATATCCTGCCCTATGGGATAGATGCCGATAATGATGGCCGCATCGATCTCTTTACAAAGGCCGATGCCTTCTACAGCATTGCCAATTATCTTCGGGAGCACGGCTGGAGGTACACCATGGATAAAGGCAGCCAGCGCGAAGTTATCCTCCGTTACAACAAGAGTTCTATCTATGCCAACACCGTTCTCGCAGTGGCTCAAAAACTCAAGAATAAATCACACAACAAATAGCCTAACGAGCTTCTTACTCCTCACATCCTCCTCCCTCCTGAGCATCGTGAAAGTCGGGGTTTGATGTTACAGGCAAAGCCTAGGGAAGCGCTGGAAAACTAACTCCTTTCAGACATCCTACTTCTTTGGTTCTTTCTTTCTGAAAGTTTCGGTTGACGAATTTTCGCAAAATAGATATATTCCAATCGTCAATCAACAATCAACAATCATCAATCATGAGGGGGGCGGCGCAGATATTTCTTCGTTTTCAGGGTAAAGGCCTGGGGTCAGAAGCAAACTTCGTGAAATATAGGCAAAGCCAAGAATAAGGATTTGACGCCAGAACCCCCAAGGAAGGGTAATGGATTTCCAATTTGATGAGAAGAAATTGAAGTTTGTTCAGCGGGTCTTGAGCAACCGCGTGCTTTTCAAGATCGTGCTGCTTTTCCAGGTGCCTATAAACTTCATGGTAGGAATGAAACTCAGAGAACTGAATGAAGAATCGTGTAAAGTCTCCGTTCCTCACAGATGGCTCAACAAAAATCCTTTTAAGTCGACTTTCTGGGCAGTATTGGGTATGGCGGCGGAGATGAGCACCGGCGCATTGGTTAAGATGTACACCTATAAACTCAACCCTTCTGTTTCCATCATTGTGGGTGATTGTTCCGGAGAGTTCGTCGCCAAAGCCAGGGACCTTACGACGTTTGTCTGTAATGACGGAAAGCGCATTGCCGAAACGGTAAAAAGGGCGATAAATACGGGGGAACCTCAGGAGGTATTGTGCCAAACGGTTGGATATTCAAAGGCAGGAGAGGAAGTTGCCCGTTTTACGTTTACCTGGAAGATGAAGAGGCGGGAGACGTAAGAGCTGGATTTCACCTCCGTAGTGGGTCTAGTGTCAGGCCTAAGAATTTGGGAGAACTTTATAATTAGGGATTGTTTTAAAATGGTGCGATCATCGGAGCAGCACTATCACGGAAGA
>Ga0209592_1000385_pt1 | contig 13177 bp, 14 predicted proteins | sample PPLLak2March2015_2_FD_187251 | JGI IMG/M metagenome (GOLD analysis project Ga0209592, IMG submission 187251) | Freshwater sediment microbial communities from Prairie Pothole Lake near Jamestown, North Dakota, USA - PPLs Lake P8 Core (3) Depth... | ecosystem: Environmental > Aquatic > Freshwater... | reverse complement strand
CATTCATCATCGATCTGCCCCTCACACCAGAGATCCTGTCACGAACAGACCCCAATGCGATTTTCATCCTGATGGCTGTTCTCCTCGGTTTTGCAACAATGATAGCCCTGTCGGAGGGAATTCCGGAAGGGATCGCGGGTGTCGCGATTGCAGCCGCTCTCCTCCCTCCTGCGGTGGTGACTGGCATAAACGTGGCACTGTTTCCTGAAGGGGCCGTAAAAGCTGTTATCCTTACCCTCCAGAATGTTATCGGTCTTATCGCAGGCAGTATCATCGGTGTCGTGTTTCTCCATATCGGTCCAAGAAGTCTCTTTGCCCAGGTCCAGTCACGGCAGGTCATTACCCGTGTTGCGTGGTTCCTTGCCATCGCTATCGGATTTCTGGTGATTATCTCGTTCATCGTATAACGGGGTTATGATACTAGGATGATTTTTTCGGGAGATTACGGAGGATCGCGCCTGGGACTTCGGAAGGGATCGAGTGGTTGATTATCAGTTCTTTGGGTGAGGGGTGTGCCAGCCTGAAAATCGGATCATTGGTGGTAGTCATTCGCATCAATAAGGGAGAGATAATAGGGAGTTATCTTGAGGGGGAATTTATCAATAGTTCTCTGAAGCTGTTCCCGTTCCTTATGGATAAAACGGATCCCGAGTACCTGTTCGAATACAGCAATATCCCGTACCGCATGCCGGAGCTGCCACCGCCAGTCCTTCCAGTACTCAGGAGTTTTTTCAGATTCTAGGGTCTTCCTGAGGATTGCTTGTTCATCCGGTCTCTCTCCTCCCTCATAATATCCTTTAAGGACAGACACGACCTCCTTTATGGTGTTTTTTACCTGTCCTCCCACATCTTTCACGGTATGCAGCGTGCCGAAAGGTTTCTTCTGGTCTTTTTGTTGTTTTAGGAGACTGGCCGTATCCTTCACTCTGGTCAGTCCCCTTTAGAACAACCAGGTCTTTTTCGTCTCGAAATTTGTCAGGATATGGCGGTAATCATCAAACCATCTGGCCAGAGGATTGCTCCTGAACACCATGAATTTCCCGATGTTTGCAGGATCGGCTGACTGGTGATATCGCATGAAGACCTGTCCTGCAGTCTTTCCGACGACCTCAATCTTGCCGGTTGCATGCGACATGACGAACCGTGCCCGTTTCGCGAGGCCTGAACATGCCTGCCAGGATTTCTGAATAATCTCGTACGACTGTTCCACGGGGACCTGGAAGAAGCGATTCCCCAGCGAAGGGCGGCACTGGAAGACGTAATACGGTGAAATTCCTGCAAATGACTGTTTCCTGAAGAGCTCGGTGAATGTCTCCGGCTCACTGTTGATGCCGTTGAGGATCGGGGTCTGGCTGACGACCATGACCCCGGCTTTCTGCAACTCATGTGCTGCCCGTACCGACACGTCTGTCAGTTCCCGCGGGTGGTTGTAATGTGCCATCAGGTAGATGCGTTTTTCCGGTGTGCTGTAGCGTGCGAGTACAGCGCACAGATCGGTGTCATTGAGGATCCGGTACGGGTTGTATGCAAGCATCTTGCTGCCGATACGGATAATATTGACATGGTCAATCTCACGGAGCCGGTGCAGGATCGATTCGATCTGGCGGGTTTCAAGGGTCAGGGGATCTCCCCCTGTTAACAGGACATTGGTAATCTCTTTGTGTTCACGGATATAGTCAATGCCCCCGGAGACATCCTTCACGGTCTCGCGTTCGGTATCCATGAATAGCCGTTTCCGGAAGCAGAACCGGCAGATGCCCCCACAGACATCTGTCATGAGCAGGAGTCCTGTCTGCGCATATTTATGCTGCAGGCCGGGCTTCCGGGTAAAATCTTTTTCACAGGAAGGATCGAGACATCCCCCGCCATTGAGCTCGGCAGGATCGGGAATGACAATCCGCCGTAATGGGTCGTGGTCATCTTTCCAGTCAATTAATGACAGGTAATACTCGTTGGTCCGGAAGGGGAATTTTTCACTTACCGTCTCCATTGCATCACGTTCTTTGGAAGCGAGCCCGACAAGGTTGTCAAGCTCTGATATAGTACTCAGGTATTTCGGATTCATCGTACACCTCGGCTTCTGGGTTGTGCTCTGCCCGTCAGAGGGCAGGGGTTGAGCAGTGCGAAAAAACTCCTGATCGCCAACAAATGAAATTGATCGTATTAGAATGCACTACTCAGTAAACCGTAACTGGGATCTCATCTTTTAAACCCTTTGTGCAATTCTCGTTTTTAACGTCAGAAAAAAGGATCGGGGGCATCAAACATTGCCATGACCACTTTTTAAAAATCCATGATGGCTGTTACCAAAAATACAAAAGCGCTCCGTCGCTGGAAATTGTGCAGTACACACAACAGAAATCTTTGAATCCTGTATCAGTCAGGATGCAATTATGACTGAATTTTTGGTAAAAATTATGCTGCTCAATTATGCTGACGCTTCATCCTTCTTTTCAGGTTTTACTGGTTTAACGTAGGTAATAGCGATTAATTCAACACTCCGGGCAATAACCGGAGATGAATACTGGGTATCCATGAAGAGACACTTCACCGGACAGGTATCGACACACGAATTGCAGACAACACAGCGGAGCCGGTCGATTTGCCAGGTCTTTGCCTCTCTACTGACAACAATTGCCTGCGACGGGCATTTTCTCTGGCAGGTCCCGCAGGATATACATCTGCTCTCATCTATCGTAACATGTCCGCGGGAGAGCGCGGTCTTTTTTGCCGGCTGCGCGGGATAGAGGATCGTGGCCGGCGTACTCAGGAGAGTTTTTATTGCCGTCTTTGTCATCTCGAAATATGCCATCCGTATCACCGCTCCGTGCAACTGATACAGGGATCTATAGACAAAACAATCACCGGAACATCGGCAAGTTCACATCCCTGCAGCATCCTGACAAGCGGGGGAATATTCGTCAGCGTTGGGGTCCTGATCCTGGATCTGACGAGGAATTTTGTTCCATTGCCCTTGATGTAATGGACGAGCTCACCCCGTGGCTGTTCCGCTCTGGCAAAAAATTCCCCGTTAGGGACACCAGTCACCTTGATATCAACAGGGCCATCAGGAATTTTCTGTATGGCCTGCCGTATCAGATCAATGGATGTAAAAAGCTCTTTCGCTCTGACCGCACAGCGTCCATAACAATCGCCGCAACTGTCAGTTACCAGCTGGAAGTTGAGGTTCCCGTATGCACCATACCCGGTCTTCCGCAGGTCGATGGCGACACCGCTCCCCCGGGCCGTGGGTCCGGATGCCCCAAGGTGATAAGCATCTTCCTTTGAAAGCCTGCCAACATTTCTGAGCCGGTGCTTGATCGAATCGTCCTGTAAAAATACCGTGGTAAGATCCCTGATTTCCCGTTCGATGCTGTCAAGATCCCGGTGCATTTCGTCGAGCTTCTCGTTGCTGATATCCCTGCGGACACCACCGATCTTACAGGAACCCTGGATAACCCTGCCACCTGTGGTCTGCTCCATCACATCTAGGATGCGCTCCCGGATCCTGAATGCATTCATGAAGAGGTTCTCAAACCCGAAAGAATCGGCAAAGAGGCCCATCCAAAGGAGATGAGAATGCATCCTTGAATATTCGGACCAGATCACCCGGAGATACTGGGCGCGTTCGGGCACCTCAAGGTTCATTATCTGCTCAATTCCCTGGCAGTATGTGGCACCATGGATAAAGCTGCAAATCCCACATGTCCTTTCAGCAATATAGACATATTCCGGGTATTCCCGCTTCTCGACAAGTTTCTCAAAACCACGGTGGATATAGCCGATGGAAGGGATTGCATCAACCACCCGTTCATCCTCCAGTACAAGATCGAGATGAATAGGTTCAGGAAGGACGGGGTGCTGAGGTCCGAATGGGACGATGATCTGTTTTGTCATGGTTTTTCATCTTTGGTGAGAGTCGATGAGGCAATACTGAACGGAAATTTCACCGCAGTGGTAAAAAGGTGCCCCTTGAAATCGATATTCATGCCCTTGACCTGAATACCAAAGAGGTCGTGCATTTCGTTCTCGTAGATAAACGCGCCCCAGTACATCCCGGAGATACTGGGGATTTCAGTATCTGCAGTGACCGTGATCCGGAGATTCCTGAACACATAGTCCCTGTCAAATGAGTAGTTGATTTCGTATACATCCCCTATTTTTGAGCAATTGATCTGGACGAGCCGGTAGTCCCCGTCCCTGAATTCCTCGACCTTCCCTATCAGGTTCCCGACTTCAACGGGAACAATCTCCTGAATTCCGGTCATTGGGCATCACCTGTCCTGACCATTTTTATTCCTGTTTTTGTTTTCATTGCCAGTCTCTTTTGTTCAAGAATCCCCAGGGCCGTGACAACCCCGTCGATAATCGATTCAGGACGGGCAGCACAGCCGGGGACATACACATCCACCGGAATAACCTTGTCGATGCCACCAAGAATATTGTAGCATTCACGATATATCCCACCGCTTGTGGCACAGATACCAATAGCGATGACTACTTTTGGCTCCGGGATCTGTTCGTAGGTATTTATGAGTACCTGCTTATTCTGTGCGTTGACACCACCCGTCACAAGAAAGATATCCGCATGCTTGGGATTACCGGTGTTGATGATCCCGAACCGCTCAATATCATACAGTGGTGTCAATGCTGCAAGCACTTCGATGTCGCACCCGTTACATGATGATGCATCATAGTGGAGCAGCCAGGGTGATTTTTTCAGGTACGTCATGGTATACCCACCATCCTGAGATAGTATAGGACCCCCAGGTTTACTAACCCGAGGGTACCGGCAATGATCCAGGCACTTCGGATCATGAGCTGCCATTTGACCCGGGCGAACGTGTTGTCGATCAGGATCTCGAGGAAATAGGCAATGATGATCGCTGCGACGGCAATTACCGGATTCCATGCAAAGAACAGCCAGACTACCCCTAATAAAAAGACGTACTCATACCAGTGGGCAATCTCGATCTTGCCAAGATTAGGCCCGCCAAAATCCGTGGTGACACCCTTCACCAGCTCCTGGTGGGCATGATGTGAGGTGGAGAGGTCAAAAGGTGACTTCCGGAGCTTGATCGTGAGCACGATAAGATAGCCAATGAAGACCCCGGGGAGGTACAGGATGACAGGTATGTCCGATGTCACCATGGCGCTCACAAAGAAACTCCTGGTGACCATGTACATGCCCACTGCTGTCAGGATGATCATCGGTTCATACGCAATGATCTGGAGCAGCTCGCGTTCCGCCCCTATATGACTGTAGGGGGAATAGGACGCATACGCCCCGAGCACAAGGAAAATGTGAGAGAGGGTGAAGGCGAATATGACGAGCAGCATGTCCCCTCCTGAAAAGAACAGCGCCCCGGCAACCGCCATAAAAACAAGGTAACTTAAAACGAAAAAGTTCTGGGATGCCGTCACTACGAGGTTCTCCTTTTCAAACAGTTTGGCGACATCATAAAATGGCTGGAGCAGCGGTGGACCGACCCGCCCCTGCATCCGTGCAGTAACCTTCCGGTCGATACCGGCAATAAGCCCACCGGCAATCGGGGCAAGGAGCAGATAGAGAACAGCCCCTATGACGGGCACCAGATATTCAGGAATCACAGGATCACCCCTGCCAGGAGGATACCGGCAAAGAGAAGAAGCGCCCAGCATAACGACGTGCCGACCATGAATAGCCGTTCCTCCCCAAAAAGACCTGTCAGGTAATAGTTGGAGAGCACCAGTTCCCGGGTCACTCCCATCGAACCGGAAAACCTCATGTGTCCCTCAACCGGCCTCCCGCCCATGTAAGGCGGGGCATAGTGTGCACCCTTCCGGTAGAACAACAGGGAAAACGGCATGATCAGCAACAGGCAGAGCATCATCAGCATGATACTGAGATTAGCCTGCGAAAGCCGGGCGGTCTGGCCATAGATATTCAGAATGAACGGTTCGATAAGGATCGAGGAGATCAGGGGGAAGATCAGGCAGACTATTACCACGAGTGCGGTCAGGATATACAGTACTACCCATTTTTCTTTTTTGACGGTGTCTTCGATAACAGGCTCGTCGCGCATCACCGAGATTATTTTACCCATCCACTTGCTCCAGAAGAACACGGTTGCCGACCCGCCGAATGCAAGGATCGCGATAAAGATTAAACCGAATGGTGCCGTGATAAACGCCTCGATCGCCGCCCATTTGGAGATGACCATACCAAAAGGTGCAAGGAACATACCTGCCATGCCAATGAACATCATTATGGCGAGTTTCGGCATCCGGACGATGAGCCCTCCCATATCCTCGATATTACGGCTGCCGATGCGGTGCTCAACGGTCCCGACGCACAGGAACATGAGCGACTTTGCAATCGCATGGAAAATAATCAGGAGGATCGCAACCCACATCAGGTTATACGTCCCGACACCGGCGCAGGCAACGATAAGGCCCAGATTGGCAATGGTCGAATAGGCGAGCACTTTCTTTGCATTATTCTGGGAAATCGCAATAAATGATGCCAGGGCAAAGGTGGTGCCACCAACAAGGGCGATGATAAGACCTTCAGTAGTTCCGGAAAGCACCGGGGCAAATCTCACGATCATATAGACACCGGCCTTGACCATCGTACTTGAGTGGAGCAGGGCAGAAACCGGGGTCGGTGCGACCATCGCACCGACAAGCCAGGAGGAAAAGGGCATAAGAGCTGCTTTGGTGATACCGGCAAAGCATATCAGGACGGCAGGCACCAGAGCAACCGCCTTACCGGAACTGATGAGGAAGTTCAGACCAAGGAGCTGTCCGGCGGGATCAAGGATGACAAGATAGATTAACGCCGCCATGAACGCAACCCCGCCCAGCAGGTTCATGGAAAGGGCAAGGAACGAGTTATTGGTCGCCTCTTCTGACTGGGAATACCCGATCAACAGGAAGGAACAGATCGTAGTGATCTCCCAGAAGAAGAAGACCCAGAGAAGGTTATTCGAAAAGACCAGCCCGAACATTGCCGAGAGGAAAATAAACAGAATTCCGAAAAAGAGATTCCGCCGATCCCTGATTTCTGTATGGTGGTGATGATAGGTCTCCATATATCCCACGGCATAGACACAGATCAGACTGCCGATGATCCCGATGATCAGGGCCATGATGATTGAGAACTGGTCGAGGAATATGTTGTTCCCGATATGCAGGTTTTCTGAAAAAACCAGCTCAAAATAAAGAAGCAGACCAGCCTGTAAAAGGATCAGAAAGACAGTTAACAATTTCCGGTGCCGGATACCAAGATAGAGAATGTATGCTGCAAGCACAAGCTCGATGAAGAACATAATCTGGCTGACTGGGCCGGGATCTATTGAAAAAATCAGCGTCCCCTTGTCATACCCAAAAAGAAGAACCAGAAATGATACAATTCCGATAGCAATAGCTGAAAGCTGGATTATTGCTTTGCGCCCCGGATCTTTCCGCGAGACCAGCATGAAAAGTGCCGTAATTAGCGGAAAAAGAATGAGATACAGCAGGAGTTGGAGTAGAGACACAAGATTCTTTCCTTCCTGATTATTCGTTTTTTGTCATTATTAATCATATTGAATTTGTTTTTTAGGCTCGTTCTCGGAGTATTTTTACCAGACCAGGACCGGGCGGAGTATTTGAGTATAGGAATAAACTGCTGTTGTAATTTCCGTTTACTCGGATCCAGTGAATGCGGAAATCCCTGTTGGGCAGATCTATATTGAGATAGCTGGGTGCCACCTGGTTGTACGCCCGGGTTCCGGAAGGATCGTGAGGATGTGGGGGAAGGTATTATAATGGTACCAAAAGTGGACTACCTCGATAGCGATCTGAATGATAACCCGGGGCAGTTATATCACTCGAAATGCTGTCATAAAAGGAGGCTCAGGAATTGAAATTAGCAGAAGGATTCAGCAATGGGATATTTTGCTTCATTCCTGAATCACGAAGCAATTTGATGAAGTTTCCGTTGGATATGCAAGAAGTGATTGATATCTCTATTTCTGACGACAGACAGATGAAGATCGATCTTGCTGGAACTTATGACAGCGATAACAACGGAGTCTGTAAATTTCGGGTTTTTAACGTTGATAAAATTTCCTTTATTTCCTTTTTTACAAAACAGATGCGAGGGATGGGATTCGAACCTAAGAACCTCTGCAGGAATGGATCCTAAGGCCATCAGAGTTGGCCGGGCTCCTGCCTTCGATTAATTGCTTAAATCCCCGTGCAGGTATGTTATAGCCAGCAAAGCTGCTTGCACAGACCACCCGAATCATAAAAAAAGAGGGGTTACGGTAATGAATGACAACGAAAAACGTTTTTCCGACACTAGTAATCGAATGAATATGCCAAGAGGGTGTGTTAATTAAAAAAAATTTATTGCTCCTTGGTTCTCTGGATGAGCAGTACGGCACCAAGGAGACCTATGACCATTCCTGCCGGCAGAGCAAGTGACGGGAATTCAGGGATGGAAGTCTGGTTTTTGGACATACTCTGACCGCGGGCAGTCAGTAAACCGTTGGGAGTAAGGCTGAAATCAAATACCAGAGTCATCGAATACGGGTTGGGATCTGACACAACGATGTCGTCAACGTCATGTGCGAACGACTCATCATTGTCAGCTGCCGTGAAACTAAACTCCGAGATCTTATCCCCGGGAGTTAACGAAGCGGCATTCGCATTAAAATCGGCAAAATCCGAAAAAGTGTTATTCGCTCCCTGCGTATTTTCTGGATCATCAAAATAGCCCATATACATTGTAGAGCCCTGTGCACTGGTAAATGTACCACTGCCAGTGACGCTGGCAAGGCTGGCAGGTGCGTTGAAGTCCGTGTCGCTGACCGCAACGTAAGCGCGAGTTGTAGTATCTCTAATGTTCGACACGGTAGATTCGCCGCTGGTGATGATGCTCAACCCCCCCAATTTCGAAGTGTGGAAGGAACCCTGCACTGAGAAGCCAGGAATAGGAGTATAAGGACTATTTATATCAATCTCGTTATTTACAATACCATCGTCATCATTACCATCCCCATCCACAACAACTTCATTGTAGAAAATGGTGGGATCAGCTGTGTCATAAACGGTAACTGCGACCTGAAGTTTGGCAGCTACCGGGGTCGACAGAACCAACGCCAATGCTATCATGAAGACAGCAATAGCCGTTATTTTCCTGTTGAAACTCTTCATCAGTATCAGTCTCCTGAATAAGGTTCTTTTATGTTTGTTCATTTATGATAAAGGTATCCAATACGGCAATGACAAGAATCTTGTTATTTGTTGTTGTATATAAAAACAATTGTATTTATAATGGCTCGGTCCGTATCGATGTCGAGACCATGCAGGCGGTTATTCCCGTCATCATGCCAGGATAGCACGGCCCTGATCTTTGGAGGACCTTGCGGTTGATGCTGAAACATCTTTGAAGGCAGTACTCTTCAGTCTCAATCATCACGAATTTAACAGCGGAAATTTAAGAAAATAACAAGAAAAATGCGAGGGATGGGATTCGAACCCAAGAACTCCTACGAGACTAGGCCCTCAACCTAGCGCCTTTGACCTGGCTTGGCTACCCTCGCTTTTGTGCCATAACATAGAGGTTGTCTATCTAATAAAATCTTATGTAAGTTAGTTTTCATTACCGGCATCATTATTTTCTCAGTGTGCCGGCGATACATGTTCTCACATTGGAGAGTAATCCGGTATAATCCCCCTTCATCACTGAGCGGGAAATGAAGCCATTACAGCTCTGATGACAACGAATCTGCATAGATGTATATTTATATGCGTCATACCCAGTGGTGAGTATGTGGTCTGACATCATCCGTGAGTTTTCAGACTCACCTTCACAGGCCCGGGTGGTGCGGTTCCTGCTCGAGAACGGTTTTGGTGTGACCGGGGACGGGCGGATTAGTTGTAACGGCATCGAGGTGCCTGCAACCGCCGTGGCCAAGGTAATCGGATCAGATCGCCGGGTCGTCGATTCCACCGCACATCGCATCCTTGAACGTCCTGTTCTTCGTGATATCTTCCTGAATATGCGGGCGACACCGGACCTTTCCAGAGTTGCAGAATCCCTTGGGTTTTTTGTTGTAACCGTGCTTCCGAAAAATGCACGCGAGAGGGGTATTGTCGGGGGAGTCGTCAAAATCCTGACCCAGCATGACGTCTCCATCCGCCAGATCTTCGTTACCGATCCGGAATTTGTCGAAGAGCCGAAGCTCGTTATAATCATAGAAGAGTCTCCACCGGTGGGCGTCATTGAACAGATTCGTGCCCTGCCCCAGGTTAAGCAGGTCATCATCTGAGCAGCAGGATCCGGTATCAACAGGTATACTCTTTTGTTTAAGGGAAAATGTTCCGGGTAAACGTCATAGTCCCATTCTGATCGCACCGGGGCAACACACCCCGTAAGTACAACCCGGGGGACGGGAAGTTATCTGTCAGTAGTTACGTCATGAAGATGATCCCCGGACGTCGTCTCTCCCAGCATGTGAACTTTTTCGTGCTCCCGCTGCAATGAGATGTTTTCTGAGACCATTTTTCAATGACTTGTGGGCTTAATCTTTTAATTGTATATAATCATTTCTTTTTAAATTCTAAACTATTCCGAACGATTTTTAATAAAATGAAAGTGTTAAGAACAATAAGGTGTAAAGTAGTGAAGTAATGGAATGGGGTGTCGTAAATGTCGGGATCGATAATATCCTTTAAAACTGTCTGCGTTTCGCTGGTACTGGTTTCATGCATCATGACTCTGGGTTGTACCATGACCCCCAGGGGATCTGAAGGGACCATCCCCGTTACCTCTTTACCGGTGGCGACAACATCTTCTATACCTGTTCCCACGCCGCAACCCACTCAATCCACGGGAAACATTCAGCTGACGGGGAATGTCTATGCACTGTCTTCCGATCCCTTGCGAGGAATCGATACGATCACGTTTTCCATCGGTCTGCCGGCCCATGCATCAGCTGTCGACCTGACCGGGATGGAAATTGTCTTTTCAGCACAGGACAGTGCCCCGGTAACCCTTCTGCGGGGCACGAGAGATTCAACCAGTATTTTTACCACCACAACCGGTGGCAATGCGGTCACTGCACTCCTCCCCGGTGACGAGGTCGATATCTCCTTCAGGGTCACGCCGGTTTCCGGAGGTGCCACCGTGAATATTGAGGTGAGACCTCCGGGCGGCGCCGCATTACCCATATCGAGGACAGTACCCGCTATGATCTTATCAATGAATGTCCTCTGATCAGGTATCCTGATTTTTTACAGGGAGTTCTGAGAGGTGAACTCCAATACCTTGCTTTCGGTTTTCGGTTTTAACAACGAACTGTGGTGATCCTGGTTTCCAACACTATCCGTTGATGTATGCTGCCGGGCATTTTCTCCTGTGCCCTTTAAATAGTTTTAAATTGCAGTCGACGATATACTATCAGCAAAATGTCGTATATCTTTGATATTATCTTCATCCTGGTGCTTATCCTCCTCAATGGCATATTAGCCATGGCAGAATTTGCCGTTGTTTCAGCCAAAAAAACACGCCTCCAGCAGCGGGCGGAAGGTGGTGACACCAAGGCAGCAGCTGCACTTGAACTTGCCCATGAACCTACCCATTTCCTCTCGACGATACAAATCGGCATTACCCTTGTCGGGATCCTTGCCGGTGCGTTTGGTGGAGCTACGGTAGCAGAGGAACTCGCAGTATATCTCAATGAATTTCCTCTCCTGGCACCCTACAGCGAGATCCTGGCAATCACGCTTGTTGTCGTCGTAATCACCTACCTGACCTTAATTTTTGGAGAACTTGTCCCGAAACACCTTGCGCTGAATAATGCTGAGACTATCGCCTCTTCAGTCGCTCAGCCGATGCGTCTCCTGTCTGTTATCGCCTCCCCGCTTGTGTTCATTCTCAGCCGTTCAACTGAGGCCGTGCTGTGGGTCATGCGGGTAAAGGAAACCAAAGAACCGCCGGTAACCGAAGAGGAAATTAAAATTATGCTCGAAGAGGGGACTGAGGCGGGTATTTTTGAAAAGGCCGAGATGAGCATGGTAGAAGGCGTCTTTGATCTCGGCGACCGGCGTGTTGAATCACTGATGACGCACCGATCCGATGTCATCGCACTTGACCTGAATGATCCCGTTTCCGATAATCTTCAGAAAATGATCAGGAGCGGCCGATCAAATTTTCCCGTCTATGAAGGAGAACTGGACCATATTATTGGCATGGTATCCGTAAAGGATGTGCTTGCAGGGATGGTGGAGGGTGGCACACCTGATATCAGGGCCGCCGTGACAAAACCGCTTTTCGCCCCTGAAGCAATTTCTGTCCTGAAACTCCTCGAATTATTCAAGGGAACCGGACTTCATATTGCTCTTGTCACGGATGAATACGGGGGTATACAGGGTGTTATTTCCCTGCATGATATCCTTGAAGCGATCGTTGGTAATGTCCATACTTTCGGAGAGCCGGTGGACATCCCCATCGTAGTACGGGAAGATGGCTCCTGGCTGATTAATGGGGATACACCTATCGAGGATATTAAAAAAATCTTATCCGTGGATACCTTTCCGGAAGAGGATCAGGGCCACTACCGGACCATTGCCGGGCTGATACTGTTCGTCCTTCAGCGAATACCAAAAACAGGGAACCATGTCCAAATCGGCGGGCTGCGATATGAAGTCGTGGATATGGATGGCAACCGGATTGATAAAGTCCTGGTCACGCGGGTTCCCATGGTACCGCAAGATTGAATAAGCACCGCTTGAGAATGAATCGGGCCGCAAATATCTCTCAGATAATTCCTGTCAGTTACAGAAAAAACGCAGCCGAAAATCCCCGTATTTTATTCGCAGAGCAGCTCAACATCCTGTGAAAGGTGATACATCCTCCGCCTCACCTTCCTCGGCAGATAAAAGGCTGACGCGATACTCTCCTCAATGATCACCCGCTTTCTTCCTTCGATGAGGTTATCCGCATGGGTGACAATCTTTTCTTCTGTTGTTCGTGGGATACAGTCGCGGGGAAACAGCCGGAGAAGGGTGCATTCATCAACGGTGAGCCCGGCCCCGGTATGGCACTCGACAATCCGGGCGATCTCCTCGCTGATGCCGCGGGCACGCAGCAGATCTGCACCCTGCTGCGCATGCATGATGGTATGGGTCGACCCCCGGCCGATAT
>Ga0209592_1000384_pt1 | contig 13179 bp, 17 predicted proteins | sample PPLLak2March2015_2_FD_187251 | JGI IMG/M metagenome (GOLD analysis project Ga0209592, IMG submission 187251) | Freshwater sediment microbial communities from Prairie Pothole Lake near Jamestown, North Dakota, USA - PPLs Lake P8 Core (3) Depth... | ecosystem: Environmental > Aquatic > Freshwater... | reverse complement strand
TAAGAACACCTCCCCATATCTCCCGGGATGAGGACGGGCTGGCCCGTGGATTGGTATTCCGAAGGAATGTCCGGATGGTTTGGAGGAAAGGCTCTCGTTGCCCCTTTCCTGTGGACGCAGAGCTTCTTTTTCTTTCCATTCACCGTATGCGTTTCAATCTTTGCAATATTGTGGCAGACGTCATAGATCAAATCCAATTTTAAATCTCTCGGACCCTTTCGAAAAACTTGCTCAAAGGTCTCCCTCACCCAGTGGGTGATCATCTGCCGATTGGTGAAAGCAAAATTGGCCGCACAGGCCATTGCCTCGAGGTATCGCTTCCCTTCCGGCGAAGAAACAGGGGCACAACAGAGTTGGAGGTCCGGCAGTTCGATTTGATATTTCCTGGCCGCATCCAGCATTACTCGGATGTAATCATCACAAACCTGGTGACCCAAACCTCTCGAGCCGGTATGAACGATGACCGTGGCCTGATCCTTCCAGAGGCCCAATACTTCAGCAATCGTCTCATCAAAGACCTCAGCCACATACCCGACCTCAACGAAGTGATTTCCCGAGCCCAATGTCCCCAACTGGGATCTGCCTCTTTCCATCGCCTTTTCAGAGACGCGCTCCGGATCGCCTCCTTCGATGCACCCATGCTCCTCAATGTGGTCAAGATCTTCTGCCGAACCGAACCCTTTTTCTACCGCCCACTTGGCTCCCTTTTTCAAAACCCGCCGTTCTTCTTCCCGGCTCAGTTTGAGGTCTTTCCGGTGGGAGCCTACGCCGGAGGGGATGTTGACGAAGAGGGCTTCCACTAACTCCTTTATTCTTCCCTGGATGTCCGTGCGGCTCAAACCTGAGCGCATCAACCGGACACCTCAGTTGATATCGTAACCCACCCCTCCGGGTGACACGATCCCTTCATCCATGTCGAAGCCTGCCACGCCTCCGATAGGAAAACCGTAGCCCCAATGGATATCCGGCATGGCCAGGGAATGGCCCACAATGCCCGGAAGCCATGCCACATTGGCCACCTGGACCAGACTCTGGTCCTTTCGAATGTCGCTGAACAGTCGCTCATCGGCATAGACGACCCCATCGGTCCTCATCTTTCCTTCTCGGGGAATTCTCCACCGATAATCATCCATCTTCTGTACCTTGATTTTTTCATCTGTCACAGTACTCACCCCTTGCCATCGAAAAATGAAGCCCCACGGCCAAAGCCCGTGCCTGCACGCCGGAGTGCCATGATAAGCTATCTTCCTCACAGAAGTTCCGGCACGCAGGCGTGGCTTTCTGCGTAGGCGGATAACTTGACCTTGTTGATGCACTCCAGTCGACTTCGTCAGGTTCGGCGTCACTCGAAAGATTCAATCATCAGAGATCCAGGATGACTTGAGCTCTCCAACCCCCCGTTTCCTGTCGTACTTCTATCTGATGATAGGTCACAGCTTTCACTTCTGTCTTGATCACATGGACCCCGTCCTGGAATGGCTCCCCCTTCACGGTGGCCTTCAAACCATCCTCCCCGACGGATTCGACCTTGAACTCTTTAAAGAGGAGATTCTCTACATCGTGAAAGTAGAGAAGTTCGCTCAACCAATCCACCATCAAACGATCCAAACTCTCTCCCTCGATATTAACCCGTCTCTCAACCCGACGTTTTACTTTTCTCAAATCCGTGATGAGATGGAAGAAGGCTTCTCCAGCATTTTCATAAAGCGTCTTGAGATTCTCGCCATGAACGATAATACCGATATCCGCTGTATGATCCAGGATCTCAAAGCGCTTCACCATTTCCAGTTCCGTCCCTCATTGCAGCTCACTCAGTCTTTTTCTTTCCTTTAACGATATTGACCGCCTTTTCCACCATGTCAGGGACCTTACCGAAGAAAGACTCTATCATGGCCGGCAATCTTCTGAGGTTGAGGATAGAGACCTCACCATCCTTGATCACCAGAAAGGCGATCGGCTCGACACAGATCCCTCCTCCTCCTGCGCCCCCGCTTCCACCCGAGGTCTTGATTTGTTCTGTTCCAGCGCCTGCGCCGACGCCCAAAGAAATTTTGGAGACGGGTAGAACGGTGAATTCTCCCGCTTTGATTCCTTCTCCGATGATTGTCTCCGTCTTCGCCACGGCCTTAAACCCTTCCAAAAGTGTCTTGATCAACTCAGTGGCTTCCATCATGATTCGCCTCCTTTTCGCCCTTTTCTTCCTCTCCTTTCACGAATCAGAGAAAAGATCCAACTTCTTAGATATTGGAAGAATATTTTAAGAGAGAGAGTCATCTCCCCTTCGCACCAATTCTCACCCAAGAAATTGACGGTTACACGGTTTTTTCGATCGACTCCTCCCGCCTGAATGGCACTCATCCACCCGTAAAGTACCCCGTTGACCATCGGGTCCGGAAAAGAAAAAGTCCCCTCCACCTTCTTGAGCTTCCATTTTGAAAGAAAGGAAAAAATTCCTTTCAGGTAAATCCACCGTACGGGAAGTTTACCGAAGAGGTGAACCCCATTCTTCTTCAAAGAGAGGGGAATGGGTGATCCAAGAATTTTCACCCGAATCTTTCCGTCCTGCCATCCCGAGGAGATAAGCCCATTCCATTTAAGCAAGGCCGATCTTTTTCGAGTATCCCAGCATAATGAAATCGGAATCATCCGGCCCTCTTCTTCTTCACCTTTTCAAGAAACCGCTCTTTGCACACGAGAATCCTCTCGTGTTCTCCTTCTGCCACCTTTTCCTTTTCATCATAGGCGTCTACCAGAAAGTACAGCCGGTTTTTTTTCACTCCCTTAAGAAGGGCATTGGCAGTGACCTTCATGCCAACGGGGGTTGCCGACAGGTGCCTGATATGAATCTCTGTGCCAAGACTCACTTGCCCCTCGGGCATATGATCACGGATCGCCTCAAGAGCAGCGGTTTCCAAAAGTTGAATCAGCCTTGGCGTGGAGAGGACATTGATGGAGATATCCCCCAATCGACTGACCAGATCTTCTTCTTGGACGATCATCTCACATCTTCCGGTTAATCCGGGTATCATCAAACCTCCCGACGCAACGTCTTTTGACGTTCGGGTTTGAGTCTTTCTTCAGAACTCTTTTAGAATGTCTTCGTCGTAGATCTTCTCCAGTTTTTCCTTATGAGTCGATTCTTCTTGGGCGAGGACCAAAAGCAATTTTTTCAAACTCGGCTCGGTGACCATTTTTTCTGTGTTAAGATAAAGGCGTTGGGATTTTTCTTCATTTTTGATCGCCATTCGAAGGAGGTCCGCATAACTCATATCTGAGCTATAAGGCGCATCCTCCATCATCTCGCTCATTCCCAGCCCTTTGGTTTCTTTCAATTTCATCTGACCGATTTTCTTCAGATCGAATGCTTCCAGTTTTTTCTTGTGCCCTTCCTCCATTTTGGCCAATTCTTCAAAGGTCTTTTTGACGCCCGGAGTGGAACGATCCGCAGCCATTTTGTAGAAAGCGGCTGAATCGGCCTCTTTCCGAATAGCAAATCTCAGAATCTCATCCAAGCTGTCCAGTTTCATCATCATCTTCCTCCTCCTCTTTCACAAAAGTTTTCTTCACTTCGGAAATGAGCCTTTCCGCCTCTTCCTTATGCTTTTCAGAAACCATCACGATCCCCCATCCTTTCTGAGGGATATAAAGCCCATCATAAGCCGTATCGAGAAACGATTTGATGAGAAATGGAATCCCGGCTTCCTGAAGAACTTGTGAGATCCGATCGCCCTCAAATCGATTTTCAACCGTTCCCGCCTTCACCCATTGCTCCGTCGTTTCCATGGATTTTATTATATACTGAAATGGCCATAACCTAAAGAATAAATTTTTGTTAGAAAATGCAGTCCCAGGGACAAAGCCCGTGCCTGCACCCCGGAGTGCCATGATAAGCCATCTTCCTCACAGAAGTTCCGGCATGCAGGCGTGGTTTTCCGCGCAGGCGCATGATCTTTCCTGCCGTCTAAGACACCCCCCCCTTCATCTCCTCTCCTCTCGGGGGAGAGGACAAAGGTGAGGGGGCGACAGGCCGAAAAATCAGGTTGAAAAATAGAAAATTGGGAATATAATAAAGTGGCAGGACAGAAGGCTTTGCACGAGGAGGAATCATGGTAACCAAAAAGGTCGATGAAAAATCTTTCGGAGCCAAGATGAAGCAACTTCGAGAATTGAGAAAGATATCCTTCGAACAACTGGCTAACAAAACAGCATTATCCCACCGGTATCTAAAAGAAATTGAGGAAGGGATTGTCATCCCTCCGGTTTCTGCGGTGATCCAGATCGCAAAGGCTCTTGCCGTTGACTCAGGTTCCTTCCTGTCTGCTCAAGAACAGGAAGCTTCAGAGCGAAAGCGGAGGGAAAGCTTTTACAAACGGACTCAGGCCTATTCGTATAAGACCCTCACTCCGGGGGCGGAGACGAAACATATGAAGGCCTTTCTCGTCACCATCGATCCTAAACAGGATCATAAGATGGTGGAATACAAGCACGAGGGGGAGGAATTTCTTTATGTCCTGAAAGGTCATATCGAGGTGAGGGTGGGAGAAAGTCAGAATCTCCTCAAGAAAGGGGAGACGATTCACTTCAATTCGGGCACCACACACAAACTTCGCAATGTCAGCGATGAAGAGGCCAAACTTCTGGTGGTCATCTATACACCTTAACCTCTTTGGAATAGTGGGAAAATGGAATGGTGGAATGCTGGGTTTCAAGACCAAAGCCATATTCTTTTTCTTCTCGTCGTTCTTCCAGCATTCCAATGTTCCAATATTCCAGTCCGCTATTGTCGCCAGTTCCGCGGGACTCCAGCAAAAGAAGCCCTTCGCTCAAGCTCACTCAATTGATTTTCAAAATACCTGATTGCATTGTTGACCCGAACCAATTCAGAGCTTGACCCTCCTCTCCCTTCGTACCTCCGTTTCATTCTGTTCAACTCATCCAGGACTCGCGTATAGAGGCGGAACTGACTTACCCAAAAACCCTTTCCGTACCCGCCAGGCCGGTCGGGGGACGGGGTACCTTGCAAGGAATAGAGTGTCATCTTCCCATTGACGGAATCCAGCACTACCTTGAATTTGCTAAGGAAAGAATTGCCCAATAGCCCTGCTGAACTACCCGGCAGATCATGGACCAGGACATCTACGTTTTCAACCTCTGCTTCCCCCACCCGTATGGATCTCAATTTAACCAGAGGATTAAGGATGACGGAGCTGGCAGTAGCGATCGGGATAAAGGGGGTGTTTTCGTCAATCGTCACTCCTAATTCCCTCGCTGCTTCTCGACTGATGACCGTAAAACTTGCTCCTGTGTCTACAATGAAATGCTGGGTTATCCTTTCATTCAGAACAACCTCTGCGAATGACACTTCCCCACTTCGCACAAGGTCAACCGTCATCCCTTCGGGTTCAGAAATTTTTTCAGCGAGAGGCGGTCCGGGCTTCTCTTGCGGTTTCGGAGTTGGGGTCTCTTGGGGAGGCTTTCGAGTCTCTGCCCCTTCACGATTCCTCTCCGGGATCGTTGAAAGATCGTCGGTAAAATGGACCGTCCCTTTCTCGTCCACCCATTTATACATCTCCCCGTAACTGGAGGGCACTAAGAGGGCCAGCACAATGATAAAAGAAGTCAAAAACCTCATCCCATCACCCTTTTTTTTCTAAAATTACTCGTATTCTATTCATTCTACTAAAGGATGTCAATTGCTGTTTCCAATCCACTCTGTTATACTTTTTGGTATTGAAAAATAGAAAGGAGGGCTTCATGGAAACGAAATCAGAAGGAAATTTGAAAGAGGCGTTTGCAGGAGAATCTCAGGCCAATCGAAAATATCTGGCTTTTGCGAAGAAGGCAGATCAGGAGGGGTTTCCACAGGTGGCCAAATTGTTCAGAGCGGCCGCCGAAGCCGAAACCGTCCATGCCCACAACCATCTTCGCGTCCTGAACGGGATCAAATCGACAAAGGAAAATCTTCAGGAGGCCATCAGCGGCGAAACCCATGAGTTCAAAAGCATGTACCCCGGGATGAAGGAAGCTGCAAAGGCAGAGAAGAACGATGCAGCCTTCCAAACATTTCATTTCGCCAATGAGGTAGAGAAGATTCACGCCGCTCTCTACTCAACCGCCTTGGAGAAACTCGGAAAAAATGAGGCCGTGGATTATTACGTCTGCCCTGTTTGCGGTAATACCGTTGAAAAGGCACCACCGGACAAATGCCCGATCTGCGGTGCTCCGGGCAAAAGCTTCACAAAAATTGCCTAATGTTCATTCTGCCTTTGAAAAATCATCGATGAGGAGATGGGGAGATGGAATGAATTCAACTTTCTCCTTATCTCCTTATCCGGCTATCTCCTGATTGAATTGATCTTTGTCAGAAATGAAAACCTATTTTCTCCATCCTGAATCGATTCGAAACCTCTTCGACAATATTGCTCCCACCTACGATCTCCTCAATCATCTTCTCAGCCTGGGAAGAGATTTTTATTGGAGAAGAAGGGCGGTCCAAGAGTTGAAAGGGCTCGAAGGCCGGATATTAGATATGGCGACGGGAACGGGGGATGTCGCCATCGAGATCATCCGCCAGAATGATCACCGAAGGAAAGTTTTCGGATTAGACTTCTCCGAACCGATGATCAAGAGAGCCCAACGAAAGGTTTCAAAAAAAGGTCTGCCCCAAACGATCACTCTGAGCCTGGGAGACGCCCTCTTCCTTCCTTTCCGGGACAATACCTTTGACGCTTCGATGATTGCTTTTGGTCTGAGGAATATCGTGAACAAAGAACAGGCCCTTTCCGAGATGGTACGGGTCGTGAAAAAGGATGGAAAAGTGATCGTTTTGGAATTCACTTTTCCAAAAAAAGGATGGATGAGAAGATGCTATCCGATCTATTTTCAAAGAGTCCTCCCCCGGGTGGGAGGCCTCATCTCCGGGGATCGAGGGGCCTACGCTTATCTCCCGGAATCGGTTTTCCATTTTGCGTCTGCAGAAAATTATGAACAGATCATGAGGAATGTCGGTTTGGTCAATGTGGGCTCCCAATCTTTGACGGGCGGGGTGGCCTCCGTGATCTCAGGAATAAAAAAGTGCCAATGATCCGGCCTTTTTCTCTCTCCGACTTAGAATCCATTCTTCAAATCGAAAACCAATCCTTTCCCAAATCGCCCTATGATTGGATCACTTTTCTCAACCTTCACACCCTCTATCCGGAGACGTTTTTGGTTTATGCCAGCACAAACCATGGACAAAAGGGACAGAAGATTTTAGGATATATCGTCTTCTCTCAGGACGGGCACATACTTTCGATCGCTGTCCATCCTCATCATCGGAGAAAAGGCGTCGGGCGGGAACTCCTCCGGAGGGTGATGCAGACTCCCTCTCTTACGAAGGTATGGGCAGAGGTGAGAAGAGGCAATCAAGGAGCTCAGGCTTTTTATTCCAAGATGGGATTTCAAGTGACAGGGTGGGTTCCGAACTATTATGGAAATGAAGATGCCCTGATCGTCCAATGGACTCCTGGTGCCAGCGAATCCAATTGACGCTGCTGTTTTTTCCTCTCTGATCCAGGGCCCGTCAAGATTCGAAACACAGCATTCCCAACGGCAGAGTTGGCATCGATGACCGCCTGGACCATGCATAAAATCCCGATCGGAAAAAGGGAGGTTTTATGAGTGGAATTTTTGGAATTGTGTCGAATAAAAATTGCGCGGATAACTTGCTATACGGCACCGATTACCATTCTCATATGGGGACGGAATATGGGGGTATGGCGGTTTTCGGAAAGCAATTTCACCGTTCCATTCATGATATCAGCCAATCCCAGTTTAAGTCGAAATTTTTCGATGAATATAAGGAAATGAAGGGTCCTCTGGGCATCGGGGTCATCAGCGATCGGGATCCTCAGCCTCTGATTATCGGAAGCAGATTCGGAAATTTCGCCATTGCGATCGCAGGCTTGATAGAGAACGTGAACGAATTGGGTTCAGAACTTCTCAAAGAGGGAGAAACCTTCGGGGAGATGTCGAGTGGCGGGATCAACTCCGTGGAGTTGGTCGCCAAACTGATCACCCGGGGCCGAACCATTCCTGAGGGAATTGAAGGAGTGTACGACCGGATCGAAGGATCTGCCTCGATTCTCCTCTTAAAAAGGGACGGAATTTTTGCCGCCCGAGACCGTTTGGGGCGCACGCCTCTGGTGATCGGAGAAAAGGACGGAGAACTCGCCATTGCCTCGGAAACGTGTTCCTTCCTGAATTTAGGATTCCGTATCAAAAAATACCTTGCCCCCGGTGAAATCGTTTTTATGGGGAAATCAGGGTTGGAGGAGAAATCTGCCGGGAAAGCCACAAACCATATCTGTTCCTTCCTGTGGATCTACACGGGCTATCCTGCCTCGAGCTATGAAGGGATCAGTGTGGAGCTGGTCAGGGAGCGATGTGGAAGAGCTCTGGCGAAGAACGATGACGTGCAGGCAGACCTCGTGTCGGGCGTCCCCGATTCAGGGGTCGGTCATGCCATTGGGTACGCAATGGAATCCGGGCTTCCCTACCGAAGACCCCTGGTCAAGTACACCCCTGGATACGGGCGGAGTTACACCCCGCCTTCCCAAGAAATGCGAGACCTTGTCGCAACGTTGAAACTCATTCCTGTCAAAGAAGTAATCTGCGGAAATCGGATCGTCCTGTGTGAAGATTCTATTGTCCGGGGAACCCAATTAAAAAACTACACCATCAAAAAGCTTTGGGAGTGCGGCGCGAAGGAAGTCCACATCCGACCCGCCTGTCCTCCCCTGATGTTTCCGTGTCGATTTGCCCTCTCCACCCGGTCCAAAGGGGAACTGGCAGCCCGGAAAGCCATTCGGGCCATTGAAGGAAAAGATATCGAGGAGGTCCGGGAATACATCGATCAGCAATCGAAAAAGCACAAACAAATGGTGGAATGGATTGCGAAGGAATTGGGAGTGACCACGTTGAGATACCAAAAAATTGAAGACATGGTGGAAGCGATCGGACTTCCCAGAGAAAAACTCTGTCTCTACTGCTGGATCGGTGACCCCCCGGTTTGAATTCGGATTTCGCCTGCCTTCGCCGAAGCGGCTTCGCGCAGGCAGGGAATGCAGATTTCGGAATTTAGGTCTTTCTTCTGCCCGAACCCAGTCCGCAATCTACAATTTCAGCAGATTTTCCATTTACTTGGAAAATCTGATTTCGTCCCCCACTTTGACTCGATGAGAAGAAAACCAACCTTTGTTCATTTCCAAAGCATAGAGGATCGGCTTGGGGGGGACATGGGAATCTAATGTCAGGGGTTTCATCTCTGTAATCCAAACAATCCGGCCATCCTTGCCCATGAAGGCAATACTCAGGGGAAGGAAGGTATCCTTCATCCAAAATCCGTGGTAGTCCTCTGTTTCAAAGATAAAGAGCATCCCCTCGTCTTTCCCCAAATGTTTTCTGCCCATCAACCCATAGCTCCGCTCCTCTGGGGTCTGGGCAACCTCCACCCGGATTTCTTTGTCATGGATGTAAAGAGGAATTCTCGGGAGACTCTGGGAATGGGCGATGGGTATCCACAGCAAAAGCAGGATGAAAAGGGTCCCTTCAATCCTCCTCCGGTTCAGCCGCCTTTTCTCCTTTCTCATCCCAATCCCCTCTTTCAAGCTCGATGAGGTTCCGAATTTCATCCTTGATCTTAGCCGTGTTCCACTGGATAAATAATACCCAGAGGGGAAGGAGAAGCCAAAGAATCAAGAGGATGCCCAAAAAGACAACGATGGCGATGGCGATTCCAAAGGGAAGCTCTTTAAAGATCTGTTCAACAAAACCTTCCATTCCGGTCTCTACCTCCTTGAATTAATCCCAAAACCCAGAAGGTGTTATCCTCCCTCAATCTGATATACTCTGATTTCAAATCCCAATTTCCAAATTACAAATTCCAAATAAGCTCCAAATCACCAATGACAAATAACCAAAACGTTTCCGTTTGAATTTTGGATTTTGGTCAGGGGGATTTATTTGGTATTTGACGTTTGGAATTTGGTGCTTACTCCAGAAATCACCGGGGCGGCTCTCCTCCCAATTGCTTCCTCAATTTTTCGTTGACCTTTAAAACCTGATCCGCATCCGAACCGGTCAGTTCCCACGAATAGCTGTCCTTGCCATCTTTCTTCAGTTTGATCTTTACCTCCGGAGGAAGAGGCTGCTCTTTTCCCATCTTTTCCTTCTCCACAATGACCTTCGGGACGGGTAGATTCTCTGATTTGCCCTGGGGGGGAAGGGAATCCTTTCCGCAGGCGAGGAGGACAAAGATCAATGCCATCATGACAATGAATATTTTATTCATACGGGTTGAGTTCCTTCTCGGAAGGGATCAATCTTCTTTGAGGAACAACCGGCATCCTTTCAGAAATTCTTCTTTGGAACGCGCCTCTTTGGGATATGAATAGCTCCTGAACTGAACGTTGATCCCCTTTGGAGTATAGTTTCCCTGGGTCAATTTCACCTGAATCCGCTCGCCAATCTCCTTGGCCAGCTTCTTATCGTTAAAAGAAAAAATGTAAACCGCGCTGCTTTGGAAAGGGACGACCGTATCCACCGTACGAACCATCTTTTGAAGGGCATACATCACCCCTTCCCAGGACTCACGACTGAGGACAGATTCCCGTTTGGTCCTTTGTTCCCAAAAGTCCACCCGAATGATGGAGAACGGGACCTTATCTCTCTCCGCTTCTTCGAGCATCGGATTGAGGATCAGGCTGTAGATGGTCTCTATCCCAAAGACGGGAAGGGTCAGGACGAAGGAGGCGCCGTTATCGGACTTGTTCTCCGCCTGAATCGAGCCCTGATGCGCTTCGACGATTTCTTTACTAATGGCCAGTCCCAACCCTGTCCCTGTGATGAGTCCCGTCTGGGTTCTCCCTCCTTGATAGAAACGATCAAATACTTTGGGCAAGTCTTCCGGGGAAATGCCCACCCCGGTATCCGTCACCATGATCTTTAAATAATCCCTCTTCTCGGTGAGTCCCCTCGAATCAACGGTGATCTTCCCTCCCGGGGGGGTGAATTTGATCCCGTTGCCGATGAGATTGATGAAGACCTCCACCAATCGATTACGATCGATGAGGACAGGGGGGGCATCCGAATCGAGCCGATTCTCAAAGGTGATCCTCTTTTCCTCCAACTGCTGAGAAAAAGTCATCACCGCATCCTCCACGACCTCCATCAACCGAACCGGCTCAAACCTCAATTTCAAACCCTTTCCGGATTCGATCCGGGAGAAATCGAGGAGGGTTTCGATCAGGTTCGTCAGGCGCATAATATTCTTTTTGGCAATGCCTAAATATTCTTGCTGATCCTCGGTGAGCGTTCCCGTATGTCCTTCGAGCATCAGGGAGATAAATTCCTTGATGACGGTCAGAGGGGTTCGAAGTTCATGGGAAACGCTGGAAATGAACGTGGACTTCAGCTGGTCGAGCCGCTTCAGTTCTTCATTGGCCTTCCCCAACTCCGTCGATTTCTGAGTTAGATCCATGATGAGGTTCTTCTCACGGATCACCCGATTCAATTTCGCCATCATCTCGTCGATGGTGAAGGGCTTGGTAATGTAGTCCGTGCCTCCACCACCGATGACATCCGTATAAGAATAGGATGCTCCATGGGCGGTCATACAGATGATATAGGTCCCCGGAAATTGATCGCGCACCGCCTTCATCAATTCGAACCCATCCATCTCCGGCATCTTGACATCCGTAATCATGATGCTGAAAGGCTGATTCCTCAAGATTTCTAAGGCTACTTTCCCATTGACAGCGGTGACCGCCTCATGGCCCATCAGGTTGATGATTTTAGAGACCATCTCCCCAACGTCCGCCTCATCATCCACCACTAAAATTCTTTCTTGATCCACAAAAGGCATCCTTTTTGAACCAGACTCCATCCTCAGCTCCCCCTTTCGTCCCCGCCTGCACGTAACAGGAGGGGAACAGGGGGAGATTTAGAAAAAGAATATTCTTTTTCCCTCACAATTTCAACAAAATTGTGTAGCCCCACGGGGAGAGTCCGTCGTTCCTGATGAACGCCCCCTGTAAAGCACTCCCCGCTCGCGTTGTCACAGAAGGTGGGGGCTTCACAACTACTTGCCTTCCATCTCCTTTTTCCAGGCGGAGAAGAAGATCAGGAACCTCTCAGAGGTCCCGGGAGGGAGATTGACAAAATGAATCCCAGGTGGAATCGTATCCTCGAAGAGGTGCGGGTTCATCTCTTTAATCTCTTTGTAAAAAAAACCAGTCACCCTGGCGATTTCCATGATGGGAAGTGGCCGAGTTAATTCAATTTGGACTCTCTCCGTTTGGAGGGGATGATAAAACTCTTTTTCCTCTAAGGTATATCCATACTTCCTTGGATCGGAGAGGATGATTTTAGCCACGGCGATTTTATACACATACCGTTCTGTTTCCAATGGAAGATCAAGATAGAAATAGTTCCTAATCTTTTGAAAATCCATCTCCTTTCGAACCTTATTCTCCCCTGCGTTATAGGCGGCCATGGAAAGTGTCCAGCTTCTGAATTCTTCATAGAGGCTTGCCAGGTATGCGAGAGCGCCTTCGGTGGCCTTGAAAAAATCAAACCGCTCATCAACGATTCGATTCTTCCTCATGCCATATTTCTCGCCGGTAGAGGGGATGAACTGCCAGATCCCTCCTGCCCCCGATGAAGAGATAGCTTCAGGGCGAAGGCCGCTTTCGGTGATGGTGACATACTTTAAGTCATCCGGCAATCCCAGCTCCTTCAGCCTTTTCTCAATAAAAGGAAAATACCGCCGCGCTCGTTTCATCCATAGAAGAACCTGGACCTCGTTCGACAAGGCCACGAGAAACTCTCGATCCAAGTTTTCCCAAATATTCCTATCCTCTAATGGAAAACGCTCTCCACAGAGTGAGACCTCTCTGGGAAGTTTAAAGAGGGTGAGGGAGCGAAGGGGGTGAACATCGTTCAAGCGGTGCCTCACGTTCTCCACCTCCGAGCCAAGGCTGGAAACAGATTGTTCCAATGTTTTCAACCTCTCCAGGAGGGCATCATACCGAGCATCATATTTATCATCATACTTCTTGGGGGCCGTTATCTTCTCGGGTTCCTTTTGCACGGATTGACCCGCGGCGCACCCGAGAAGAAAACCAACCCATAAAATGGAAA
>Ga0209592_1000382_pt1 | contig 13216 bp, 11 predicted proteins | sample PPLLak2March2015_2_FD_187251 | JGI IMG/M metagenome (GOLD analysis project Ga0209592, IMG submission 187251) | Freshwater sediment microbial communities from Prairie Pothole Lake near Jamestown, North Dakota, USA - PPLs Lake P8 Core (3) Depth... | ecosystem: Environmental > Aquatic > Freshwater... | reverse complement strand
TACTGACTACCTCACTCGGTTCTCCGCAGATACGAACCAGGTGGCCGCAGGAGTGCTCTTTCGTCTCGTCGCCGCTTTTGCAAGTGGCGGCATAGCCATCGCGATGTATCCGGTCATGAAGGGGTCGAATGCAGGTCTGGCCCTTGGATCTGTGGTCTTCAGGGCCCTGGAGGCAGTCTTTTACATGGTCGGCGTCTTGAGCCTGCTGTCCCTGCTGACACTCGGCCAGCAGTTCACAACAGCGGGAGTTGCCGATCGTATGTCGCTTCAGGCGATCGGCAATTTGTTGGTGAGCGTACGCGACAACGCCGCGCTGTTGGCAGTGTTCGCCTTCTGCCTGGGTGCATTTATGTACTACTACCTGTTCTTCCAATCACGGCTCATTCCCCGATGGCTGTCGGGCTTCGGTATCGTCGCGATCATCCTGATGATGACCGCGTGCGTGCTGTCCTTGTTCAGCGGTAACCGTATTACCAGCTACATTCCTCTAGTGTTTCCCATTTTTTTACAGGAAATGGTTCTTGCGGTATGGCTGATCGCGAAAGGTTTTAATCCATCTGCTATCGCTTCCGGGTCTGCAAAAACAGCGACGAACGAGCTTTTGAGCGCGGCATAGATTTGCTATATAGGGGAGTGGGAGGGCTGAAGGCCCTCCCTAAAACCCTCCCCGCTCAGCACCATGGTAATGCTCGTGGAATAGACCTTAAAAAGCGGACACAACACATCGAAAGGAGTAAGCCAAAATGCTAAAAGCAGGTTCGAGATTTCTCTCCTTATGGAGCGGCCTCAATTTTCTTATCTCCACCTTAATACTGGCCATTGTCGTCTTTCATATTGGAAACTCACCGCTTCTGGGAATGGTGTTTGAAAACTCTGAGATTGCCAGCCTGGATGCCATGGTCATTGCATCGCTCAATGCTTTGACGATCCTGTATAACTCTTACGCGGTTGCCTTCTCAGTACTGGCTTGGTTCGTTATCCGGTTATGTCTAAGCAAGGGCCAAAAATGGGCCTTCTGGTTGTTGTTGATCACGATTGGCTTTGTCGAGATATTGGCCTTTATCGCCTCCGCACCCCTCGGAAACGCACGCTGGCAAGTGAATATACCTCTGAGCGCTTTATACATTGTGGGCATTGGCCTGTCGGGCTATTCCCTGTTCAAAGGAGATAAAAAATGAATTCAATCAATAAGACCGCAAGAATCGCAGGTATCCTCTATTTCATGTATATTGTAACTTCGATCATTGGAAATGAGTTTGGTCGCTTTGTATCCGTGGATGCCCCAGTAACGGTCAATCACATAATGGCTCATGAATCGCTATTTCGTATCGGATTTGTAATCAGTCTATTCTCAGTTGTGTTTTTTCTTTTGGCGGCCTGGTATTTGTACGTGTTATTAAAACCGGTGGACAAAAACATAGCTTTACTGTTCCTGTTATTAAACTTGGGTGGGTTTGCTATATGGTGTTTTGGTATGCTTAATCTATTTGCCAGCCTGTTGCTTTTGAGCGGAGCTGACTATTTGAAAGTATTCCAGCCAGATCAGCTACAAGCGCTAGCGATATTATTCGTCAATTTATACAAAAATGGATATATTGTCGCCCAGATACCCTATGGTTTCTGGCTCTTTCCTCTTGGTTATCTAGTTTTCAAGTCGGGCTTTCTTCCTAAGATCTTGGGCATACTGTTGATTGCCGATGGTTTTGGTCTTTTGATATATGTTTTTCAGCGTTTCCTTTTGCCGGGCTACGAAGTAATATCGTACCCATGTATGGTGGTTAGTTTTATTGCGGAACTCTCTCTTACTTTGTGGCTTTTGATTAAGGGTGTAAAGGATCAGAAACCAACCCTAGCTGATGGTCAGAAATAAAAATGAATACTATCAAGTAAAAAGGAAAGGTACAAAAATGAAAGCAATTGTATGCACAAAATACGGACCGCCGGAGGTTCTTCAGCTCAAAGAGGTGGAAAAACCTACTCCCAAGGACAATGAAGTACTGATAAAAATTCATGCAGCAGCAGTGACAGTTTCGGACTGTATAGTTCGAAGTGGTAAAGTAAATATCTTGCTATGGATCCCCATGCGCATATTTATTGGTTTCAGAAGACCAAGAAAACCTGTACTAGGGTTAGAGTTAGCCGGAGAAATTGATGCAATAGGCAAAGATGTAAAACGATTTAAAAAAGGTGACCAAATTTTTGCACTTACCGGCAAGCGTTTTGGTGCTTATGCCGAGTACGCTTGTCTGCCAGAAGACGGAGTGTGCATGCCACAAGACAGTATTATGGCATTAAAACCGTCCAATGTAACCTATGAGGAAGCCGCTGCTGTTCCTTCCCGAGGAACTTTAGCATTGTATTTTCTCAAGAAAGGAAATATCCTGAAAGGACAAAAAGTTCTCATCTATGGAGCTTCTGGAGGGGTAGGTACTTTTGCGGTACAGCTTGCCAGGTACTTTGGGGCGGAAGTTACCGGGGTATGCAGTACCACAAATTTAGAATTGGTAAAATCTCTGGGAGCCGATAAGGTAATTGATTACACAAAAGAGGATTTTACGAATAGAGGAGAATCTTATGATTTTATCTTTGATGCCGTTGGAAAAAGATATAGCTCAAAACTACAGTATAAAAAAGCGCTAACTCCGGCCGGGAAATACATATCAGTCGATGAGGGGACACCAAAGTTATATCTGGAAGATTTAATATTAATCAAGGAGTTGGTTGAAGCGGGAAAGATAAAACCGGTCATTGATAGATTCTATCCGTTGGAACAGATGGCCGAGGCGCACAGGTATGTCGAAAAAGGACACAAAAAGGGAAATGTCGTCATTACGGTGGAAGAAAATCGCAAAACCTGACAAGGCGCAGCTCCCGACTGCTATTCCGCTACGCTTCGCAGCGGCAGGTGAGCTTGGTCATTAGATCGCTCAATACATTTACAATCTGTGCTGCCCACGGTTGCGCGCTTCAAGCCAGGCAACATCTTCTTAAGAATGATGATCTCCATCAAAAAGCCTGTATTCGTCCAAATGAAGGACGGATACAGGCTTTTGTTCAAGTGTTATACCCACCGTGGGTAGGGGACCCACCCTCTCCGCTGAGCGTAAAGTCTTAAGGGCCTACCGGCTCTCGATCTGTTGAAAAACGGATGTGAATGTACGGGATTTTACGCTTCGGTGTGGTCTCAACACCCGAGATCGCTCAGTGACAGCTGGGCGATCTCACTTTTTAATCGCTTATCCATCATTGTATATACTCCTCGGCAATTGTCAAGATGTTGTGGGACATTGGGTGCAGGATTTAGACACTGGTACCCATCTGTCCGATATCTGCTTCTCTGCCACAGTAATCCTCTTGCGTCTCAATTCGCCTTTTCTCACCGTCCACAACATCCGCATGCTATTGCCCCACAACAAGTTTCACCTGTTGATTTGTCGTTGGATTAGATCTCTTACTGTAATTCAGAACTTGAATACTATCAAGGGAAAACATGATAAGATTAAAAAAAATTTCATTTACAAATCAAAACTAATGGTCACCAAAGGAAGGTTTTGGTGATACCCTCTCTCATCCACACCAAGTTTGGTATCCCTCCCATATGGCCTGCCATAGTGTCTCGCCATCGGTTAATCGAACGACTAAATGCTGGTATTCATAGAAAATTATCACTGATCTCTGCCCCAGCCGGTTATGGCAAAACCACGCTCGCAGCCGAATGGCTGAGGGGAACACAACATTCAACAACTTGGCTTTCTCTGGATGAAGCCGAAAACGACCCGTCTCGATTTCTGAGTTACTTCCTGGCCGCGCTACAATTGATTGATGAGCAAGCCGGTAAGGAAACCCGGTCATTACTCCATACGCTCGAGCCACCTTCCCTAGATTCATTAGTTGCAACCCTGATCAACGAGCTTAGCGCAATTCCTTTGTCTTTCATTCTTGTTTTGGACGATTACCAGGTCATACTCAACCTCTCTATCCACAAGTTCATAAACGCCGTTGTCGAGCACCAACCCAGGCAGATGCATCTGGTTTTGATTACCCGTGAAGACCCGCCTCTCCCACTCCCTCGCCTGCGAGCGAGAGGTCAGGTCACAGAAATTCGCCAGGCTGATTTACGCTTCGCAACGCAAGAATGCGCTGAATTATTGGAGAACGTGGCCGGGTTGAAAATTTCTAAGAGCGACATCTCTGCCATGGAGCGCCGGACGGAAGGTTGGGCTGCCGGGCTGCAACTGGCCGCGCTTTCCATGCAGGGGCGGGATGACATACCGCGTTTTGTGGAGGAGTTTACAGGCAGCAACCGCTATGTGTTGGATTACCTGACTCAGGAGGTGTTCGAAAGACAATCTGGCGTAGTTCAAAATTTTTTATTGAAAACATCAATCCTGGAACGGTTGTGTGCCTCCCTGTGTGATGCTGTCATTGTTCATAGTGGAAGCCAGGAAATGATTGAGGGCCTGGAACGTGCCAATCTTTTTCTCATACCCCTGGATCAATCGCGAACCTGGTACCGTTATCATCGCCTGTTTCGCGACCTGCTTCACAACCGGATGCGCGCCCAGGGCGTTGCCGGATTGAACGCACTTCACCGTCGGGCAAGTACCTGGTATGAAAACCACGATCTGCTCCCTGAAGCCATCCAGCATGCACTGGCAAGCCTTGATTGGGAAAGAACTTTACGCTTGTTCCACAGCACCTGCGGTGCCATGATAAACCGGGGTGAAGTCTTCACTCTGCTGAACTGGTACAGCCAGATCCCCGATTCAATGATCCGAGGCAACGCCGAAACATGCCTTGAATACAGTTGGGTTTTGCTATTGTCCGGGCAATTTGACCACGCCGGGGTCTATATCACTCTTGCCGAAGGATTTGGCGTAAAAGATGCTTCATTTGTGGGCCAGCTTCTCAATGCACAGGCCTACCTGGCACGCGCCAAGGGAGACCCGCGGCGCATGGTGGCATTATCCCAACAGGCTTTATCCGTACTGCCCAAGCAGGATTTGGGTGCGCGCTGCATCGTTTCGATCAACCTGGGGATTGCCTACTGGCACAGCGGTAAAATGGATGCCGCTGAACGTGCGCTGGCTGAGGTTTTAGAAACCGGCAAGGTAACCGGAAACCTTTATGCAATCGCTATTGCTGCAGTTTTCCAGGCGATGATTCTGGCCGTGCGCGGCAAGCTGCGCGAGGCGCACGAACGCTTCCAAACCATTTTCCGGCGAGAGGATACGCCCGCATTTCTACGGGAAGTGGTATATCTGTATCTGAGTATTTTGGAATATGAGTGGAATCACCTGGAGCAAAGCGGAAAATACCTGCTGGAAGCATTCAAAATCAGTGAGCGCATCCAGAACGACGAGCTTTTTATATCCAATTGGATGATGATGGCGCGCCTCCATACAGCCAGCGGCAACCTGCCAGCTGCGGGTGATGCACTGGAAAAAGCCCAGCAAAAGGCAGTTGAAGGGGAATTCTCCCTACCAGCTATGCCGCGATTAGCAGCTGCCAGGGTGCAGCATGCTATCGCCTGTAATGATCTGGCAACCGCTGCCAATTGGGCTGAGCGGATGGCAGAGGGCAGTGATTGGCATCCCTTTTACCAATTTACGAACACCACCCGAGCCCTGTACCTGCTGTCAAAACATAAACCCAGAGAGGCATCCAGCCATTTGGAGTATTGTTTTGAGCGCGCATCTCAGGAGGGGTGGGGTTATGGCATGATCGTCATTCGAGTGCTCCAGGCTTTGGCTGCTGCGCAGCAAGCAACGCCTGGAACGGCGGTCGAATATCTGAAGAATGCCCTGGAGTGGGCACAGCCAGAAGGATATTTCCGCACATTTGTGGATCTGGGGAAAGAGATGGAAACCTTATTCCAGTCAGCCATCCGGCAGCGGATCATGCCAGACTACGCCGAAATGATTTTGTTGGCCATGAGAGACAACTCTCAGAAATCCAGCATAGGGATGTTGACGCTGGTTGAGTCAATCCATCCGCGCGAGCATGAAGTACTCCGTCTGATGGCTGCTGGACAATCAAACAGACAGATTGCACAACAGCTTGTAATCAGCATCGGAACGGTAAAAACACACGTTCACAATATCTGCGGCAAGCTCGGAACTCGCAACCGAACAGAAGCCGTGGCGCGTGCCCGCGAGATAGGTCTCCTCTAAAGCTTTTTCATTCTCCCCGGTCAAGCCATCCTTCAGGGATGGTCTTCTTTGTTATCTAAACCCCCACTAAACCCACAATCTACCCAAAGGTAGATGATTTTTCGCCTCCAGTTGGGTATGCTGAAGGAGAATGGTTAACAGCTTCAATCTTTCTGGAGACGCAAAATGAACGGAAAACAAATTACTTATCCAATAAAAGACCACTGGATGTACTTGTGGTTAGTGGTCGCGACAGTGCTGGGCATTTTTTCTCAAGCCAGCGGGCAGTGGCTCATCCCCGTGACCGTCTGGATCAGTCCGATCTTCTTTCTGCGCTTCTATCGCACTCAGCAGCGCGCCTGGCTGGCTTTCCTGTTGGCTGCCACCAGTTCTACCATCATCATCATCTTTAACATGCCTCCAATGCTAGGCCCATTGGCACCAATCATAGTTATCATCTTTGCCCTGATCACCCCTCTGCCGCTGCTTGTCGACCGCTGGTTAGCGCCGCGGCTGCCCGGTTTTACCAGTACCCTGGTTTACCCGCTTGTGATTACGGCAGTGTCCATTCTCAACTCCGTCACAAGCCCCTTTGGCAGTTCCAGTGGATTGATTTTTTCACAATACAACAACCTGGTCCTGCTCCAACTGGTCTCCCTGACCGGCATGTGGGGTCCTACCTTCTTGATCGCATGGCTGGGTCCAGTGGTCAATTGGGCTTGGGAACGCAAATTTGCCTGGAATGAGATCAAACGAGGGGCGCTGGTGTATCTCATCATCATGCTGCTTGTCCTGGTCTACGGCGAGGCGCGGCTGTGGTTCGCCCCCACGTCGGCTCAAACCGTGCGCGTGGCGGGCGTCTCTATGGTGGATTGGCGCGCAAACCTACCTGTCATGAACCAGGCTTTCGAAACAGACCTGGATGCCTTTCGCCAGATGATGGAGGAACGCTACCAGCTGTACTTCGAAACCGCTATCAAAGAAGCGCGTGCCGGGGCACAACTGATCTCCTTGCCCGAAAGCGCCCTGACGGTTACACCCGAAGATGAGCCTGCCTTGATTGCTCGCCTGGCAGAATTGGCAAAACAGGAAGGGATTTATCTGGCGGCATCTATTGTTGAAATGGTGACTGACGCTCCCTACGCCAATAAACTGCTCATCTTCGACCCGCAGGGCGAGGTTGTGCTGGAACACTATAAATTCGGAGGGGCGGGCATGGAGGGCAACCGCATCAACGGCGATGGAGTCCTGCACACCGTGCAAACGCCTTTCGGCGTGATCTCTGGGATCATCTGCTGGGATAGCGTGTTGCAAGGCGTTGTGACCCAGGCTGGGCGCAACGGCACCGATATCTTACTCACGCCAAGTCTGCCATTTCGAGAAACCGATCCCATGTTTGCTCAAAACTCTGTGATGCGCGCCATCGAAAACGGGGTTTCTGTTCTTCATGTTTCCGACGGAGGGGTTTCGATCATCACGGATCCCTATGGGCGCATCCTGGCGTCTACAGACTACTATGCACAGGGTGAGCATGTTATCGTCGCTCAGGTACCCACGCAAGGAGTCTGGACGCTTTACCCGCTCATCGGAGACCTGTTTGGCTGGTTGGCGGTGGTTGGGATGGTCGGCCTCATTATATGGAGTGTTATCCAGTCTCTCCGCATGCGAAAAATGAGTATTTTCATACCTGAATCCCCATCACAGCCTGGACAGGCTGTGTAGAAAGTTTATTAGCAGGAGGACTGAATGAATAGGAAAAAGATTACTTACCCGCTGCAAGACCGCTGGTCAATCTTATGGCTGATCATCGGAGGGGTGCTATCCCTCTTCTCCATGAGCGTCGGGAAGTGGCTCATCCCTATCACCGCCTGGCTTGGCGCGATCTTCTATATCCGCTTCTTCCGCACCCAGCGGAAAGCCTGGCTGGCATACCTGCTGATCAGCATCACTACGGCCATTACCACAGCCATTACCCTGCCTGCCTGGATGAGTGCGATGGCGATGCCTGCCATCATCGGCGCAGCCCTCCTCGGTCCCCTGACACTGCTGCTCGACCGTTGGCTGGCGCCGTGCCTACCTGGCTTTGCGGGTACCTTGGTGTTCCCGCTGGCGATAACCATGATGGATTTTATCAATGTTGCCACAAATCCCATGGGCAGCATCAGCGCCACGGCGTACACGCAGTATGACAACCTTGTCCTGCTCCAGTTGGTCTCCCTGACCGGCATTTGGGGACTATCGTTCCTGGTCAGTTGGCTTGGCACCGTGGTTAACTGGGCCTGGGAGAGTCAGTTTGCCTGGCACGAGATCAAGCGTGGGGCGCTGGTGTATATCATCATCATGTTGCTTGTCCTGGTCTATGGAGAGGCACGGCTTTGGTTCGCCCCCACACCTACACAAACTGTCCGGGTTGCTGGCTTTACCATGGTGGATTGGCGCGTTGAACAGGCAGAGATGACTCAAGCCTTCAGGACTGACCTGAACGTTTTCCGCCAGATGATGGAGGAACGCTACCAACTGTACTTTGACGCCACCATAAAGGAGGCGCGCGCCGGAGCGAGGCTGGTTTCGTGGCCTGAAAATGCCGTCACGGTTGCACCGGAGGATGAGCAAGCACTGATCGCTCGCCTGGGTGAACTGGCGAAACAAGAAGATATCTATCTGGCAGCACCGATCATTGAGCAGACACAAGGTGAGCCCTACGCAAACAAGCTGCTCATCTTTGACCCTCTTGGTGAGATTGTTCTGGAACACTACAAATACGGGGGAGCGGAACCAAGCCGCATCACGGGTGACGGGATACTGCATACCGTGCAAACACCCTTTGGCGTGATATCAGGGATCATCTGCTGGGATACCCAATATCAGGGCGTTGTGACCCAGGCTGGACGCAACGGCACTGACATCCTGCTTGCACCGAGCATGACATTTCGGGAGACAGATCCAATCTTTGCTTACATGTCTGTTATACGCGCGATTGAAAACGGCGTCTCGGTCGTACACATTTCTGACGGCGGGCTGTCGGTGGTGGTTGATCCTTTTGGGCGCATGCTCGCAACGATGGATCACTACCCAAAGGGTGAGCGGTTGCTTGCCGCCCAGGTTCCCACCAAGGGCGTTTGGACTCTCTACCCGATCATCGGCGACCTGTTCGGCTGGTTGGCGGTGGTGGCAACCGTTGTGCTCGTTATCTGGGGCGTAGTCCAATCCCTACGCTCGCGAAAGGCGCAGGCAGCCAGCTCGGAGACCCAGAGGCCACTTGAGCTGGATGTCTGAGAATACCCATCCATTTCCAGAAGGTTACCAGGCTTCCTCACGCGTGACTTCACCTAGGAAACCCCGGTCTTCAATCAGGCAGAGGATCGTATGTTAGCCGTGGAAATCATTGTTATTGGAAGGATTGATAATGAATGGTGTGAGTGGCTGGGTGGGTTGGTGATGACCCATCCAGAATGCGACCAGACTGTGCTTACAGGCATTTTGCCAGACCAGGCGGCTGTATATGGGGTCATATCCCACCTGCGAGACCTTGGGGTCCCATTATCTTCTGTAAGTATCGAAGCAATTGAAACGGATAACGCTTAAATTACAGACAAGACTGGAGAGCCAAGTCAGTTTTTTCGCCCAAGATCTCCCAGTCATAGCCGGGCGATCTCGCTTCTCACTTCGCACGCACCTGCTCCACAACTGTACGGATGGCATCGATTACCACATTTGGCTGTTCCAACTGGATGTTGTGACCGCTCTTTTCCGCTACGAAATAAGTACCCTGCGAGGTTTCCGTCGCCAGTTTCTTCATCTCATCCAGCCAGATTCGGTCAGCCTGCTGAGCTACAGACTCTGCACCACCAACAGGTAGGCCTTCAGCAATTCCATGGGCAATTACAATCAAGGGCACATCCGGCAGCGGTCCGGCGGATGTGAACAGAGCCTCCCTTTGTTCATTTGTAGGGATTAAGGCTTTCTGATAAGCAAAGGTGCGGGAATTAAAATCGAGTCCATAGGCCACTTCTTTCTGCTCAGGTGGCAAACTTTCAAAGGCAGGCACGGTCCGTAACACCCCAAACCAGTTCAAAAGGCGGAGTACGCCAGGAATAGAAAATGCATAGCTCCCTTGCTCAGTCATCTTGATTGTCTTCACATATTCGAGAGGCCACTTCACCTCGATATCACGCGTGCGGGTATCGACCATCACCATCCCGATGACATCCTGCGGGTACAGGCTGGCGTACACCTGCATCACCGCCCCGCCGAGTGAATGACCTACCAGCACATACGGACCCGGAACACCCGCATTCTGAAGCATAGTGTGAACATCCTGTGCTTCTTCCTGATAGGTCTGGCCCTGCGGAGTGACGAAACTCCAGCCCGAACCGGGACGGTCGTAGACGCAGATGCGCGTAAATTTAGCCACCTCCGGCTGCACTAAAGGCCATTGGGCGACGTTGCTGCCGGAACCCGGCGAAACTACCACCACAGGCTGGACAGACGGATCGCCCGTGCAATACAAGTGCAGGCTGTACTTGTCGATATCCACCATCTGGCCTGGCGGGGGATACTTACTGGGTATCTGCGCCAGGGTGATCTTCTCCACGATGAAGGCGGCCAGGAACAGAAGCATGCACACGGTGAACAAACCACCTACCACAACCAGGCTCCACCACAGGCAGCCTCTTCTCTTGCCGCCAGTACTTTGCTTATTTTGCGTTTTCATTTTGGTTCTCCGTGATCTCCTCAATTCTCAGTGAGACTAACTTCAACCCCAAATCTCTCAGCCGAGCGATGATGCCGTACAGGGCGGCTTCATCCAGAACAAGCCCGGTGAGAACGGTTTCGTCAAGGTCGGAATGGCTGATTGTCAGGCCGCCAAACCATTCCGACCAGCGTGGGTGGATTTGGCCTTTGACGCGGAGCTCAATCTGCTGCATGATGTGTTTCCTCGGTGCTGGGCCTGCGGCCGCGGAAGATGGCCCACCCGGTGATGAACACGAATCCAACCACAGATAGCCAGCCAAACAGGTCGCCGACGGCGGCATATATGGTCGGAACCCGCTGGGTCGGTACCTGGGTAACCATCACACGCTGATCAGCTTTGAAGTAATCCATGTAGGACAGGAGCTGACCATAGGGATCGGTAGCGAGCGAGATCCCTCCAGCGGTCAAACGAACAAGGGAGAAGCCGTTCTCGATGGCCCGAAAAGGCGCAAACCGAACATGCCACAGGGCCTGCTCAGGTTCCCCTTCCATGCTAGGCGCGAACAGGATATCCACACCTTTACGTCCCGCTTGGTTGACTATGCCTGTGTAGTCCAGGTCAAGGCACAGGACGCCAGACAGTCGCCCGTAGGGAGTATCTACCACCTGCAGTTCTACCTTACTCAAGGGTACGCCTCCGTCAGCATACTTGAGATGGTTGAAAACAACCTTTCCAGATGGATCGATCAGGATAAGTCTCTTTTCATCACGTTGTTCTTCGGGAAATAAGATCCCCACTCCCATCACCAAGTAAATGTTCTCGGCCAGAGCCACCTGCTGGCTACGGACGATTAATGCATCTATATCTTCCGGAAGGCCGATAGCAGCAACTTCTGGCCAGACGATGATTTGGGCACCGGCCCGGGCTTCCCGGACGGTTCCCTCAATGAGCGGATCATACATGGGTACCGTTGTGCGGCGAAAAGCCTCCAGATCAGTTTTTATCAACTCCGTTAGGTTAGGAATCAGCGTTTCAGGATCCTGTTCAAGCGTGATAAAGCCGTGAATCCGCACCGTGCCGGCTTGCGGTGTGGATAGTGCCAGGCGCAGGCTGCCAAAGACTAAGATGATCAGCAGTACGCCACCGTAAATGGCAACGCCGCGCCGGATTTCGGACCAGGCGAATAAGCTTTCCCAAGCCCAGTTGACGACCGAAGCAAACCAGGCGGTAATGAAGGTCACTCCCCAGATGCCGGTGATCGAAACCAGCTGCATCAAGACCAGGTTGCCGTTTTGAGTGTAAGCCCAGGAGCCAATGCTGCCGGCTGCCGGGTTATTGTTGTAAATAAAAAAGTCTATAGCCGTCATCGCCAGTGGAAGAACCAATGTAGCCGCAAATCCCTTCAAGCGTGGGGCTAACAAGCGGTCGATCAAGAAGGCTAGGCTGGCCAGAAACCCCACGAAACCGCAGATGATCGGGTCCGTTATGCCCATCCAGGTAATAACCGTGGTTACAACCAGGACTAACAGTACAAGCAGGTAACCCCAAAGCACTTTTTGAGTGCGCATGAAGCGCAGGAGGAATACCGGCGCCAGCCAGCCGGCTAGCGGGACACTCCATCTCCCCCAGATGAATACCAGGCACACCACCGCAATGGCCAGCCAGTGCCAGGACCAGCGGTCGGATACGGGTGGGATAGAAACACGTTTTGGTTTCATGGCAAAAATACTTTTTTAGTAGAAAAGTCTGGTAGTTTCATCGTCAGGTAGTCGCAGCGTTTAGCGCGTTTTGGTCAACTTCTGGATGGTCGTGAGCAGCATGCCGACAACGATCATGGCGCCCATCGCCACACCCAGGAAGCCGATCAAGGGCGTTAGCAAAGCCCAATTTTGAGTCCACGTAGCGTAGGCGAAGAAGCCCCAGAACGCGGCGAGAGCTAAACCGCCCGCAATGTACCCCCAGCCAGCCCATAGTGCCCCACGGCCAGTCACTAACTTTTTGCCTATGCCCGGAAATACGATGGGAGGGGAGGCCCGCAGGATGAGTGAATGGATCCCTATCAGAATCGAGGTAGGAGCGGCGCTGGCTGCGAAGAGGAACCAGGTGATGGGAATCCAGATTTGTTGAACGTTTTTCCAATTGATGGAGACGTACATTGCCGCAATGAAGGCGGCGGCGATCAGCACCAGGCCGGCTGCTTCCAACACTTTCATCCACCGGTGAAAAGACTGGGTAGATTCCGGCTGCTCCTGCACATGCTGAGCAAGCTGCTGCTTGAGCTGCTCGCGCATCCCTTTCTCGGTAATGACCTCTTGAACACTTGCAGTTTGATTCATGGTTTCCTTCCTTCTTTCCTATCTGGTTTTAT
>Ga0209592_1000379_pt1 | contig 13254 bp, 12 predicted proteins | sample PPLLak2March2015_2_FD_187251 | JGI IMG/M metagenome (GOLD analysis project Ga0209592, IMG submission 187251) | Freshwater sediment microbial communities from Prairie Pothole Lake near Jamestown, North Dakota, USA - PPLs Lake P8 Core (3) Depth... | ecosystem: Environmental > Aquatic > Freshwater... | reverse complement strand
TCTCCCTTCTTTAACTTTCCGGAGTCGATCATCATCCTCAGTTTTCTATAAACCTCGCCGTTGAGATCCCTCCTCCTCAACTTCCTCTGAAAAATCTCTTTTATCACTTCTTTAGGCACTGTATTTTTCATGCGCGTCCCCCCTTTAGACCAATTTTGCAACCCATATTATATAACAGAAATTCTTACGGCCGTCTACCATTCTTAAGCAAAAAATCGACTGCGTGAGGGACCCCTGAAAGGGCGCCCTTGAAATCCGGTACAGGGATCTCTATTTTTGGGTCAATCCGTATCTTCCGGCTCATTTCAAGGGATGACTCATCGAAATGAGGGTGATCGATCACCAGAAAAGTCGTCATGCCGATGGTGGCCACAATCATGTCATTGATCGGGTCATTGCCAACCATCAAACAGGCCTCAGGCCTTTCATCCATTTTCAAACAAATCTCTTCATAATATTCAATGCGAGGTTTGCAATAGGACATATTTTCAATATGCGTCACGAGATCAAAATGGAACTCCCCAAGGCCAGCCCATGATAAACGTTTTATCTGCACATCCAAGGGCCACATGGGGTTTGAGGCAATCACAAGTTTCAAGTTCTCCTTCTGTAATTGAAGAAAGACTTCAAGGATTCCCTTGGGCACCGAGACCAGTGTTCGGAACTGATCATACTCCCTTTCGTAAAATCTCATGAAACGTTCCCAGATTTCGTCTCGCTGTGCTTCAAAACCTTTGCAGAAAATGCTCATGAAATACTCTGCATTGGACATCTTCCCATGGTTGTCCATCAATGCCTGGGTGGCCAATAGGAGTTTCTTCTGAAACAAATCGAAAGGCATGATATCGGCGAATACCTGAGAGACTTGAGAAAGATATTTTTTGTAAAACGTTAGTTCATCAAAGTAGATTAACGTGTTATCCACATCGAAGAGAATAGCCTTAAGCATGGACCAACTCACGAGATGAAATATTCTTTTTGACCCAAGAGACATATATATCCTAACTTGATTCGCAAGAAAAGGGCAACCCGTCCTTGACACCCCTTGTCCGTTCGTCTACGATTTAGCGATTGAGAATCTTCGTGAATCTTGAACAAAGATGGTTACTCAACAAGCCAGTCATCGAAATCTGATCTTCATCTCTTTCTCCCAGTTCGGAGCAGCCTCCTCTTTCAATTTCCTCAATGTCTTTTTGCCTTTCTATATCTTCAATATCAGCCCCTATTCTTTCGAAGAAACCCTTCTCTGGATCGGCGTCATACTGGGTTCCTCTGGCATCGTCACAGCCATCACGTCTACCTTCTGGGGTTCCCTGACTCACCACTTCAGTCCCAAGGTGCTTTATCTTAGAGGGCTGATAGCCCATTCCATTATGATTTTTCTCATGAGCTTTACTACGAACCTCCATAGCCTGCTCATCCTCAGAATATGTCAGGGACTAATCGGAGGAATCTCAACGATTGGGATGGTTATCGTCTCGTCTTCGTCTTTGAAGGAAAGGGTATCATTAGATATGGGGATTTATCAATCCTCCATGACGTTAGGCCAACTGGTAGGGCCTCCCCTCGGTTCCCTGGCGGCAGTAACACTAGGTTTTAAAGGTGCCTTCGCAAGTGCATCGGTTGTAATATTTGCCGCTTCCATCTTCTGCTACCTCTATGTCACCGATGTTCCCAAACTCCCGAAAGAAGTGAGATCCTCTTTATGGACGCTCCTTGATCGGCGGGTCATCCTTGGATGGATGCTCTGTTTCACCGCCTCCATCCAGCTCATGTTCCTGCCAAGTGTCCTTCCAAATGTCCTTGATCAGTTTCATATTGAAAAGCCTGTTGCTCTCAAACTGGCCGGAACCGTCGTGATGCTCTACACGGCCACAGCAATGATCGGCACCTATCTCTGGGGCTGGTTATCAAGAAAATACGGACTCTTTAGAATCATCACCCTTCTCTTCACCCTCAGCATCCTCTTCCAGGCCCTGTTGGCTTTAAGCAGAGGAATCATCGACTTTACTCTGATCCGAATGATCCAGACAGGGCTGGTGGCTGCAACCCTTCCCTTAATCATATCCATATTTCTCAGAGAGCCGAAGGGAAGGGTCATCGGCTTTTTAAACTCAGCGAGATTCACAGGGATTGCAGTGGGGCCTATGATTGCGACCTCCATACTGGCGTTCTCCAGCCTCAAGGTCGTCTACTTGCTCATCAGTGCCATCAGCCTTCTGGCCCTTTTAGGATTCAAGTTCTTCTTCAAGGCACCTCACGATCCATCTTAGCTGGAAGCATCTCCAATTCTGTGATGGCAGGGTGAGCCCCGCAGAAGCAGACGGACCAGGCTTCGAAAGCTTTAGAATTGCGGTTCTTTGCGACTGTCAGGGTAACTCTCGTGGCCACGGAGAAGGAGTCTTTTCCAATGGCTTGAGGGACCTCGAATCATATCGATAAGAGGTTTCGCTCTAAATCTTTCTCCGCTGGCCCGTCTCCTTCCGCCCGATCAACTGGTGCCCCTAATTTCTGTCCCAGTTTTCATCACGGGAAAAGAGATGCTCACATCATAGCTATCTCACCTTTACAACTCGGCGAAACTGCCATATAAATAGAAAAGCGAAGCAGTCGAAAGGACAAGGTCATCATGAGAATTCGGAAACCAGGAAGGGTGGGGGATCACATCTGGTTCTTGGGACGGGAAGAATCAGGAGTTTATCTACTTGAAGGGAAAGATGGAGCGATGGTTATCAGTGGAGGCATGAGTTATATCGTTCCGGAGATACTTCAGCAATTTGACGAATTTAGAATTGACGAAGACAAGATCTCGAAGATCTTGATCCTCCATTCTCACTTTGATCATGTTGGGGTTATCCCTTTCTTCAAACGCCGTCTCCCCCGAACGGAGGTCTATGCATCCACGAGGGCTTGGGAGATCCTTCAAATGGAGAAAGCCGTTGCCACGATTAATGAGTTCAGCCGGAATGTGGCGAAGCGGATGGAAGAGGAAGAGGCTTATTTTACCTATGATCTCGAATGGCGAGACGATGTGACAGGCAAGACCGTTCGCGAAGGGGATCAAATCGATCTCGGAGGATTCAAAGTCTCCATTCTTGAGATCCCAGGTCATTCCTCCTGCTGTATCGCGGCTTATGTTCCCGAACTGAAAGCCCTCTTTCCCACAGATGGGGGAGGCATCCCATTCGATGAGACCATCATCACTTCTGGAAATTCAAACTATACCAAATATCAGGAGGGTCTTGAAAAGCTGAAGGACCTTGCAGTGAAGGTCTACTGTGCTGACCACTATGGATACATCACCGGAGAAGAGGCGAAAACCTTCATTTCAAAAACAATCGAGATGGCGAAACAGAATCGAGCCCTGATGGAGGAGGTCTACCGCTCCACCCGGGATATTGACTTGGCGGCTAAGAAACTGGTTTCGTCATTTTATGATGAAAATCCTTACTACTTTCTCTCTCCTGAGATTTTTCTCGATGTCTACCGCCAGATGGTGCGTCACATCGCCGGCGTCATCGAGAGGAAAGCCCAGTGATTAGAACGCAGGAGGCAGTATTACTCAAACCTAATGACCACGATTTCCGGCTTCGTGTCCACGCGCATGGGCGGGCCCCAGGTGCCAGCCCCGCTGGAGGTATAGACTGAAAGGTCTCCAAACTTTTTAAATCCATAATCATAACCTTGGTAAACGCGTGAGGTAATGAATCGGAAAAGGAAAACCTGGCCATGGTGAGTGTGTCCCGAAAGCTGAAGCGTAATTCCATGATCCCTTGCGGCCTGCAAATGGAAGGGCACATGCTTTAACAGGATACTCGGCCTCTGACGGTCGATCCCGATCTTTTGCAAGATTGTCCTAAACTGTTCCTCTCTCCTCGTATCTCGGTAATCGACCCCGATGATCTGCAAGCCATCCAGCTCAACCTTTTCGTTATATAACACCCTCATCCCGGCGCGACGAACGGCCTGAAGGTACCTTGTGTTATCATAAAATTCTTCATGGTTCCCCGTAATAAAATAGGTACCATAAGGAGCGGAGATTCGGGAGAAAGGTTCAATCACCTTATCCACATCCACCGCCTCCCCGTCATAGAGATCGCCCCCCACGAAAATAATATCCGGATTCAGATTCTTCACCATGGTCGCAATCTTCTGAGCAAACCCAAAAGTTCTTACCTGGCCCAAATGGGTATCGCTCACCCAGACTGCGGTTTTGCCCTTTAATGAACTGGAAAGACCAGGGAGTTGAACATTGATTCGGGTGATGCGGATCACTGCTGCATTGATAAATCCGCACAGGCTTGCCACCAAGGCTATCCCGATCAAAATCTCGATCAATATTTTTCGATCCAAGGGGAAGTGAAATAATTTACCCAGGCCGTATAAAATCCAGGCGAGGATGGCTGCGAGAATGAGAAAATAGAAAATCCCCAGCCACGAGGCGGCACCTGTATAAAGGCATCGCACCAGAAGGTTCGAATAGCGAAAAGCGAGAAAGGATGTGGCCACAAGGCTGACGGATAGCAGAGCCATGCCAACTCTCATCGTCAAAAGGACCGATGGATTCGCCAGCCCGAAAAAGCGTACCAAGGTTCTGTATAGGAACCAGTGGCCAAAGAGGAGAATGGATTGGACGATGCCGACAAAGAGGACGAACCGCATAAGGTCAAAACATTATAATGCATAAACCTCTGATTCGCCATTTTTCCGCTCTGCTCGTAAGCATCTCTTTTCCCGTGATGAAAACTGGGACAGAAATTAGGGGCACCGTTTGATCGGGCGGAAGGAGACGGGCCAGCGGAGAAAGATTTAGAGCGAAACCTCTTATCGATATGATTCGAGGTCCCTCAAGCCATTGGAAAAGACTCCTTCTCCGTGACCACGAAAGTTACCCCTGACAGTCGCAAAGAACCGCAATTCTAAAGCTTTCGAAGCCCGATCCGTCTGCTTCCGCGAGGCTCACCCTGCCATCACAGAATTGGAGATGCTTCCGCTCTGCTCTATGGGTTTTACCACATCCGCTTGAGAAAAACTTTTCTCATATGGGAAAAAAATCGAGAAAAAATGGAAAATGGGTACACACATCAAGAGGCGATTCATGTCAATGGGTGACCAATGCAGTCAAATCGTGTCAAGAAAAGGAAACGGCATAGTCTTTGCTCAACAAAAGGTATCCAATTCGACTCATAGTATGGAGGATCAACGATGATAAAGAGCAAGCATTATGAATCTCCTGTCATTTGGAGATCCACCCACGAACGATCAAAAAGAAGATGGAGGGATTGGTTTGTCCTGACCCATCTCTTCTATCTTACGATCATCGTCTCCTTGGGATGGTCACTTTTTTATGATGCAAAAATCAGGACGGCATTCATCCTTCAGAGGCAAGAGTTTGAAGAATTAAAGACAAAGGAAACCATCTATTCGATATTAAGGAGTAAGGGCATCAGTTTGAGCCAGGGCCTCGACATTGCGGAAGTGACGATCCAGCAATCGAAAAAGTTGAACCTCCCGGTATCTCTGATCCTCGCCGTGATGAGGAAAGAGAGTACCTTTACCCCTTTTGCCCTTTCCTCCCAGAACGCCATGGGTCTTATGCAGATCCATCCCGCCACCTGGGATTGGTTCGTTAAGAAGCTAAATCTCAAGCTCTCGGTCCATGCGGCTTTCGATCCGGCCACGAACATTACGATGGCCACCCATATCCTCAAAGATCTTTACGAATATTACAAAACCACGGCCAAATCAGAAACGGCAACCTGGGAGTCTGCCCTATCGGCTTACTACGCCGGGCTCACTTCTCTCTCCCAGACAGGCATCACCGAGTCCCATACCCGGTATGCAGCCGAAGTGAACCGATTCAAGGAGGAATATGATAAGAAGTTTTAGAATTAAATTACGGATCTTCTGGTTATCGCTCCAGTGCACCTTACTCCGGAAGAGGATGAACAGATCTCATCACTCTCATCCATGATCCTTCTATGACCATGAGAGGGAAACTTCTCTCCCTAAGGTTGGCACCCCATTACTTTAATCACTTCTTTTTATGCTGTAAGTAGCTATTAGCTTCGCCACCAATTTCCCTTTTTCGTTGACGACCTCAACATCGCCAACCGCTGTTTTCGAACCTTTGTGAATGATTTTGGCATGCGCCTCCAGTTCTCCTTTGTCTACGGAAGCAAAGAAGTTGATCTTAAACTCAATTGTAGTGATTCGATCCTTGGGGTCTACCAGGTCTATCAAGGCCATCGCTACTGCAGAATCGGCAAGAGATGCGATGGCTCCCCCATGGGCAATCCCATAAGGATGCGTCAAATCTTGCTTAAATGGCATCTCAATTCTGGACTCCCCTTCCTTGATTTCCTTGACCTCCATTCCAAGGAGCCGATAGTATGGGGAACAGTTTGCTACTTTCATCACCTGTTTGAGATAGGCTTCTTTTCCCATTGACAAGCCCTCCTGAGGATGTTCTTATTATGAAAAATCATACTTACCTAAATGTAAAATAGCAACTTGTCCTAACAGCACAGGGCATAGAGCAGAGAACATATTGTTTTGAAGACTCTAGAAATGGAAAATGATGAGATAAGGGGAGCGATCAGGTGAGACTTTTCTTGCAGGGTCTTCTTATCCCTGTCCTCCTAATAACCACGGGAATGGCTGCACACAGTGAAAGCGATCTTCGCGTTGAGTCTTTCCCGAAGGTGGCCAGGCAAGGGGATGTATGCCTTGTAAGGACATCGGGGCAGGCATCCCTCAAGTCCGTCCACGGGGAATTTCAGGGAGAAAGATTTTCAATCGCCTTCAACAACGAAACGGGGACTTACGAGGGCCTCATTGGTATTGACATGAGCACCTCACCTGCAACTTATGAAATCAAAGTCATTGCAACAGATGCAGACAACAGGGTTTATTTAAACACCCTTTCATTAAGGGTGGAGAAGGTTGATTTCGGGATGCAGGCCCTTTCGCTACCACCTTCCATGGTGGATTTGGATGCGAAAACTCTTGAACGAGTCAATCAGGAGACAAGGAAACTGGAGGCCTTGTTTCAAACTTCCCGGAATGAAAGACTATGGAAGAATGTTTTTATCCGTCCAGTGGAGGGGGAAATCTCCACAGGATTTGGATTGACCCGTATCATTAATGGACAGCGAAGAAGTCAACATACCGGGGTTGACCTGCGAGCAGAGGAAGGAACTTCCGTATTGGCCACCAATCATGGGGTGGTTGTCCTCGTTGATGAACTCTTCTTCTCCGGAAAATCGGTCATTCTTGATCACGGATCGGGCTTATACTCAATGTATTTTCATCTCTCAGAAGCACTCGTCAAGGAAGGAAATCTAGTCCGTGCAGGAGCCATACTGGGTCGGGTGGGTTCCACGGGAAGATCCACAGGTCCTCACCTCCATTGGGGAATTAGAACCAACGGGGCTCGGGTTGATCCATTTGCCCTTCTAAAAATGGGAACACTTTCAAATCTCACAAATAATGTTCGACAAAAAGATTAGAATGGTGGCTTGGTTAAAAAGTTCTTTCATACTGATACTTCCTGCGTTGATCCAAACCCTCCTCTTTTCTCCTGCCCACTCCCTGGAAGCACTCTCCCGGGAGCAAATGGCAGCCATTGAAGAAAGTACCAAGAGAGCTATTCGAACAGGTCAGGTTCCGGGAGCCGTTATTCTGATTGGGAACCGGGAAAAGGTTCTCTATCGTTGCGCTTTGGGCCTCCGAGCATTAAAGCCGAAAAAGGTGCCTATGACCTCGGATACTATTTTCGACGTTGCATCCCTCACCAAGATCATTGCGACGACGACAGCGTTCATGCAGCTCATCGAAACCGGGAAAGTGAGGCTCGATGACCCCATCGCTAAACACTGGCAGGAGTTTAACATAAATGGAAAAGAACAAATCACGGTCCGTCACCTTCTCACCCATTATTCCGGGCTTCGATCCGGACTCGAGCTAAGACCTGATTGGTCTGGTTACAAAGAAGGGCTCAAGAAGATTGTTGAAGAGAAACCCATCTCCATTCCAGGAACACTCTTCACCTACAGTGATATCAATTTTCAAATCCTCGGTGAGGTCATCCAACGCAGTTCAGGGCAATCCCTTGATCAGTATTGCGATGAGCATATCTTCAGGCCCCTTGGAATGAAGGATACCTTCTTCAAGCCCCCTCCTGATCTTCATCATCGCATCGCACCTACCCAATGGGACCGGGCAACAGGGCAGATCTGCCGGGGGACTGTCCATGATGGAGTCGCCTCCAGAATGGGCGGTGTCGCCGGTCATGCTGGGCTCTTCTCAACGGCCGATGACCTTTCGATCTTCGTCCGGATGATGCTTAATCACGGCAGCCTTCACGATGTAAAAATTCTTGAACCTTCTACGGTCGAGAAGATGACTCTGCCACAATCGCCGTTTGATCGCGTCCCATTGAGAGGGTTGGGGTGGGATATCGACGGACCCTTTGCCTCCAATCGCGATGAACTCTTCCCTGCAGGCTCTTATGGACATACAGGGTTCACCGGCACTGGAATCTGGATCGATCCCATTTCTGAGACCTATGTGATCATTCTAACCAGCCGCTTGCATCCCATTGGCAAAGGCAATGCCGATCCTCTGCGAACTCAGATCCTGTCTCTTGTCAGCGGGGTGGTTGGGATGGTTTCTCCGGAACAAGTTCTCGCAAAAAGACCCTCCCTGAAGAACTACTACGGTGGGGATTCACAGGGAAAGGTACAAACGGGACTAGACGTTTTGGTTGCAAAAAAGTTCTCGCCCTTGGTCGGATTACGTGTGGGGCTCATTACGAACCACTCCGGTGTTGATTCGGGGGGAAGGCGTTCTGTAGATCTCATCCGCCGCGCGCCCGGGGTGAGCCTGGTGAAGATCTTCAGTCCGGAGCATGGCCTCTCTGGCAAGCTGGAGGGCAAGGTGCGCCATAGCAGGGATTCATTGACGGGCCTGCCTGTCTATAGCCTTTATGGAGATATTTTAAAGCCTTCGAAGAAGATGTTGGATGGCCTTGATGCTCTGGTTTTGGATATCCAGGATGCGGGGGCGCGCTTCTACACCTACATCACCACGCTGGGCTATGCGATGGAAGCCGCGGCAAAGAAAGGGATCACGTTCTATGTTCTGGACCGGCCGAATCCTCTCACAGGCTCGAGGGTCCAGGGGCCGATGATGGATAAGGACACAAAATCCTTTACCGGCTACTTCCCTTTGCCGATCCGGCATGGCATGACTGTGGGAGAACTCGCGGAGATGTTCAATGTCGAAAACAAGATCGGCGTGAAGCTCCATGTCATCAAAATGGCTGGCTACCAACGGACAAGCTGGTATGATGAGACCGGCCTGCCCTGGGTGAATCCCTCTCCCAATTTACGATCTCTTACACAAGCGATCCTCTATCCTGGAGTAGCCATGGTCGAGGGAGCCAATGTGAGCGTGGGGAGAGGGACGGACACTCCTTTCGAACTCCTCGGCGCTCCATGGGTGAGTGCTGATGAGCTGACCCAGTATTTGAATAAACGCCAGATCCCTGGGGTCAGATTCAGGCCAACCCATTTTGTACCTCACAGTAATCGCTTCAAAGACCAGCCGTGCCATGGGATTCAGATTATCTTGAATGACCGTCAGTGCTTTGATTCTCCTTCCCTCGGAATTGAAATCGCAAGTGCCCTTTACCGGCTTTACCCAAAGGATTTTGAGATCGATAAGACGCTTGGGCTTATGGGCAGTCGCTGGCTCGTCGATGCCATCAAGGAGAGCGAACCTCACTTCATTTTGTCGAAATGGGAAGAATCTCTCGAAGAGTTTCAAAAGTTACGGGCCAAGTATTTGCTTTATTAGCTACCAAAGAAGAGAAGAAAAGGAAGGATGAGAGGAAGAATTTTCGTGATTCTTATGTCTCGTTCAATTCCATTTTCTGATAGAACGAGTCAATTCTCAGATTATCAACCTCTGTCAGAATCTGCCTCTTGCCGTCTTTGGATTCAAGAAGAGCCATTCGATTCACAATTTTCCTAAGGATATATTCCACCCCATCCACAGCGTTCTTGAATTTATCTCCTTCTTTCGTTTTCATGGCGGCTCCCCCATGATGATTTGAGTGTTGATCTCCTTTGATCAGAGCAGTCGTCATCTTTGACCAACCCTTGGGCGCAATCAATCCCTTTTTGGTAATATCAGGGTTCCCGCCTTCCCGTCAGAAAAGGCATCAATCCTGTTGGTTAATTAAAGCAAATCCCATGCCATCTCTTTAAAATCGATAACTTATCGTTTCCAAAAAGGATTGAAAATTTGCTTCTCCCTGGATTCCAGGAATTTTGAACAAATTTGTTAGACAACTGACAAATTTGGCACAAAGGTAAGTTGTCATTCAAAGAACTTAACTGAAAAGTGCAGATTTCAATTTTTCCTTGAATCGATTATACTAATCCCCAGTGTTGTCTGAAGAGCACGGGTATGGTTGAAACGAAAAAGTGCGAATATTTTGGCAGGGAAATCAATATAAAAAGCAGGATTTGTCTTTTTTGCAGATGAGAGGTCTGCGATCCTTTTGATCAGGAACGTGCCCTTATATGCTCGCGAGAAGGCACAGGACAACGAGATTGAAAAAACGGCCATAGAACTGAAAGACCTGGCGAAAAAAGCGGATCAAACTTCCTTCATGTAGAGGCCTCTCCATTTCTGGAATTTCAAGAGATGGTTATTCGAGGGCTGAGACCTATTCGATGACTGAACTCAAGAACGAATTCTCCTGGTCGAAAACGAGAGATGAGATCTTCAAGACCTGTCCCAGGCAATACTGGTTTGCCTATTATGGCTACTGGAACGGCTGGCTCGAAGATGCTCCGGAAAGAACCCGCCAAATCTACATCCTGAAGAACCTTAGAAACCGACACGCCTGGGCCGGAGAGAAGGTCCATGAGTGTATCGAGAGAAGCCTCAACAATATCCGAAGAGGGATTCGGGTCCTTCCAGTCGATGAGATCATCGCCATCACCCTCGATCAGATGAGGGCTGAGTTCCGCTCCTCAAAATTGAAGAATTACTGGAAGAATCCCAAGGCCTGTGCCCTCTTTGAGCACGAATATGAGATGGAAGTGCCGGACGAGGAGTGGAAGGAAGTGGCCAATCATGTAGAAACCTGCCTCAGACATTTCTATGCCTCCGATATCTACGCCGGCTTGAAAACCCACCCGAAGGCAGGGTGGCTGGAAGTGGAAGAGTTTTCCTCATTCCATCTGGACCAGGTGAAGATCAATCTGGTCATTGACTGTGCCATCAAAGAAGGAGAGGACATATTCATCTACGACTGGAAGACAGGGAAGAGCCTTTCCGAGGACCTCAGCATCCAACTCTCCTGCTATGCCCTCTACGCAATGGAAAGATGGCACTCTCCTCCGGAGTCCCTCCGGGTCATTGAGTACAATCTCTCTTTTGACAAGGCGAATTGGTTTTCCGTAAGCCATGGTGAGGCGGAAGCGATTAAGGGATATATCCGGGGAAGCGTCAAGGATATGCAGTCTCTGTTGATCGATATGGAAAAGAACACTCCCTTGGAGGAAGAGCGCTTCAGTAAGGTGGAGGACGAGCGGGTAACCCTCCGGTGTAATTTCAGAAAGGTCTGCCAGGTTTAGTGGGGAGGTCCCATGCCCTGAAAGGGATTCGGATGACACAAGCGATAAGACTTCCAAAACCAAATGAAAAAAGTGAAATTCCGAATTTCCAAAAAGAGGAGGTAACAAAAAACCTGTATCGACATGTGGAGCATCTCTCCGTGAAGATCGGAGAGCGCCATCTCTGGAGGAATGGCTCCCTTAGCCAGGCTGCAGAATATATCGAATCAATCCTCACCTCTTATGGATACGAGGTCTGGCGCCAAACCTACAGCTGTTACAGCAAAAGTGTTTCGAATCTAATCGTTGAAAAAAAAGGAAACGACAAGGAGGTTTTGATCATCGGTGCCCATTATGATACGGTGCCGGGAACACCGGGGGCAGACGATAACGCCTCAGGTCTAGCAGGGTTATTGGAATTGGCGAGACTGCATCAACCTTGTTCCAATAAAAAGACCCTCATCTTTGCTGCCTTTGCGAACGAAGAGCCTCCCTGCTTTGGATCCCCGCACATGGGGAGCATGGTCTATGCAAAACACTTAAGGGATCAGAAGACCCCGGTGGAGGTAATGATCTCTCTGGAGATGATCGGATATTTCAGCAAGGAGACCATTCAAAAGTATCCCCTCCCGGGCATGGCATTTTTCTATCCTAAAACAGGAGACTACATTGGAGTGGTTGGAAATTTCCGTTCCTCCAAATATGTCTCTCTTTTTAAAAAAAGCATAAGAAGATATTCGGGGATCGATTCAAGATCCTTAAAAGCCCCGGAATTTTTCGGAGGCATTAATCTTTCCGACAACTACTCCTTCTGGCATCATGGATTCAGGGCCATCATGATCACCGACACTTCCTTTTTCAGAAATAGGAACTATCACCTGGAAACGGATACGATCGACACGCTCCATTTTGAGCGGATGGCCGAGGTGGTTAGGGGATTGCATCTGACGCTTCTAAACTTTTAGGATAATGATCTTCTTTCCTGGATGAATAGGAGGAAGGATTCTGCGTTGATATCAAACAGGTTCAAAAAATCTCGGGCGGTCAATTCTTAGGGGCGAAAAAAGGATTATTCCTTTATCTGCGTGCTATGCTCGTCCTGCGGGGGCGAGCGCTCTGACACACTCCTCAAAGACGTAGTGTGCGTGTTTCCAACCCAGGCACATCAGGTACTTGTCCGTCTTTGTATTGACGACAATATACGCCTCTCGATTCCTGTAAATTTCTACCTTTTCCCCATCTAACTTAAACCCAAGTACCAATCTTGGGCAATTAGGGTCTGCCGTCTTGCTGATACCCAGATAATACTCACCCTCGCTCATCTCATACCCGTCTTGCAAAGTAACCTCGCTGAGATTGGATAAGCAACTTTGATGCCAGTGATTTAGCATAGCGGTAAGTGTTCAGAATTATGAATTATTTCAAAAAAACAGTTTTTCAAAGGACGTCATAATTAACAATTATTGATCAAAATTTTATCAAAAATTTGCATGATTTGGACTTCTTGGTACTTTTAAAGGAGGAATTAGGTGATAGGGTGATGCTAAAAGGATGGCGGATGGCGAATTTTATATTGCGAATTGGGGATTTGAAAGAAAATGATTAAAAGATGAGGCGATAA
>Ga0209592_1000377_pt1 | contig 13267 bp, 9 predicted proteins | sample PPLLak2March2015_2_FD_187251 | JGI IMG/M metagenome (GOLD analysis project Ga0209592, IMG submission 187251) | Freshwater sediment microbial communities from Prairie Pothole Lake near Jamestown, North Dakota, USA - PPLs Lake P8 Core (3) Depth... | ecosystem: Environmental > Aquatic > Freshwater >... | reverse complement strand
GGATCTGATTGGGAAAGGAATGCCGGGGATGGAAGATATGATTGTGACAGGTATTGTTGAAGATTTTCACTATTTCGATTTAAAATCAAGGGTTGAACCTGCATTTATTTCATTCGATAATAAAGGAGGACATCTCCTTGTAAAATCAACGGAAAATCAGATGCAGGCAGCTAGAAGTGCCATTTCCGGCACCTGGGCAAAACTGATCCCGGATTACCCTCTGGATATTGAATCAGTCGGAGACCGGTTTGAATGGTATCACAGAGGTAATGTAAACTTTAAAAGGCTGATAATTGCATGCTCTGTTATAAGCCTTTTCCTGTCGATGATCGGTCTGTTTGCTGTCTCTTATCAGAAAACCCGTGCCAGGACTAAAGAAATTGGCATCCGTAAGATAAACGGTGCAAATATTATTGAAATACTTGGCATGATAAACAAGGACTTTGTGAGATGGACTTCAATTGCTTTTTTAATAGCTGTTCCGGCTTCCTGGTTTGCCATGGACAAATGGCTTGAAGGCTATGCTTACAAGACAGAGGTAAAATGGTGGATCTTTGCTGTTTCCGGGATAATTGTCCTGCTTATTTCTCTGCTTACGGTAAGCTGGCAAAGCTGGCGGGCGGCTGGGAGCAATCCGGTCAAAGCTCTCAGATATGAATAACAGGTAGAGCGAAGATCTCCAATAGCGAAACTTTTCGGGATGTAAATGTAGTGGTTTGAATCAAAGCAAATTCTTACATTTATGGTCAAAAATTATAAATGATAAAAAACTATCTGATCCTCACGGCCAGAAATCTCAGGTCAAACAAGGGGTATTTCATAATTAATCTTCTTGGATTGATAATCGGTATTACTTCTTTTATCCTGATAGTCTTATGGATAAATACAGAAACATCGTACGATAAATTTCATAAAAATGCGAGTAACATTTACAGGGTTGATTATCTCTTATATGAAGAAGGTATTCTTGAACAGCACTCTGCGTCAGGATCGACCGGAGTCGGAAAAGAGATAAAAAATATGTTTCCTGAAGTTGAAGGCTATACGCGGTTTTATCGTACGGAAAGTCTGGTAAAATACGGCGATAAAACCTTTAAGGAAAGAGACATCCTTTATACACAGTCATCTTTTTTTGACATCTTTTCATTTCCTCTTTTAGACGGAAAGCCTGATTCAAACCTTCTCGCCATAAATCATGCTGTAATTACTGAGGAGACTGCCCGGAAATATTTCGGCAGTGAAAATCCGATCGGGAAAATGATAACCCTTGACGGAGCAAGCGATTTTGAGGTGGCAGGGATTGTTAAATCCATACCTGAAAACTCTCATTTTAAGTTTGATATTCTGCTGTCATATGAAAATCTGATAAAAAGCTCGAGATACTGGGAGGATTCATGGGTGAGCGAAAGGGTTTATTCTTACATACTTCTGACTCCGGGGGCCGATGCAAAAGCATTAGAGACAAAATTACCGCAGATCCCGGAATCCTTTATCGGGAAATTTATGAAGGAAGCCTTCTTCCTCCTGGAATTTAAGCTGGTAAAACTTACTGACATTCATTTGCATTCATCTGTAAATAACGAACTGAAGGTTAACGGCAATTACAGAAATGTAGTTTCACTTGGGATTGTTGCTTTTCTTGTACTGCTGATTGCTTTTATAAACTATATCAACCTTGCTACCTCAAGGTCAATCGAACGGGTCCATGAGGTTGGCATCCGTAAAGTTACGGGAGCGTCAAAACGGGACCTTGTTTTGCAGTTTCTGACAGAGTCGGCATTGGTAAACCTGATCGCCTTGATTATCAGCATTACAGGCGTTCTTCTTTTGCTTCCGTTTTTTAAACAGGTTATGCAGAGCCCGCTACAGGTTGATTACTTAATGGTTTTGCTTCTCTTTATTCTTCTTCTGATAACAGGATCATTGTTTACAGGATTGCTGCCTGCGATTTACATTTCACGTTTTTCACCCGGCCTCGTACTGAAAGGGAAAAATCCAACAGAAGCCGGCTGGATAAGCTTCCTGAGAAACTTTCTCCTGGTTTTCCAGTTCACCGTTTCAATAATTTTGATTATTGGCACTATCACTATTTACCGCCAGGTTAATTTTATGCGCAATCACGACCTCGGATTTACCAAGGAAGGATTAATTGTCCTTGATGGGCCGAGAATACTCAGGGCCAATACGTTTGAATCATATATGACCACCCTCGAATCATTTAAGAATGAAATTGTAGCTCTGTCGGGGGTGAGCAGTATAACAGCTTCATCAAATGTTCCCGGGACCGAGATCAAAAACTCCCGTGTTTTCGGGATTCCCGTTGAGGGACGGAACACAGAAAAAAGGATCGATGTATATTATATTGATAATCACTTTTTTGAAACCTACGGCCTGATTTTGCGTGCAGGCGATAATTATAATGCATCCTTTAAAGAGGAGACAAATAAAATAATAATCAATGAATCTGCGCTTCCCTATTTTGGTTTTGAAGATCCGGAAAGTACTATTGGAAAAATTCTGAGAGGAGACAAACAGGAGGTCACTCTAAAAGCCATTGTAAAAGATTTTAATCAGCAGTCACTCAAACAATTACCCAGTCCGATAGCATTTTTCAATCAGCCGGCTAACACCTTTTACACAATAAGAGTTAATATGACAGGAATAGATCAGCTTTTACCGGAACTGGAGAAGATCTGGACATCACATTACCCCGGAAATCCATTCGATTACTTTTTCCTTGACGAATTTTACGACGAACAATACCGTGCAGATCAGCGATTCAGCGGATTGTTCCTGGCAAGTTCGATACTTGCGATAATCATTGCCTGTCTGGGGCTTTCCGGTTTATCTGCATATGCTATCACACGGCGCACAAAAGAGATCGGAATCCGGAAAACGAATGGGGCAAGGATCCTTCAGGTCCTGATCCTGTTGAATAAAGATTTTGTAAAATGGGTCGGGATTGCATTAATAATTGCTGTTCCTGTTGCCTGGTTTGTTATGAAAAAATGGCTGGAGAACTATGCTTACAGGATCGAGCTCAGCTGGTGGATTTTTGCACTTGCGGGGATAATTGCGGTGGTTATTGCCCTGATCACAGTGAGCTGGCAGAGCTGGAAGGCTGCGACCAGGAATCCGGTTGAGGCACTCAGGTATGAATAATCTACCTCCCGACCCCCAGGGGTGAGCTTGACCCCCCAACCCCCCAGGGGGGGCTTTAAAACATTAAGTCAAAAATGGAAGAAGTTGAAAAATCAATGTACTTTGGAGCAAAGCCCGTAACATTCCAGGCTGCCAGGATTCTTCGTAAAAACATGACATCATATGAAAAATTACTTTGGGAAAAACTTAGACTTAAGCAATTATGTGGTGTAAGATTTCGCAGGCAACATCCCATTGACTTTTTTATTGTTGACTTTTATTGTCATGAAGCCAGGTTGGTAGTTGAGATTGATGGAGAAATACAAAAACAACAGAGAGAATATGATGATGGCAGATCTGCTGAAATGGAAAGATACTCTATAAAAGTTATCAGATTTACAAATAAAGAAGTTGGGAGTAATATCGACAACGTTGTCAAAAGAATAGAAAATGAGATAAGGAACAGGACTAAAAGTCCCCCTTGGGGGATTTAGGGGTAGTTTTCTGGCAGAGCTGGAAGGCTGCGACCAGGAATCCGGTTGAGGCACTCAGGTATGAGTGACGTTTTAAATAATTTCCGATTTCGGATTGCAAATTACGGATTTAGGGAAGTACATGAAAAAAATCCGAAATCGCAAATCCGAAATCCGAAATAGTAAAAAGCTCCCCGGGGATTTAGGGGTGTATTTCATAAGTTAGTGACATCATTTCCTGACATATTAAAAACCGAACTTCAAAAGCCATTGCCCGGAACCGACGTTCAGCTGCAAATGGGAGTTAAACATCCGTTATTAAAGGATCTTCCGTCTGCACCCGGACTCGATACCCGTACAGCAGCGGTACTCATACTTCTTTACCCGAAAAACGGATCAGTATGCACAGTATTCATGCAACGCCATGAATATGAAGGCGTACACAGCGGACAAATAAGCTTTCCGGGCGGTAGTGAGGAACCGGCAGACAAGAATATTATTGAGACCGCCCTGCGTGAGGCAAAGGAAGAGGTCGGCGCCGATCCTTCAAAGATAAGTGTAATTGGTACACTTACTCCGCTTTTCATACCTGTGAGCAATATGCTTGTCACACCTGTTGTTGGGTGGGCTGAAAAGAAGCCTGAATTCAAATGCCAGGACGAAGAGGTGGTCTACCTGATCGAAGGTGTTCTTAAAAAGTTCCTGGAACCGTCAATAGTAAAGTCAAAAATCCTTGAAGTAAGGGGTGAAGAGCTCGACGTGAAATATTTTGATTATGACGGATATGTTATATGGGGTGCTACGGCGATGATGCTTAATGAGTTGCTGACAGTAATCCGAAAAACAGATGGGAAATGGTTAAGTGGATTTTAAGGAACCTCGGAGGGGATAACGTTCTTGTAATGCTCATACCTTTCGAGGATCTCATCCACGAATGCGACTGACTCCTTACCCCTGAAGTAGCCATTTTTTACTACCGTGTCGTTAAAGTATTGCGGATCGGACTTCTTCAGCAGCCAATCTGCAACATTCCCATCCCACACAACCGGATTCTGACCATTCTTCTCGGCCAGCTTCATGGCATCGAGAACATGTCCGGGACCTGCATTGTATGAAGCCAGTATAAACTTAAACCTTTCATTTTCATCCGGAATCTTCTGGTCAAAGATCTTCTGCAGCACTTCAATGTAAAGGGTTCCTGCCATGATGTTATTTACCGGGGAAGCTGTGATATCAATCCCGAAATTTCTTCCGGTCGCCGGCATAACCTGCATAAGTCCATAAGCCCCCGCCCATGACCTTACATTTGGTATAAACCGCGATTCCTGGCAAACCAGGGAAGCAAGCAGCCGCCAGTCCCAATTAATGCTGTCGCTGAACCTTTTAATAATATCGTCATACCTCGAGACCTTTCCTGTGTTCAGGGTGTAATAATCACTGTTAATAATTGTGTTTGACCGGGAATTCTTAAAATATTTGGCATAAAGTAAAGCAAACGCCTTTGTTTTTTTGTATGTTTTTATCCACTGGTTCAGCTTTGCACCCAGAATTTCGGAATTAGTCCTCCTGATTCCCCAGGAAATTCCCCTTGGAGAAGAGAGGGTTGTACCAACGTCGATATAGGGATAATATGTAGCATTTACAAGTGCTACGTTTTCATCACATACTGCATATTCAATCTCACCGTCGGAAACCATTTGTATCAGTTTCTCTGAATCGTACGGGACCTCTTCAATGGTTATCCGTTTGCCGGTCTCCTTTGAAAGCGCCTGAAGCGACCTTGTGTGTGAGTTGCCCTCCTGGATGTGAATGATCTTTCCTGCAAGTCCTGAATGATCCCGTATAAGAACTTTTTCGAGCGAGTCGGGGGTCATTGTCCTCCACAAATCGGGCTTTCGCTGAATAAGGACCTGACCTGTTTCATACAGAGGTTCGGTGAACTTTATTCTCTTCTTTCCCCTTGAGTGTTCCGTAAGGCTGATTGCCAGAATATCTGCATTTCCTGTCCGGAGCATTTCAAACGCATCTTCACGCTTATTCTCCGTTACGATCTCAAGGTCAACACCCAGGTGATCGGAAAAAGCTTCCAGCATTTCGAAATGGAAACCCATGGGTTCTCCCCTGTATACAAAATAGTTTGTTGAATTATTGTCAGTCACGGCTGTCAGTATGCCTCTTACCCTTATGGAATCCAGGTCAAAGGCGACAAGATCAGTTTTTTGCCGGGTGAAATGATCAATTGAAAAGAACAGGACAATTGTGGCAAAAACAATAATCAGAATATCTGACCTTTTAATCAAAACGTTCTATAAGTTAAGCTTTAACTTTACAATCCAGTATACAAAGATAGACGATTTTTCTAATTGTAGAAAGTCCAGCCGATGCCGTATCTGAGCATCCTGACATTCTGCGGGTAGGAAGGTATCATGAAATAGTCGTAGCCTGTAAATCCCGAGTTGACATGATCGAACATAACAAAGATCCTTGTGCGCTTTAGTTTAAGGTTCAGGAAGACATTGATAAAAGGGTAATTTCCGGTCCTGACCTCATACTGCCTGTGGAACCTGCCTGTTGACGGAATGTAGGAATACGGGTGATAGAGGGTGTGGTAAGTAACTTCAGCACCGATCTGAGTGTTGAGTTCACCGTTTGTCTTCTCAAACCTGAGGAGATGCTCAAAATACCCGGTTGCTCTCACGGCCACAAGCGGCAGATCAAGAATATCGCTGTTGCTGCTTTTCTGAATAAGAATATCACCCGCGAGATGGAATTTCCAGGCTCGCAGGTCCTTCCTCAGGAGCAGCGATGCCACTGAAAGGCCTCCGGAATTCTGCGAAGGAAGCAGTGTTGAGTCAATATCAGTATAGTTGTCAAGCAATGCATAGTTCATTCTGATCTCAGTATGCCGTGCCGGGTACGAAAAACTTGTCCCCAGATCAATTCTGAACTCCTTGTTGAAATTATTATGCCATTCAAAGTGGTTGCTTCCCCATTGCTCGTACCAGAAGGAAGGCTGAGTGTTGGTAATGCCTCCTGTTAAATCCCAGGATGCCCTCCCCTTTTTAAAGTCAAATCCCTTTGAAATGACACCATTAAGCTTAAAATCGCCGGCACGATATCCGGTAAGGAACAGCTCCCCTGTTGCAAGCCATCTGAATTTTTCGCCTATGTTATTGTAAAGGCGGCCCGACAGAACATTATTGCTGCGGCGCCAGACGGCCGTATCGGCAAAGGTGGTGTCGTGGGTCGGTATGATCTGGCCATATTTGAACAATTCATTCCGAATCCCTGCTCCTCCTCCGAACCTGAACTTTCTTGTCTCATCGGTTGTAAAATCAAATCTTACTGTGTTTTTTATTCCCCTTGCAGAAAGGGAATCAAACGTAAGATCATTGTTTATGTATATGCTGTCGTAAAAACCAACGCCAGGCGAGTTGTCGGAATAGGTCCTCTTGTTGTTGTCGATAATGAAAATGTGGGAAAAGGTTCCGCTCAATCCGAAAAAACCCTGTTTTTTTATATTACCTGAATCACTGGCAGCTGCCGTTTTGGTTCCTATCGTATAGCGCTGAACGAGCATCAGGTTTGTATTTCTCAGTATGCTCTGGGCTTTGTTCAGTCCCCCCAGTTTGACTTCAAGTCTCTCAGTCTCAAAATCGGGAAGTGCATTCGGATCTTCAACACCGCCGTTCTCATTTGCGAGCATTTTATTTATCCCGGCAGCAAAATAAAGCTTGTATTTTTCACCTGTGTAGGAGGAATAGAACGTAAAATTCTTGTCGTCCGACCGTTGGAAGGTATACTGTCCCAGACTGAAGACAATATCATAGATCAATCCGAAATTAAGGTACCTGTTTACATTCTGTGAATGCCTGACCCTGAAGGTCTGCTCGGCTGTTTCACGCGGTCCGGCAAACGTCCATACAAGTTCGGTGAATGGGACCTGCGTATTCATAAAGACGTATTTATCAGGCTGATACATCAACGGGTAATAATAGCTGTACAAAAATTTATCAGGATCGGTGATCCTGTCAAAAAAGTTCAGCTGGTAAAATGGTAATCCGTAGTTCCCGAGGGTGGCATTCAGCGGAGAGTACTTATCTGCAAGCCGGTAATGGTTAAAGAGTGAAAAAACGGTATCAACAGGCACATTTACCTCTTCTGTAAAATCGGATGAAAGACTCCACTGCTTAAGGATCCTCGGTTTTACACTATCCTGTACCTGGCCAGATAAAACTGATGAAATTGAAAGGAGAATCCATATCGCAGCATTTCTTATCATCAGCGGCAAATATAGGAAAAATGCTAATCAACGTTATCGTTGAGATAGGCATTATTCTCCCGCAGCACCGGTTCATTATCCTCACCCGATGTAAGTGTGAATTTTGAAACCTTGCTCTCTTTTTCCTTTTCTTTCGAACCGATCGACATATTCCTTCGTATGTAGGCAGGAACATCCTCAAAGGTTTCAATATTTTCCTTCATCGTTTTATTTGTTATTCCCTCCTTCTTGAGAAGGTTCTGCATATGCTTTACTTTCAGGAGTGTAGTTTCGGGCTTCTCCTTTTCCCCGTCGTCATCCTGTCTTCGTCCCCTTAACTCATTTAATTCGTCCATTTTACTGAAATTGAAATCAATTTCAGCCTGCATGCCTTCGTCAATGCTCGAAACAATTGATCCTGAAGCCTTGTCGTGTACGGTAAACACATCCTCCCCCTTTTCGGGAATAACATGGGGCGGAACCGGATTATTCATTGCAAGAAGTTCAACTTTCTTGGGTTTCGGCTGCTTATAGGGGGTGAAGATGCTGTTTGAAGGGAATCCGGTGGCTATTACCGTAACGCTGATATTGTCGTTCAGGGTGTCGTCCTGCGATAAGCCTCTTATGATCAGTGCATCTTCCGAAGCAGCTTCATACATGTAATCTGTTATCTCACCGAGTTCGTCCATTGTGAGCTCATTAGCCCCGGTACCTGACGCAATATTGATCAGGATGCTTTTTGCACCTGTGATATCGTTTGAGTTCAGCAGCGGGGAGGCCAGCGCATTTTCAATTGCCTTTACAGCCCTGTCTTCACCGGCAGCAAAGCCCATTCCCATTATTGCAACACCCGAATCCTTCATGACTGTCTCAACATCGGCAAAGTCGACATTGATATAACCTGTAACCGTTATTATTTCGGCAATGCCTTTGACTGCGGTAGTCAGGACATCATCAGCTTTTGCAAATGCTGTCGAGACTCCCTGATCGCCGTATATCTCCCTGAGTTTCTCGTTATTGATAACAAGAAGCGAATCGACATGATCCTTCAGTTCAGTTATTCCGTCTATTGCGTACCTTATCCTTACCTTGCCCTCCGATTTGAAAGGGATGGTCACAACGCCGATTGTAAGCAGGCCCGCATCCCTGCAGGCTTTGGCGATTACAGGTATAGCTCCCGTTCCGGTGCCTCCGCCCATACCGGTGGTAAGGAATACCATTTTTGTATTTCCCGACAGGGCTTCCATAACATCGTCAAGGTTTTCCATAGCAGCCTGACGGCCAACCTCGGGTTTACTGCCGGCTCCCCGTCCCTCGGTTATCGATTCGCCCAACTGCACCTTAATGGGCACGGGACTCCTTGTAAGCGCCTGGTGATCGGTATTGCAAACCACAAAGTTTACATCCCTGATTCCTTTTTCGAACATGTGGTTGACAGCGTTGTTTCCGCCGCCGCCTATTCCGACAACCTTTATGATTGATGATCTCTCCACAGGCAGATCAAAGTTCATTATATCGTCTGTCATAGTATTTTATTTTAATGTTTTCGAACAGTAATTCCTTAACAGCCAAACCATATTTTTATCAGCTGATCTTCTGATCTTCCACTTCGAACATTTTAGAAAGCATATTTTTTATCCTGTCTGCAATAGATACTTTTTCCTCATCATGAGAAGCTTCGGGCTCTTCATTCATCTCATCCAGATCATCGGGTTTCTCAGCTTCAACCTTTTCCAGGACAGGCTTGACCGTCCTGACAAAATCTTCAGGCCGGCCGGCATTGAATGATTTTTTATATGTTTCAAGATGCTCAAAGCCTCGCATTATCAGACCTACGCTTGTGGCATACATTGGCTGGTTGATCTCATTATGCGCGGTACCCGTAAGATGTTCATTGGGCAGACCGATCCTTACATCCATCGCGGTTTTAAATTTCATGAGCTGCGGAAGGTGCTTCAGCATTGCTCCTCCGCCCGTTATCACTATACCGGCGGCAAGCTTATCAGCATAGCCCGAATTCTGGATCTCGAAATTCACAATATCAATGATCTCTTCCATCCTCGACTGAATTATATAGGCAAGGCTTTTAAAAGATATCTCCTTAGGTTCCCTGCCGCTGATGCCGGGAATTGAAACTACCTTGTCTTCAGGAGCAATATCCCCGAGCGCCGAACCATACTGGATCTTAAGCTGTTCGGCATGACGCTGGAGGATTGCGCATCCTTCCTTGATGTCGCTTGTAATTACGTTGCCACCGAAGGGGATCACTGCCGTATGACGGATGATGTTATCGAAATAAATTGCGACATCAGTTGTTCCGCCGCCAATATCAACAAGAACAACACCTGCTTCCTTCTCATCGTCCGTAAGAACCGCATCTGCAGAGGCAAGCGGTTCAAGGATAAGGTCCTTGACCGTCATGTTGGCCTTCTTTATGCATTTCTCAATATTTTTAGCAGCTGCCACCTGCCCGATCACAATATGGAAGTTGGCTTCGAGCCGTCTGCCGCATATCCCGATCGGACTCTTGATCCCCGTTTCATTGTCAACAATAAAGATCTGGGGAATCACATGGATGATCTCCTCACCGATATCAACATGGATCTTATACATATCCTCTATCAGTTTGAAGACCTCTTCTTTTTTTATTTCATCCTCAAATTGCTCTCGCATTATATAACCGCGGGTTTTCAGGCTTTTCACATGCTGACCTGCAATTCCGACAAAGACCTCCGAAAACAAGATGCCCGATCTTTTCTGAACATCATCTACCGTGGTCTGTATGGCGTTGACAGTCTCTTCGATATTGAGAACAACGCCTCTCTTGACTCCCTTGGAGGGAGTCTTGCTTAGCCCGAGAATTTCTATTTTGCCATTCTCCTTTTTGGTACCGACTATTGACACAATTTTTGTAGTGCCGATGTCGATTGCTGCTACGTACTGTTCTTTTTTATTCATGGTCTGAAATATGGTTTTTCTTATTATCTCTTTTTACAAACTATCTGATCCTTGAATGCAAGATTTATATTAGAGTATTTGTTCCAGCCTACTTCGGGGAGCACTTTGTCGTAAAAAACCTCCAGGTTCCTGAGCTTGCCCTCGAAATTTTCGGCGGTGCCAAGATGCACAATATGGTTCCCCACCCTGGGTATAAGATCGATCTCGTCATACGTGTCCACATAGATCTGGTCGATCTGCGCCGACCAGAAATTGTCCGCATTTATATATCTGACAAGGTGGTAGATATCCTTAAGAATTGAATTCTTAATACTTGTGTCGAGAACGCTCACTCCATTAAGCATTGCCTGGCTGATATTAATGTTTCCGCCGACTATATGAAGCCTGGGTGAATAAAGATTCCTTCTCCGTATCACAACACCCTCAGCATCCACATAATAATCGCCTCCGTTGTTAGCCATCACCCTCATTACCGGATCACGCTGATCGGCATAAATATGAAGTGTTCCGTCCATTGACATGTATGCCTCAGCAACCTTCAGTTCCCTGTACTTAATCATGCTTTTTTCTATTTCAGCCACATGAATTTCTTTAACAGGCTTCCCAATAACGCCTCCGCTGGTAGTAGTAATCGTATTCTGAATATCCCGTTTGGTAACAAAATGCTGGTCAGACGAATCGGCAATTGTAATCTTAATGGCGCTGCAGGGTCTGGAATATGCCATGCGCACATAATAAAAAGGCATTGCGACAAGATAAATTGCCGGCAGAAGTAATAATATCCTTATCAACCTTTTCATCCGCGTTCAGAGTTCTTTATCTTCTCTTCTATCGGGGCCACAAGCCTGTCAATGTCCCCGGCTCCTATTGTAACCAGCACGTCCAGTTCGTTTATATCAAGACTGTCCGGTATCTCTTCCATATTCATAAGCCTCTTTTTCCCCGATCTCATCCTGTTTAATATCAGCTCAGATGTTACTCCCGGGATTGGTTTTTCACGCGCCGGATACACAGGAAGCAGAATTGTTTCATCAAGTTCATCAAGAATTGCAGCGAATCCGTCGGCATGGTCCCTGGTCCTTGAAAAAAGATGCGGCTGGAAGATACCCGTGATCCTTCTCCCGCGGAAAAATTCCCTTGCAGAGGTTATAAAGGCCCGTATCTCTTCAGGATGATGTGCATAATCGTCAACATAAACAATGCCCGGAAGACTGACACGTATGTCGAACCGTCTCCTGACACCCTGAAACAGGATTATCGCCTTACGGATCTCCTGCTCGTTTACGCCGCAGTTCAGAGCCACCGCAATTGCAGCAGTAAGGTTTTCGATATTCACTATTCCCGGGAACGGGAAATGCAGATCATTAAAAACAACTTCGGGTGTCTTAAGATTGAAATTGTAGTATTCCTCCCTGTGCTCTACATTGAAATACCGGTAATCCGAATCCTCATCACTGCCGTATGTAAATGCCTTAATACCTTCCGGCACTATTATTCTATTTTGGATTTTCCTGTTAATTAACAGCTTGCCTCCAGGTCGTATTTTCGTGCAGAATTCATTGTATGCCGAGATCATGGTTTCATGATCGCCATAAATATCAAGATGATCAGCATCGACAGAAGTAATAACCGTCATTACCGGACTGAGCCTCAGGAATGACCTGTCGAACTCATCGGCCTCCATAACTGTAAACCTGCCTTCACCGATCAAAAGGTTGGTGTTGTAATTCTTGGAAATGCCTCCCAGAAATGCAGTACAATCGACGGAAGACTGTTTCAGCAGGTGGGCCGTCATTGTTGAAACCGTGGTTTTGCCATGGGTTCCGGCTATCGCCAGGGTTTCGGTACGCGATGATATTTCTCCAAGGATCTCCGATCTTTTGCGAACCGCATAACCGTTGTTCCTGAAAAATGAAATAATATTGTTTTCCGGAGGAATAGCCGGAGTGAAAATCACAAGTACCCGGTCCTTTTCCGACGGATCTCTGAAAAGAGCTGGGAGGTTTGTAACTGAATCTTCGTATATAATCTGGCAGCCTGATCCGGCAAGTGATCTTGTGATCGGCGTTTCCGACCTGTCATAACCTGCAATTATAAATCCTCCCCTGGCGAAATAAGAAGCCAGGGCACTCATTCCGATTCCACCTATGCCCACAAAGTAAATGCCTTCTATGTTTTTAAGGTCTGTCATCTTTCAGTCAGTTTGAGCACTTCCCTTGCAATCCTGAGATCAGCATCACGCTCAGCCAATGATTTAATATTTCTTGAGAACATTTCCCTCTTTTCCTTGTCCGCTACAAGCCTTATTGCCTCACACACAAGTGTTTTTGAAGCTTTTTCATCAGGCAAAAGAATTGCTGCGTCCTTTTCCACCAGTGCAAGTGCATTTTTAGTCTGATGGTCCTCAGCCACATTCGGCGAAGGGATAAGGATA
>Ga0209592_1000374_pt1 | contig 13311 bp, 9 predicted proteins | sample PPLLak2March2015_2_FD_187251 | JGI IMG/M metagenome (GOLD analysis project Ga0209592, IMG submission 187251) | Freshwater sediment microbial communities from Prairie Pothole Lake near Jamestown, North Dakota, USA - PPLs Lake P8 Core (3) Depth... | ecosystem: Environmental > Aquatic > Freshwater >... | reverse complement strand
CATCCCCCTCTTCTTGGAGTCTGGCATCACGGCCATCTTTCCCTTTGAAGTGCAGGCAGGCAATGATATCATCGCCTTCCGGAAGCAATATCCTCGACTAGGGATCTTAGGTGGGATTGATAAGATGAAAATCGCCGAAGGAAAGAAGGCTATCGACGAGGAGCTGAATTCAAAGGTGCCCTTCATGCTTCGATTGGGAGGTTATATTCCCCATATCGATCATCATGTCCATCCTGATATATCCTGGAAGGACTTCAAATACTACCGCACTCGCCTCAATGAAATGATCCAGGTAGGAGGACAATAGATCGTTGAGATCGCGTCGTTTCCTTGCGGGGGCTCTGAAAAACTACTTCACGCGCCCTCGATTTCACAGATTTCAAAAAATGATTACACAGATTTTTTTAATTTCAGTATGTCTTTAATCCGTGTAATCGTTTGATAATCGGTGTAATCAGGGAGTTCCGGACTTTTTGGAAATCCCACCTGAAATGTTGACAACTTGCTGCCCATTTGATAGATGTTAATTGGTCTAATACAAACGCATTTATTTCTTGGACATGAGGCCCCCTCACCCTCCCCTCTCCCCGCTGGGGAGAGGGATGGGGTGAGGGGCGATTCCGTTGACCGTAATGAGATTTAATGCGTTTGTATCAGTAAAAATTCGAAAGGAGGCAGAAGGTATGAAAGAGAGGAATATCAAACTATTCTTTATTGGATTTGTGTTGGTTGCTCTGGGTCTTGGGCTTCTATCGACCCTGGCAGAGGCTCAGACCAAATATCCCACCCGACCCATCCAGTTTATTTGCCCGTGGGGTGCGGGTGGCGGAACAGATCGAGTCGCTCGTATGCTCGCCGTCCTTCTTGAGAAGGACTTGGGTCAGCCTGTGACCGTGGTAAACAGAACGGGCGGGGGCGGAGCAGTGGGCCACACTGCTGGGACCACAGCCGCTCCGGATGGCTACACCATGACGATTGTCACCGTTGAGATCACCATGATGCACTGGATGGGGTTGGCTCAGGTCAATTACAAGGATTTCAAGCCTGTGGCCCTGATTAACATTGACCCGGCAGGAGTCAGCGTCCGGGCAGATGCACCCTGGAAGAATCTGAAAGAACTTCTTGACTACGCCAAGGCCAATCCAGGAAAATTGAAGGCTACCGGAACGGGCAAAGGAGGCATCTGGGATCTCGCTCGGGCTGGAATGCTCAAGACGGCTGGAATCTCGGTCGATGCCATTCCGTGGGTCCCAAGTGAGGGAGCAGCTCCCGGTCTTGCAGAAATGGTTGCCGGTGGCGTTCCGGTGGTCACCTGCAGCCTTCCTGAAGCCCGCTCGATGATCGAGGCGAAAAAGGCGAAGGCCCTGGCCATCATGGGAGAGAAACGGGCTGAGATCTTTCCTGATGTTCCCACATTGAAAGAGTTGGGAATCAACTGGACCATGGGTGCGTGGCGAGGGGTTGGAGTACCCAAGGATACACCAGACGATGTGGTAAAGGTTCTTGAGAAGTCTCTTGAGAAGGCAGTGGCCAGTGCGGAGTTCAAAGACTTCATGGTCAAGAATGGATTTGGAATCATGTGGAAACCCGCGGCGGAATATGGGAAGTTTATGGCTGACGGCGATAAAGACATGGGAGCCATCATGAAGGAGGTCGGTCTGGTCAAATAGTGAGGTTCATGGGCTAATAAAGACCTCTTGGAAAAGATAATCCCCCCACTCCCCCTTTAGTAAAGGGGGGGTGGGGGGATTTGAATTTTATCAAACGATGAAAAAGAACGACATCATTGGGGGAGGAATTTTCATCGCTCTGGGCATTTTCATCTTCACCCAGACCTGGAACTATCCTTCCCCAGAAAAGGGCCATCCTGGGCCAGACCTCTTCCCCAATCTCCTGGCCCTTCTCTTCATCGGCTTCGGCTTAGCCCTTATCCTAAAGGCCAGGAAACTTGTTTCTGCCGAAGCAGAAATTGTCCCCGGCCCCAAAAGAATTGCAAACGCCCTCTTTGTCCTGGCTATTGTTGCCGTATTTGTAGGGGTTGTTAACTTCGTTGGATTTCTTATCACCAGCGCTGTCCTCCTCTTTCTTCTGATGAAGAAATTGGGAGTGACTATTCTGAAAAGTGCTATTGCGAGTATCATCATCACTCTCTTTATCAATCTCATGTTCTCAAAGATCCTCAGGGTTCCACTCCCCTACGGAATCCTTGGATGGTAATGCCTTATAAAATTTTTGAAGTATAAATACTCTCTATTTTGCACTTTGCACTTTGCACTTTAAACTTTAAATTTTGAATTGAGTTTATATTATGGATATCGTTCTTCAAGGCCTTTCGCTGCTCATCAACTTTAAAGTCATTCTCGTGATCGTGGTCTCGGCAATCTATGGCCTCTTCGTCGGAGCCATTCCCGGCCTCACGGCCACGATGGCCGCAGCCCTGCTCATTCCATTTACCTTCTTTATGGACCCTGTGCCTGCCCTGGTTTCCATCGTCACTATGTCTGCCATGGCCATCTTTGCAGGGGATATCCCCGCAGCTCTCGTTCGCATCCCAGGCACACCCTCCTCCGCCGCCTATACCCAGGATTCCTTTGAACTCACCAAACAGGGTAAGGGTGAATTGGTCTTAGGAGTCGACGTCGTTTTTTCGGCCATTGGAGGATTGATGGGAGCGATCATCCTCATGACCTCTGCTCCCCTGCTCGCTGAAATCGCCTTCAAATTTACAACCTTCGAATACTTCTGGCTTGCAGCCATGGGCCTCAGCGCGACGGTCATGGTCTCAAGAGGTTCTCAGATCAAGGGCGCCCTCTCCATGATCCTGGGCCTCTTCTTCTCCACCGTCGGGGTCGATATCACTCTTGGATATCCCCGCTTCACTTTTGGTGTGATCGAACTTCTCAATGGCGTAAATTTCATCCCTGCCATGATTGGCCTCTTCGGGGTCTCCGAAGTAATCCGGAGCGTCATGCAGGGGGAACTCGCCTACCCCATCGCCCGGGTTCGCGCTGAAAAGATCTTCTCTGGAATATTTAAAATGTTTAAACGATACAAGGTCAATGTGCTTCGGTCCGGGCTGTTGGGAACCTTCATCGGCATCCTTCCTGGCGCAGGCGCTGACATCGCTGCCTGGATTGCCTATGCTGTTTCGAAGAGAAGTTCCAAAGAACCTGAAAAATATGGGGCGGGATCGATTGAAGCAATTGTTGATTCAGGAACGGCAAACAACGCCTGTCTGGCTGGAGACTGGGTGCCTGCTCTCGTATTCGGAATCCCAGGAGATTCGATCACCGCCATCGTCATAGGCGTCCTCTTTATGAAGGGCCTCCGACCAGGGCCTATGATTTTTGAAACGCAACCCGATATTGTTTATGCAGTCTACCTTGCCTTCATCCTTGCCAATCTTCTTATGATCCCCTTTGGCTACCTGGCCATTAAGGCAAGTTCTCAAATGCTCCGGGTTCCAAGAAACATCCTCATGCCAGGAATTCTCATGTTCTCCATCGTCGGTTCCTTTGCCATCAATAATTCTATTTTCGATGTTGGGATGATGCTGGTGATGGGTGTGACTGGTTACTTCATGGAAGCGAATGGTTTCCCCGTAGCACCGATTGTTCTTGGAATTGTCCTCGGCCCTATTGTTGAAAAGAACTTTATGATGAGCATGATCAAGACGGATTGGGACGCCACCCAATTCTTTACCCGCCCCGTGAGTGCCATCCTTTGCATCGTCACCCTTTTCATCTGGTTCTTCCCCCTCTTCGCCGCCGTATTGGAAAAAACCAGAAAGAGAAACAATCGATAAAAGGGGACAGGCAGGCGGCTGAGGGAGTTTTAGAGCGGAATCTTTGATCGTGTAAATTCATGTGCTTCTTCAGCGTTAACTCATTATTTCTGACGACAAGGACATTTGACCACACCCTCCAAATGACCGCAATTCTAAAGGTCCTGAAGCTGCCTGCCTGTCCCCTCCCCTTTATTGCGACACAGTCTCAAAGGGGAGAGGGAGGGGGTAGGGACATGGAGTGAATGAGGTCGAAATGGTGGAAAAATTTAAAGCGCTGAGAGGAGGCCCCCTTCTACATAGATAATTTGGCCGGTAATATAGTCAGAGGCTCGTGAGGCCAGAAAGATGGCCGCGCCCCCTAAATCGGAAGGTTCACCCCACCGGCCTGCTGGAGTACGGGACCGGACCATGGCATCGAATTTCTGATCTTCCAGAAGAACTTTATTCATCTCCGTCACAATGAATCCCGGCCCAATCCCATTGACCTGAATATTAAACTTTGCCCACTCCACAGCCATGGCCCTGGTCAACATCTTCACTCCTCCCTTTGAAGCCGTATAGGGAGCGATCGTTGGACGGCTGATTTCACTCATGAGGGAACAGATGTTAATGATCTTTCCGGATCTTCGGTCGATCATCCCTTTCACCACTCTCTTGGTAGTCAAAAACACTGCTGTCAGATTAGTTTCGATCACTTCCCGCCAGACCGATTCTTCAATGGTCTCTAAAGGGCCGCGCCTTTGAATCCCAGCATTATTCACCAAAATATCGATGGCACCCACTTCTCTTTCGATCGCAGAGATTTTTTGATCGACTTGCTTCGAATCCGAGACATCGAAAGAGTAGCCAAAAACCTTGAGGCCCTCTTGGGAGAGTGTGGAGACGGCTCGACTGAGCTTCTCCTCGTCCCTTCCATTCAAAATAATGGTCGCCCCTGCCTGGCCTAAACCTCTGGCGATGCCAAATCCAATACCCTGACTCGATCCCGTAATGAGGGCAATTTTACCAGTGAGGTTGAAGAGGGAAGTTGACATGGGGAGTCTCCTTTGTTCTCAAAAAATAACTTTCAAATTCTCCCATACCCCCCTTTATTAAAGGGGGGTATGGGAGGGATTAGTGAAATGACATCTGGATTCCCGCTTGCGCGAGAATGACATAGCCGTAACAAGTAATTTTCTAGGAGGGAGGTCTGAGATCGCTAAGCCCATTTTGAGATTAAGTTTCCGTTCGAATCGAAGGGAATTTCGAAAGGATCGCTGAGGATTTCGAGCCGTGGATTGGATCGAGCTTCCTTCAAAAGGGCCTGGGAGGCATAGAGGTATTCGAGCTCTAAGGTATTTTTGGCCCAGAGGATCCGGAGATCTTGAGGATGGAGGACTCCAGAGTTATCGTGAGCCGTAGAGAGAACGTCTCGATCCCTTTCAAAGAAGATAGGGATGCGACCATTCTCAGGACCCATTCCTGTAAGACAATTGACGGCCGTAGAGGAATAATCGATCTTATCAAACAATCGTTTGGTGATATAGTCAGCCATCCCGATTCCGGTTACATTCCCATGGCTCTCTTCAGTGACGTCACGAACGAAGATCCGTGTAATCTTCGGCTTTCGGAGCTTTGGGCTCCCAATGAAAAGCCTCCGCCCAATGACATTGGTGTCCATCCCCGCGCCACTAATATTTTTCCCCATCTCATCCAAGATCAGGATATCCATCTGATCAAAGGGAAGCGAAGGGATCAACCTTCTCCCCCTCTTCAAAAGGGCCTTCTCCTGTTCGACCAATTTTTCGGATCTTAACAGGTCGATGAAAGCGGTTTTACCGTACTGATTTTCAATCATTCCCACTCCAAATAAAATGGGGAGTTTCTTGAGAATGATAGAACCCACTTCTCCGATGACGGCTGGAAACCCATGTTTAATCGTGAGACGATGAACCATCAGCGCTCCCTGATGTTTGCCCATGCCGATGACCATCATCTTCACCAATCCACTTTCAATCTCTCCTCGAAAATCCGTATGCGGTTTGACACGGTTGACCACGACAATCTGATCGGCCTTTAAGAGATCCCGAGCAATGAGAACGGGTGTTCCAAACTTGGTTCGACCAATTTCTTCCACATCCATCGAAGAAATGATTGGAGCCCCAACACTTTTTTCTGTGATGCCAAGGCTCTCCAACACCTCAATCTGGCCTTCGCCAGTTGCCCCTCCATGACTTCCCATGCAGGGGACAACGAAGGGAGAAGCTCCTAGATCTTTTAACCGATCGGCGATCGTCTTCAGAACCCTCGGCTTGTCTTTAATACCACGGCTCCCCGCCGTTAAACCGATGCGTTCCCCCTTCTTCACCTTCTTTGACAACTCAAACTGGTCTAAAAGTTCATGGACCCTCTTCTCCACTTGTTCCAGAAAGGGTGTTTCAATCTTCTGATGGATTTTAAAGATCTTTGGAAAGTCCTCCATAATCGATTTCCAATCCAAAAGGTGAAGTGTATGGAGCCCCACGGGCAAAGCCCGTGGTACCTCCATGTTCTTCGGCGGAATCCGCCGAAGCATACCCTCCTACGCACAAGGCTTCGGAGGGTTATCCTCTTCGCATTCATCCACGGCCATAGGCCGTGGTTTTCTGCGTAGGCGGATAAAGCTACCCTTATTTTAACTGTTTTTCTTAGGATTTTTCAATTTGCTGTCCTTCAAGAAATTGCCCTTTGTGCCTTGGGATGAAATCACTTATCGTTTGACTGCGCCGGCCGTGAGGCCCGAAACGTAGTATTTCACGAAAAAAGAGTACAAGATGGCAATAGGGAAAGAACCCAAAACAGCTGAGGCCATGAGGGATCCCCAGAACAGGGTGTCTGCCTTGATCAGGTCACTCACGGTTCCCACGGGAATGGTCTTCATCGGTCCCGAGGACATGAAGATGAGGGCATAGAGGAACTCATTCCAGCACAGGGTGAAGCAGAAGATGCCCGCTGAAATCAGACCGGGCGTAGACAGGGGAAGGATGATCTTGATGAGGGCCTCCATCCGGGTGCAACCATCGGCCATGGCACACTCCTCGATCTCTTTTGGGATCGTCCGAAAGTAGCCCATGAGCAGCCATGATGCAAAGGGAATAAGCTGCGTCGGATAAGTCAGGATGAGGGCCCAGTACGTGTTATACAGGTTCAGCAAACCGATCACCTGGGAGAGCGGTAGAAAAAGCAGGGTCGGGGGAACCAAGTAAGCGAGGAAGATCCCCACGCCCAGAAAATTGCTTCCGGGAAACCGCAACCGTGCAAGGGCATAGCCGATAAGAATGCTGCAGGCCAGGGAGAGGACAGTGGAGACCAATGATACGATGATGGTGTTCTTTACCCATTCTGGGAAGGGCGTGTTCTGAAAAAGATAAAGGTAGTTCTCTAGCGTGAAGGTTTGGAGCCAGAAAGGGTTATACTTCAGTTCAAACAGATCGTTGGTCGGCTTGAGGGAGACGAGGCTCATCCAGTAGAACGGAAAGAGGAGAAAGATGATAAAAAATGCCAGCGGCAGGTAGATCCCCAGAACTCGTTTCCCAAGGGTCATGCTTCCAACCATTCTAATCCCTCCTCAGGTATATAAGAAGCAATACGGCGAATACCGACAGGATGGGAAACATGTAAAGCGCAATGGCAGCGCCCTGGCCGATGTCCGTTGCCGACAGCCCGATCTGGTAGGCATAGGTGCCAAAAATGTGGGTCGTGTTGGCTGGACCGCCCTTCGTCAGAATGTAAATCAACTGAAAATCGGCAAACGTCCAGATAATGGACAACAGACCAGCAATCAGGACTACACCACGGATCGTGGGGATCGTGATATGAAGGAACCTGTGCCAGGCGTTAGCGCCGTCAATGGCTGCCGCCTCATGCAGCTCGTGAGGGACAGCCTGAAGTCCTGCCAGAATCGTAATACCAAAAAACGGGACGCCGCGCCAGATATTCACCAGGCACACCGATGAGATTGCCAGGTTGGGATTGCCCAGGAAGTTGATGTTCTGTTTGATCACCCCCAGGGACTTAAGCAGCCAGGAAATGGGGCTAAAGACCGGGTCTAAGATCATGAACCAGCCGAGCGTGGAGAGCGCGGTGGGCACAATCCACGGCATCATCACCGCTGCCCGGATCGGATTGCTGAAGGGCATGCGGTTGCTCAGAATCATGGCCAGTCCCAGTCCCAGCATCGCCTTGAAGGGAACAGTCACCATCGCGTAAATCAGGGTGTTTCTTGCGGTTTGGTGGAAGATCGAATCGCCAAGGAGGTCGACGAAGTTCCGGAATCCGATGAAATCACCCATTGTACCAATGACACTGTCGGTAAGGGAGAGCCAGATGCCCAGGAAGAAGGGATAGGCCATGAAGACCATCAGCAGGAGGGCGCCTGGCAGCATGAGGATGATACCCAGGCTCGATTCGCGGTCGAGTAGCCGACGTAAAGACCTGCCGCCACGCGGTTTCACAGTTTCAGAACCAATCACCTTACTCACCAAGAAAAGGGCAGTCGCACCGTTTGCAACTGCCCTCCTCATTCTTAAAGGAAATAGTTAAAAGCATCTGGACAACGCGGGCCGTATGACCCGCGTGTCCGATGCGCTACCCATCAATCCAAAAGACTCACACGCCATAGATCCGTTTGAGTTGGTCGGCGCCCCACTCAATCGATGCCTTCGCATCCCCGCTCTGCACGGCCTTCGCAAAGGTGTCAATAACAATGTACTTCGACCATGCAAGAGCCGCCTTTTCATTCGGGGGCCCGGCATAGCCTTGGTTTAACCCGTACTTGGGCTGTTCCCGGAAAGGCGACATCTTGGGATCCTTGAACCAGGTCGGGTCAGTGTAGTACTTCACTACGGGTTGAAGCATATAACCTTCCTGAAGCCGCCACCAATCTCCAAATTGCTTATCTTGGAACCACCACTTCAGAAACTCCTTCGCGCCGGCGATGTTCTTGGAGTTTTTCAGGATGGCAAAGGTCCGGCTCTCCAGCCAGTAGAACCGGCCAGCAGGCCCTTTGGGGATGAGCATGTGGTGGATGTCTTTCGCAAGTTCGGGCTTGTCCTTCTTGGCCGCAAAGTAGATGCTGGAACCATTGAAGGTACAGGAGATCTGCTCTGAGAGAAACGCCCGGTTGTTGTTGCTGTCGTCCCAGGAAGTACCGGTCGTGTCATAGCCATCCTTCCAGGCCTCGATGAACTTCCGCATGCCATCTACGAATTCCGGCTTGTTGAACTGGATTGACTTCCCGTCTTTGGAGAGCTCCATGGCCCCATGGGCCCACATGTAGGGATAGCAGAACCCTGGAGGATCCCCAGTGCTATGCCCGAGGGCCTGGCCGAAGGGGTGCCCTGCCGCCTTGCACTTCTTGGCAATGGCGTGGTATTCGTCCCACGTCAAATCGACCTTGTTGCCATCCTCCGCGTTGGGGCAGCCGGCTTCTTTGAGCCAGCTGATCCGATAGTTCATGGAACCGTTCGAATACCCGTGGGGAATTCCCAGGTACCGTCCTTTCACTGACGCGGAGTTCAGGACGTACTTCTCGAAGCCGCCGCCTCTCTTTCCGAATTCCAGGGCCATGTCGGTCAAATCTACTAAGTTCTTCTGGTAAAGATAGTTCCAGCCCGGCCACAGTTCCACGATGTCCACGCCGCCGCCCTGAATGGCTGCCGCGATCTTCGGCTGCAGATCGGGCCAGTTCAGGAAGTCAGCACTCATCTGTACGCCGTTGGCCTCGCCCCACTCCTGGGCCTGCTTCTTGTAGAGGTCTTGGCCTGGTGCGATGAAGTAAGTGCCTTGCAGAATTGTGAGCTTCGTGCCCTTGATCTTCGCGGGCGCTCCGAAGGCCTTCTCGGTCAGCCCTCCCATAGCCGCCATACCCAGGCCGGCTACACCTGCCTTGAGAAACTCCCGCCGACTCACCTTCCTCTTTCTTTCTCGTTTTTTGTCCTTCATATTGAACCTCCTTTAAGATAAAAATCCCCTTTGGGTCTCAACAAAATTATTAAAATCCATTATACTCCAGAAAAGACCAAACAAGCTTTTTTCACGTTGCTTCCAAAACTCCTTCATCACCTCCTCTCAAATGTTAAGGCTGCAGAACCGTTTGAAATTTATTTATAATTCCTTATACAAGCGGGATATTAGACTGAAATACCATCGAGTGTCAAGAGAAAAACCGATTTTACGCATCATGCCCTGGGTCTCACCCCGAACTCTGTTGAGAGAAGGCTATCAAGATATCCTTCAGCCCAAGGGGTGAGTTCCTTTCTCTTTTCTCCAATTTCTTTGATTCTCCTCTTGATCCAGGGTCGGGAAAGGATTTCCCTTTCACTCATGAGGACGAATGGATATTTGATTTCCTTTCTGGATAAGAGCTTCTTTCTATCGACGAGGTTGATTTCGCTTCGATCGAAGTTGAGATAGATCCAGTCCCCGGTCACAACGGCTCCAACCCCTCCCCCTTCAAAGGCCTCAGGAGAACAGTGGCCTATACATGGACCGTAAGTAGCACCTGAATATCTGCCATCGGTGAAAAGGACTGCCGTATATCGGAGAAGAACATCCCGGTTGAGGTATTCCGAAGGATAGAACATCTCCGGCATGCCATGGGCCCGAGGGCCTTCTCCTGCAATGACCACCAGGATTCGAATCTTTCTTTCCCGAACCAGTTGGTCAAAGAGGGAATCCTTATTGAGCTTTTGAAGCCCATCCTCTTCCTGGAGGCTCTCCGGGAAATTGTAAGAAAGGGTTTTAAGAAGATCTTCTTTACTCAACCTCCCTCTCAACTTTCTTAAAACAGCCTGGCCCTGCAGAAGATCCTTTTGCACCGATTCCTGGCCCTGATAATAAATGGCAAAATAGATCTTATCATTGAAAGAACGAATGGCCTCCTCAGCCAATCCAGCCAGTTTGAAAATCGCACTCCGGCAGAAATTTCCATGGACTTCGACGATACCACTCCTGTCTCTTAATAGAGAGGCATGGAGAATGTGGTTGTTAGCCTCTTTCGCTTTTCTGGCTCTCTCAAGCCACCTTCCTTGAACCGTATCTGCGTCCTCCACAAGATTTATTCGAAAGAGGACTTTCATGAGTGTATCGATGCCCGAGCTCTTTCCCTTGGAGATCTCCTTGGTCAAAGTGAGGACGTCTTTATTCCTAATCGCATCGGAACCCATCAATAGGGGTGTCTTCGCCCCGACCTTTGCTATTTTTCGTGGAGTGAGCTTAATGCCCAGGGAGGCAGCCACATAAGGAAAGTGGAGTGCCCAGTTGGTGGACCCTCCGATGGCGCTCCAAACAACGATGGCATTCTTCAGATTCTGACGAACCAGTGAAGAGACGGATTTTTCAGAATCCCCTCTTTTGAACATGTCCAGGAGAATTTCCACAGCCGAGTCGACCTGGGTTTGTGCGTGGGGCCGTTCGGGCAATTCCATTCCCGAAGGAACGAGACCGAGGCCGGCCACAACAAGTTTACTTGTACATCCTGTTCCCAGGGAGGTGAAAGCACAGGTCCCGCTTGCGATGCAACAATACTTTACAATCTCGGACTTCAGGTAATCTCCTTTCCCTTCGTCAATCTTCCCTTGGGCTATGAGGGTATCGATCAACTTCTGATACATGGCGTAGTTGTTGCACTTCAATTTCATCTTGAGGAGATCGGAGGTCTCTTTCTTGATGGATGGGTCTTTAATGCCTCCTTTGATCTCCGTGAACTCCTTCTTAAGATAGACGGGAAGGTAACGGTCAGGCATAAGGTGTGTGGGAAGGAAGACCGCATAAAATGGCTTCATCCCCTTTCTTCTTCGGGCAAGGTCGACCTGAACGAGCCCTGTCACCTCTCCGGCTGGCCGTTTGTCACAACTGGTGAGGACCAGGGCTCCCTGGTATCCATGGGCTTCGCACTGAGTAATCACATTGAGGCTCGCGAGATTCCGGGAGAGGAGTACATAACTCATGCCGATGTGTCCCTGGGCGATGCCATCGCAGACCCCTGGATCGACCATGGGAAAAGGAAGGGCATTCCTTATCCAGAGACTTCGCACCGCCATCTTGACGAACCTCTCATCAAGAACCTGAGCTGGATGGTCCTCTCCTCCATGGATGATGGCGATGCGTGGGTTTCCAGTCATTAAACGTTTGACGATCTCATCGCGTGTGGTTTTGATCCTTACGGATCGGAGGATCTCCATCATAAAGGGAAGGATCAAGGTGATGGGCTCGGCTTGATGGATGATCGGATCATTAAAGGATGGGGCATGCATCTTCATGGTTTCTTCTCCAGTCACTATCAATGGCGGGTTATTGATAATCCCCCTCACCCTTCCCCTCTCCCACCGGGGGAGAGGGGGATAATTTGAGAATCAACTTAAAACACCCTCCCCCTTGATGGGGGAGGGCGAGGGTGGGGGTGGAGTTTCTATTTTTGGCAAACCTAATACTCCGTATAAGCCCCTTTATAAGCTGGGGCAGCGGATTGGAGATATCGTTTTAAGACGCCCGATCGTTGAGGGAACTTCGGCATCTTCCAATTCTTCTTCCTTTCGCTCAGAATCTGCTCCACCTTTTCAGGAGGCATCCTTGTGCCCTTCAATCCAAGAATTTCCAATTTCCTTTGCGGAATATCGATTCGGACAAGATCCCCATCTTCGATCAGGGCAATGGGACCCCCTCGTGCAGCTTCCGGGCAGACATGGCCAATACAGGGCCCTCTCGTCGCTCCGGAATACCTCCCGTCTGTAATCAAGGCAGTGGTCTTTGAAAGAACGGGATCGGTGATCAATGCCTCGGTTGTGGCAAGCATTTCAGGCATCCCTGTTCCCCGCGGACCTTCATAGCGTATAATGATCACATCCCCTGACTTGATTCGCTTATCGAGAATGGCTTTTAAAGCCTCCTCTTCCTGATTGAATACGGCGGCAGGCCCTTCGTGAATGAGCATCTCCTTTGCGACAGCAGAGAATTTAACAACTGCCCCTTCCGGAGCCAAACTTCCCTTCAGAATGGCAATGGAACCTCGGAGGCTGGTCTGCTTCGCCTCGCGAATCACTTCCTTACGGTTAACTTTGTAATTCCGGAGCCATCCCTCCGTCCTTTCAAAAAACCCTTCTTTTTTCAAATCTTCTAAATTCTCCTTTAGAGTCTTTCCCGTCACAGTCATGACATTGAGATGGAGAAGATCTTGAATCTCCCACTGCACTCTGGGCACTCCTCCTGAAAACCAGAAGAATTCGGTTAGAAAACTGCCGCTCGGCTGAATATTGGTGAGGTAAGGGACAGTCGCATTGGCCTCTTCAAAGTCGGCATAGGAGATGTCAATATTTAATTCATGTGCAATGGCCGGGAGGTGGAGCAAGGCATTGGTCGATCCGCCGATGGCAGCATGAACCCTGATAGCGTTGAGGAAGGCTTTCCGGGTGAGGATATCCGAAGCTTTGATCCCTTTCTCCGCCAGTTCCATAATTTTCTGGCCTGCTTGCCGTGCAAAGCGATGGATTTCCTGAAGGGTCGCCGGA
>Ga0209592_1000373_pt1 | contig 13330 bp, 9 predicted proteins | sample PPLLak2March2015_2_FD_187251 | JGI IMG/M metagenome (GOLD analysis project Ga0209592, IMG submission 187251) | Freshwater sediment microbial communities from Prairie Pothole Lake near Jamestown, North Dakota, USA - PPLs Lake P8 Core (3) Depth... | ecosystem: Environmental > Aquatic > Freshwater >... | reverse complement strand
AGATGATTGGGCGAGGGCTGGGAGGCTGGCATCCGGGCAAAGCTTGAAAATTCATTGACCATCCCCTTCAATTCCTCCACCTGTTTCACGATGGTCTTGGTGCACTCATCAAAGACAGCTCCGTCCTCCGGAAGTTTATCCAGATATCTCTTTCTCAGCCTTTGGGCAGAGAGTTGAATGGGCGTGAGTGGATTCTTAATCTCATGGGCAATTCGACGAGCTACCTCTCTCCAGGCAGCCATCCTTTGGGCCTTGATCATTTGGGTAAGATCATCGAAAACGGCCACGACGCCGAGGGACCTTCCCTCCTCATCCTTGAGGTTCGTCATATTGATCAAAAGGGTGAGTGATTTCCCCTTCAACCTAACGGTAAGCTGTTTTTCAATGGAATCCTTTTGGGAGGATCGAAGCTCATTCAACAACTCCTCCATCTGTGCCACATACTCCTTGCTCAACACTTCGAAAAATTTCCTCTCCAGGACATCTTCCCCTTTGATTTCCAGGATCTGTTCCGCAGAAGTATTGATAGTGGTGATCACTCCCTTATCATCGACAGAGATCACTCCAGCCGCCACATTTTTCAGGACGATCTCCATATACTTTTTCCGCTGTTCTAATTCATATCGGCTCACCTGGAGGTCGCCCGTCATCTGATTGAAGGACTGGACAAGCATCCCGATCTCGTCTGCAGACTTCATCTGAATCCGGAAGTTGAGGTCTCCTGTTGCAATCCGATGGGTCGCCTCTGCCATCTCTTTAATGGGAACCGTGATGTCCTTGGCCAAATGGAACCCGAACCAGGTGGCCGAGAAAATAATAAGCAGGGTCACCATGAGGAGAGCCATCATGTAGCTCGTCTTGATGGGCTTCTTTAGGATCTTCAATTGTTTGTAATCCACAAAGGCTTGGGAGATCTCACGCATCTTGGTGGTCAGGCTTTTGGGGATGAAATGGGAGGCGGCCACCACTCCAACGACCTCCTTCTTTTCTGAAGAATTGAAGATGGGGGCGATCCCCGTAATGACCTCCCCTTCTCCAACTGGCAAGATTCTGGAGACCTCTTTTCCTGAAAACCCTGCCTCCAAGAGATCTTTCGGTGGAGAGAAGAAAATGCCTTTCAGCGACGGATCCTCCACCCTCACCGTCTCCCCCCTTCCTCCCATAAATATCCCGAGGGTGCTGAGGTTGTACTCCTTCCGCTTCGCTTCAAGCTCTTTCTTCAAGAGGGTCAAGTCCTTCCCTCCCTTGAAGGATTCCAGATCAGGGAAATGTTTCCCGATCTGTTGGGCAGAAGACACGGCGTTATTTGCGAAATCCCGATAATAGGTCTGAACGACTTCCAAAGAGCCCTGTAGGGATTGTTCCACCTGGACTTTGAACCAGTGTTCCACACTGTTGGTGATGAAACCCACCGCAACAAAGAAGAGAATGATGGTTGGGACCAGAGAAAGGCTGATAAAGGCCACCACCAATTTGGTCCGTAACTTCGCACCAAGAACCTTCCGTTTTCGCTCGAAGATGAGTTTGACCAGATTCCGGATAACCAAGAAGATGAGGAGGAGAATGAGGATGATGTTAATATTGATGAGGCTGAAGACAATGATGTTGTTGCCGATGGGGATCATTCCACCGAGTTGTGGGATCTTCATCTCAATTGTGGTGAGAATGATGATCAGAACCGAGATGATCCCGATTATGAGGAGTTCATTCCGTCGCTTTCTTGAATCAGGGGAAAGTTCTTTCTCCATACTGCTTCTTTACCTGAACAAGAGGAATGGGTCGAAGGAGACCATAAGCCGAGTTCTGTATCCTTCTCCCGCTTCTGCCTGCCCTGCACCGGCACGGTACAGGATTGCCGGCAGGGCGGAATTAGGATGATGGTCATTTATCTAGGATCCTGATTGCTCAGGACCTCAAGCGACCTTACCCGCCCCGCCTTCCCCGGTTTCCCAGGGTAATTTGAACGGGCGATTCTCATCCCCCCTGTGAAATAGGTGCAATCAAACTAGTTTGTCTTGCGGGTTGATCGAGCTAACGACGTTCCCCACAAAATTAGCAATGCTCTTATTTCACAGGGGGAAAGCGGGGCCTATTTGGTCTTGCTCCGGGTGGGGTTTACCCAGCTACCCCGATCACTCAGGGTACCGGTGAGCTCTTACCTCACCTTTTCACCCTTACCCACCGAGGCTCACGCCTCGAAGTTCGGAGTTAAGAGTTCGGAGTAAGGAGTAGCAAACTCCTAACTCACCACTCATAACTCATAACTCCCCGCATAGCGGGGCAGGCGGTATCCTTTCTGTGGCACTTTCCTTACCCCCTGTGAAGTAGGCGTCACCGCCACGTCACAGGGGACAGTCCGCATTACGGACCACCCTGCCCTGTGGAGCTCGGACTTTCCTCCCCTCAACCCTCCCGCTCAAGCGGGATGGAATGAGGAGCGACCATCAGTTCTCCTTCGACTTCCCTCCTTTCCTGTTTCCCTTGCGGTCTTTCTCCGGATCGCTTCATTGGCCAAACGATCTGCTTCTCGATTCTCTTCCCGCGGGATGGATTCGATCTCAAAGGATGAAAACGCTTTGAGATTTTCCATCACCTCTTTATGGAGACCCTTCAAATTTGAGTCCTTCACCCGATAAACTCCCTTCACTTGCCTTGCAATCAATTCCGAGTCGGTGAAGATGTGGATCGAACCTCCTCCCCATCGTTGCGCCTCTCTCAATCCTATGAGAAGAGCCCAATATTCTGCTTCATTATTGGTCTTGTGTCCGAGGTATCGGCTTATCCCCAGCAGTTTTTTTCCTTCCTGATTGGTCATCCAAACTCCGGCTCCCGCCATTCCGGGATTCCCCTTGGAGGCTCCATCGATATAGAGGTTTAATTGAAAATCCTTCTCAGGCAATGGCTCCGTGCTAAGGTCCCTCATTTCGCCTTGCCTTCCCCCTTAAAATAGAGAATCCGATTGCAATTGGGGCATCGAATGATCTCATTATTCTTCTGGACCTCGATGAACATCTGGGGAGGGATGTGCACAAAACAACCCTGGCAGGTTTCCTGTTTCACATTCACCACACCCACTCCCTGCCTCTTCTCCTTGAGTGTATTGTAGAGTTTGTTTAATTTGGATTCGATCTGTTTCGAGAGAACCTCCCGCCGTTCCATCTGCTCTTTCCAGAGGACCTCATCCTGGGCCATCCTCTCCTGAATCATCTTCTTCTCGGCTTCAATCTTCTCCAAGAGGGTGGTCACCTCTTTCTCCCTTTTTGAGAGATCCTTCTTGAGTTCGTCGATCTCTTCTAAGACCTGCAAAATCTCCTCTTCTTCCCGGCTGCTTGCCCCCTTGATGGTCTCAATCTCGGTGAGGAGAGCCTGATACTCCTTGTTGGTCTTCACCTCAGACATCCTTCCTTCTGTCTTTTTGATCTTCTCCTGGGAGGAACTGAGCTGCCTTTCCTTTTCCCTCCGCTCTTTTTCTAAGAGATCGACCTTCCCCTTTTCTGCCTGAAGTCTCTCCCTTTCGATTGACATCTTTTCATCCAGTTTCTTTATCTCTCTGGGAGACCGCTCCCGTTCCTCCTTGATATGCTTAAGATCGAGATCGATCTTTTGAAGTTCCCAGAGAAGTTCCAGTTGATCCATCAACGGTGGCCTCCTATTTCCTTCGAAGAGAAATAACTTGAAGGATGTCTCCAAATAAAAAGAGTGCGCCACGGGGGGTGCACTCTTTTTTCTCTACGCTTACGGTACGTCTTTCTCTTATTTCCACGGTGTCCATGACCCCCTCTCTCTTTTTATCCAATGGGCCCACCTGGGTTCGAACCAGGGACCTACCGGTTATGAGCCGGTGGCTCTTCCAGCTGAGCTATGGGCCCTCTTCTTCATTATATTCCATATCCTAGGGTAACGTAAAGCTTGGACTTTCATTCCACATTCCGCCCATGCACCACGCCATGAACCATGTAAGGTTCATGATTAGTCCTGAACTCCACGTAGTTCAGGATAGGGTGCAGGGCAGCCCTGAGCCACATCGGATTCAGGGCCAAAGCCCTGAACCTTACATGGTTCAGGGCGCAATCCGCATTCCGCAATTGTAATCAGCTTTCAACAAACGCCTTCAATTTCTTGGCCCGGCTGGGATGTCTCAATTTTCGTAATGCCTTCGCCTCGATCTGTCGGATTCTCTCCCGGGTCACATCGAAATCTTGCCCCACCTCTTCCAGAGTATGATCATATTTCTCTCCAATCCCAAATCGCATCCTCAGGACCTTCTCCTCCCTGGGAGTGAGGGTGGAGAGGACCTTACGGGTCTGCTCAGATAGATTGGAGCTGATGACAGCCTCCTGAGGGGAAATCACTGCCTTGTCTTCGATGAAATCGCCCAGATGACTATCCTCTTCCTCGCCGATGGGAGTCTCAAGGGAGATGGGCTCTTTGGCAATCTTCAGCACCTTTCTCACTTTTTCCAGAGGCATCTCCATCTTCTCCGCGATCTCCTCAGGGGTGGGCTCCCTCCCGATTTCCTGGACGAGATATCTGGACGTCCGGATTAATTTGTTGATGGTTTCGATCATGTGGACGGGGATCCGTATGGTTCGAGCCTGATCCGCGATGGCCCGGGTAATGGCCTGGCGGATCCACCAAGTGGCATAGGTACTGAATTTGTAACCCCGCTGGTATTCAAATTTGTCCACGGCTTTCATCAAGCCGATATTCCCTTCCTGGATGAGGTCCAAGAACTGAAGGCCTCGATTGGTATACTTCTTCGCAATGGAGACGACCAGCCGCAGATTGGCCTTGACGAGTTCACTCTTAGCCTCTTCGGCCTTGGTTTCGCCCTCCATGATGGCCTTCACCGCACTCCTCAGCTTCTCAGCAGGGAGACCGCACTCCATCACCACCCGATTGATCTTGCTCTGGATATTCTTCGCCGCCCTGTCGATCTCTTGAAGGTTGGCCTTCGTCAGTTTCACGTTCCGATGGAGCGTTTTTTCCCTCAGCTTTCTTGTCTTCAACTTCCTCAGATAGTCCCGGGCCTCTTTCACCGAGACCCTGAGTTTCCCCTCGATCTTTTTGATCTCGCTCTCACCCTTCTCCACCCGGACCAGCATCTGCTTCATCTTCTGGACAATCTTATTAATCTGACTGTCCCTCAGATCCATTTGTTTGAAACATTCCAAGATCTCGACCTGTTTCTTTCTCATCTGCTCCTGAATCTTGCTTCTGGAACCACCTTTCTTCTTCTGAAGTCTCCGAAGTCCCTCATCGAGCCGCCGAATCTTCTCAATGATTTCTAGAATCTTTCTCTTCTGAATCTGCTCTTCTTCCGGGCTCGTCTCTTCCTCATCGATCTCGTTGGTCACTTCTTGGATCTCAATCTTCCCGCCCTTGAGGGCGTTTCCAAGATTGATGATCTCCTTGACAGCCATGGGACAATTCAAGACGACGCTCAGCACTTCTCTCTTCCCACTCTCAATTTTTTTGGCGATCTCCACCTCTCCTTCCCGGGTGAGAAGAGAGACAGATCCCATCTCCCGGAGGTACATTCGCACCGGATCGGTCGCCCGGCCAAATGTTTCCACCTCCAGCTCATCTTCTTCCTCCTCTTTTTCCAGGGTCTTCTCTTCCTCCACCTTCAACCCCTGGAGGTCCTCCACCACATCGATATCCATTTCATCAAACATCATGAGGACATCGTCAATTTGATCCGAGGAGACGATATCATTGGGAGGAATCTCATTCTCCTCAAACGAGAGAAATCCTTTCTCTCCCTCCATGGAGATGAGTTGTTCGACCTCTTTAATCTTTCCTTCTTTTCCCATCGACACCCCCTCATCCTCTCTGAAGGGTTATTTTTCTAAAGGCCTCGCTCCCTCCTCGCCAGCTCCTGGCGTTGAAGAAGAAGGGCCTCCAGTCCTTTTTCACCTTTCTGCTTCTCAGCTTCTTTGATTCTTTTCAGCAGATCGCTTTCATCCCTCTTTAATTTCTTTTTGCGAATCTTTTGGATACAGTCTTTCAAGACTTTTTCCTGGTCCGTTCCTTCCAATCCACTTTCCTGAAGAGAAAACTCCCGAAGCTTTCCTTTGAGGCCTTCCTCAATGGATGCCAAGGCCTCTGAGATGTCGAGCCTCCCCTTTTTTTGATAGAGGCTCACCAAATGCTCGGCCATCTTCCTGAGGTGAATACTTTCAAACTCCTGAAGAATCTCCTCCCTTGAAATGATGACTATCCATTCGGGGTGGTGGATCATCAGGCGGACCATCATCTCCTCCGATTTTGGGAGACTCTTCTCAACGGAGGGTCTCTTTAGCTCTTCCTCGACCCTCACCCGCCTCTTCGAAGAAGGACGTCCCATCTCGTGCAATAACGACTCTTTTAGGTCCAATCGCTCAGCCAAAGTTCTTAGATAGAAATCTTTTCGGATCGCATCTGGTATTTTACTAACGAGAGCCACCCCTTCCTCTGCAATCTTCACCTTGCCATCAATCGATTTCGCATCATAGGTTTTCATCAGGTGTTCGAAGAAGAAATCGATCAGGGGGACGGCCTCGGCGACCCCTCGCTCAAGTTCCTCGGCCTTTCCCTTCCTCAAGAAACTATCCGGGTCCTCGCCTTTCGGAAGAAGAACTGTTTTCCCTGAAACCTCCTCCTCCAAAAAGAGAGGGAGGGAACGCAGGCTGGCTTGAATCCCTGCAGGATCGGCATCAAAAACGGTAATCAAGTTTCTTGTATATCGCTTTAATGTGCGAATATGTTGTGTCGTCAGCGCTGTTCCTAAAGTGGCCACACTGTGCTTCAAGCCGAACTGATGGAGGGTCAACAGGTCAAAATAACCTTCGACGATTATAACACAATCTTTCAAAGGAGTGTATCGCCTGGCCACCTGAAGGCCGTACAGGATATCTCCCTTATGGTAGATGCTCGATTCGGGAGAATTGTAATATTTTGGCTCTCCCCCTCGGATCACTCTTCCCCCGAACCCGACCACCCGCTGATGAAGATCGAAGATCGGGAAGATGATCCTCCCCCGGAAGGCGTCATACCATCCTTCCTTCTTCTTGGGAAAGATCAAACCCAATTCCCATGCGAGCTCCAGAGAGACCTTCTTTTCCCGAAGGTGTTGTACCAGGCCATCCCAGCGGTCCAGGGAGCAACCCAATCGATATTCTTTAACGATCTCCTCCTTTATTTCTCTCTGGGAGAGATACTTCCTCGCCTCTCCGCCCTCCCTCCTCACCGTAAGGAGGTCGTGGAAATATTCCGAAGCGATTTGATTGATCTGGAAGAGGACTTCCCGCTTCACCATTTCCTTCTTCTGGGCTGGGGAAAATTCCTTGGAAGGAAGTTTCACTCCGTAACGCTTCGCCAGTTCCTCTATGGCTTGGGGAAAGGAAAGGTGAGCCAGCTTCATCAGAAAGGTGAAAACATCTCCTCCTTCCCCACAGCCGAAGCAGTGAAAGATTTGCTTCTCTTCGTTGACCATGAAGGAAGGGGTTTTTTCGGAATGGAAGGGACAAAGCCCTTTGTAGTTCTTTCCAGCCTTTTTTAGGCTGACATAGTCCGAGACCACTTCCAGAAGGCTCGCACGGTCCCGAATCTCTGAAACCTTTTCTTCTGAGAAAAACCCATTGGTCAAAGGAATTTACCTCAGCTCCACCACCGTGATTCCTCGGCCACCTCTCATCGCATCCCCGGAAGAAAATCCCTTGACCCCTTGGTGGTCGTGCAGGTATTTCCCGATGGCCTCCCGCAATCTTCCAGAACCCACCCCGTGGATGATCTGGATTTTCTCCAATCCATGGAGCAAAGCTTGATCGATGAATTTGTCCACCTTGGGCAAGGCATCTTCTACAGTCAAGCCGATGACATTTAATTGGGACGAGATCTCCTCCCCCTCCTTCTCCTGAGGGAATTCTTTGGGAACTTCATCCGTCCTTTCTTCTTTCTCCGTAACTCGGACGATATCGGAGAAAGAAGTCCTCACCTTTGCCTTTTCGGTCATCACTTCAACTTGCTTCAATGACTCTTCTACCTCTGCCACCACCCCATGGGTCCGAAGACTTAAAATTCTAACATGCTCCCCAATCTGAATGCCACCTGTCCGCATCTCACGGACCTTTTCCCTAAAGGGTGGAAAAACCCTCTCCTTCACCTCCTGGATTTCCCGATGTGGAACGGTGATCCGGGAAGACTTTGAATGGCTCTTCTCCTCTTTCCATCGTTGAGCCCAGTTCTTTAACTCCTCCTCTACTTTCAGAACGGATTTTCTTGCCTTCTCCTCGGCCTGGGAAAAGATTTCTTGTCTCTTTTTCTTTATCCCTTCCAAGAGCTCTTTCAGTCTCTGTCTCTCCCGTGCAGCCTCCTCTTTCGTCTGAAGGAGTTGAACTCGTTCTTTTTCGGTCTCTGCCCTCAGTCTCTCCAATCGCTCCAGGACACGGCCAACTTGCCGCTCACCGCCATCCTGATGCTGGCGGGCTAATTGGAGAACTTCCTCTGAAATCCCAAACTTCTCAGCCACCAGAAAGGCATTGCTCAATCCCGAAACCCCGTAGAGCAGGGTGTATTTCGGCTCTAGGGTTTTTTCATCAAACGCCACCGCCACATTCTCCACATCCGGATGGAGGTATCCATAGGCTTTGAGACGATCGAAGTGGGTGGTGACCACAATGGAAGACCCTTTCTCCCTGAATCGGTCCAGAAAAGCCATCGCCAGGGCACAGCCTTCAGAGGCGTGGGTTCCCACTCCCAATTCATCAAGGAGGATGAGGGAACGGGGCCCGGCCTTCTCCAGGATTTGATTCAGGTGAAGGAGGTGGCTAGAGAAGGTGCTCAGATTCTCCTCGATATTCTGTTCATCACCGACGATGGCCAGGATGTTCTTAAAGATGACTGCATGGCTTCCCTCTTTTACGGGAATGGGAAGGCTGCACTGAACCATCAGCGTCAAAAGTCCCAAGGTCTTGAGGGCGACAGTCTTGCCACCAGCATTGGCCCCACTGATGATAAGGGTTTTGATCCCATCTCCCATGTGAAGATCGATGGGAACAACCTGACTTCCCTTTTGAAAGCTAAGGATTGGATTTCGGGCCTCTCTCATATCGATCCGCCCATTCTCATTGAGAATGGGCTCGACCCCCTTCAACTGGATGGAGAGCTTTGCCATGGCATAAAGGAGATCCAGTTCCCCTAGGATTTCGAAGTCACCCCATAGGTTCTGCCTCTCCTCCCTCACCCTGTTCGAAAGGTCTGTTAAGATTCGATACTCCTCCTCCTTCTCTTCCCCGATGAGGATGCTGATCTCATTGTTGAGGCTGACCACTTCAAGCGGTTCAAAGAAATAACTCATCCGGCTCTGGGATTGATCATGAATGATCCCCTTTAACCGGTGCTTATAATCCGATTTGATGAGAAGGACATACCTTCCGTTTCTAAGGGTGATGAATTGCTCCTGAAAGATGGACTGGATGTCCTCCCGATGAAAGAGATGTTCGAGAACCGCCTTTGCCTTTTCCCTGATTTCGCCCAACTGCTGGCGGATTTCCTTGAGCGTGGGGCTGGCTCGGTCGAGAATCTCCCCTTTTGTATTGATTGCCTGAAGAATCTCCTTTTCCAGGGTTTTCAAGGAAGATAGTTTTGAGATCTTCTCCTGAAGATGAGGGGCATCGATGATCTTCAACTTTTGAAAGAATCGCCTCAGCCCTTTGCACAAGTCGATCTGTCTGTAAAGGTCGAGGAACTCCTGAACTTCCAAAATGGATCCCTCAACCTCCAGCTTTTTAAAAATCCCTTCAATATCCTTCAAGCCCTGGAGGGGAATATCCTCCATGGTCTCAAATATTCCCTTTAGCTCAAGAACTTCGATTAATCTGGAGTGAATGGAAGGAAGGTCGGTGGAAGGTCTTAAAGCCTCACAGCGCTTTCGACCTAAAGGTGAGATAGAGAATGTTTTTAATACCTCTAGTAACTGATAGAATTCTAAAACCTTGAGGGAGCGGTCATCCATAAAGCGTGAACAAAAGGAAGTGGACTTAATAAAAAGAGGAGGAAATTATGGGGAAAGTCTCTCTTTGACCAATTGGTTGACCAGGGCGCCGTCGACTTTCCCCCCTAGTTTGGGCATGACGGTTTTCATCACCTTTCCGAGGTCTTTCAAGGATGAAGCTTTGGTCTCTTCAATCGTCTGATCAATAACTCTTAGGACTTCTTCACGACTCAGAGGCTGGGGCAGATACGATTTCATGATCTCGATTTCTTTCGTCTCCTTCTCCACCAGGTCCATCCTTCCCCCTGTTTTGAACTGCTCGATCGATTCCTCACTTTTCTTTACCATCCCCTGAATGACTCTAAAAATGCCATCATCATCCAACGGCTTTCTCAGCTCAATCTCCTTATTCTTAACAGCAGACCGGATCATCCGAATCGTGGACAGCTTCGCCTTATCGTTGGACTTCATTGCTTGTTTCATTTCTTCGACTAATCTTTCTTCCAAACCCATCCGTCATCCCCTCTCCATAATTTTCCGCATCCTCTTCATCGCCCTTTTCTTTGCAGCCAGTGCCTTCTTCTTTCTCTTTATGCTAGGTTTTTCGTAATGTTCTCTCTTCCGAATTTCCGATAAAATCCCAGTCTTTTCAACTTGTTTCTTAAATCGTCTGAGCGCATTTTCGAAGGACTCATTTTCTTTAATTTTAATGCCTGGCATCCATTTTCCCCCTCCTTCCATAATTTATTTTGAAAAAATAATTATATTCTTTCAAATAATAAAGTCAAATATTTTTTGTTATTTGAGCGTATTCTTCTCCATCTGAAAAAGATGGGGAATCGAGGTGAGAGAGACCCTATAAGACCTGATGAAGAAGGGGGTTGGGATCAACGAAGTGCTTATCAAGACCTAACGCCTCTGATTTCAGACCAAAGGCCAAACCCATCAATTGGGTGAAGTAGATGATGGGAAGGTTAAAGCTCTCTTTAAACTCCTCTTCGATCTGCTTCTGGCGGGCATCCAGGTTGACATGGCATAAGGGGCAGGCAACCACAATCGCATCGGCTCCTACCTTCTTTGCATTTTTGAGAATCTTCCGGCTCAATTCCAGAGCGATAGGAAGCTGGGTAATCCCGAGAGAGACACCACAGCAGCGTGTCTTATATGACCAGTCAAGGGGAGTGATCCCAAGAGCCTTCATCAACCGGTCCATCTGGGTGGGATATTCATAATCCTTCACCTCTGTGATCTTTGGGGGACGGGTGATGATGCACCCATAATAACAGGCCACTTTCAGCCCCTTGAATGGACGAACAACCTTAGAAACAACTTTCTGGTAGCCGATCTGATTAGTGACCGTATATAAAAGGTGCTCAACCTTCGTCCCGTTGTAAGTAAGGTTCGGCAATTCTTGAGCTATCTTCCGCCTCAAGTCTTCCCTCTCCTCTGTATCTTTCAATGCGACTTTCATCCGGAGGAAACAGGAAGGGCAAGGTGTTGTGATGTGGTCATATCCTTCTCCTTTCATTAAAGCGATATTCTTCATGGGGAGGAGGGTCGAAAGATAGTGATCGGTGGAATGGGCGGGAGTCGTTCCGCAACATCCCCATCCCTCAGGTTCGTGGAGAGGGAATCCCAGTGCATTAAATACAGCCTGTGTGGAGAGGTCATATTCTTTGGAGGTTCCGTGGAGGCTGCAACCCGGGAAGTAAGCAATCCCTTCCTTTTTTCCTTCGCCCATCTTTCCAGTCTTCGGCTTTCCGAATGTGGGAAAGATTTTCAACTTCCCTGCTTTGAACATCTTCAGGGCCAAGGGCATATCGTTTTTCCAAACCTGCTGATAATTGAGCTGGCCTGCCATCATCTGACGAAGATAGATCTCCCCCATCAACCCTACCTCATACATTCTTCCAAACCATTTAATTCCTCTCAAAGCGGCTCGATAGAAGAGTGGAACGGATGGAACCTTCGACTCGATGCCTTCCCTCTGGGCCATGATTTTAAGAGCATCCATGATCTTTGTGATATTAATGTCATGGGGACAGCGGGTAGCACAGGTCTCGCACATAGCACAGAGCCAGATCGTCTTGGAATGAAGGGCCATCTCTCGTTGACCCAACTGGATGGCCCTCATCAATTGATTGGGAGCGAGATCGAAATGTTCTGCCACGGGACAGCCCGAGGAACATTTCTGACACTGGTAGCAAAGAAAAATATTCTCGCCAGTCTCTTTGCGTATCTGTTCAGCCAGATCAGTGCTCAATATCGTCTGCATTGAGTACTTCCCCACAATGCATACCGCTCCCCCCCCCACCCTATCCCTCCCCCTCGAGGGGGGAGGGTTGGGAGGGGGTGAACGCTATGCCCTATGCCCCATGCGCTATGCGGTTCTTACACTTGTGGTCTCGGCAGAAGGCCGGCCGCCTTCGCAATCTCCGACACCTTCTCCTCCCACTCTATCGCCATAATATGGATCCCCCGCACCCCAGGAACCTCCCTCAACCTCTGGATCGTCTCCACACAAATCTTGATCCCCTCCTCCGTCTGCTTCTCCTTGGGAACCCCCTTCATCCTCTCGATCATCTCATCCGGCACATCCATCCCTGGCACCGAATTCTTCATGTACCTCGCCATCCCCACCGACTTAAACGGCGTCACCCCAGCCAAGATCGCACACCTCTCATGCAACCCCCTCTCCCTCACCATCTCCATCCACTTCTCAAACCGCTCCATATTGTAGATACACTGCGTCTGAATAAACTCCACCCCCGCCTTCACCTTCTTGCCCAGCCTCGCCGCCCTGATCTCAAATGGATCCGCAAAGGGATTCTCTGCAGCCCCAATAAAGAGCATCGGCTTCCCCTTGATCTCTTCTCCCCCTAAGAACTTCCCATCATCCCTCATGGTCTTTACGGTGTTAATCATCTGAATCGAATCTATGTCAAAGACATTCTTGGCCTTAGGGTGATCTCCAAATTTCTGATGATCTCCAGAGAGACAGAGCATATTGTTAATCCCCAGGGCTGCTGCCCCCAATATGTCACTCTGAATCGCTATCCGGTTCCGGTCCCGACAGACCATCTGGAGGATGGGGTCAAATCCCATCTCCTTGAGGATGATACATGCAGAAAGAGAACTCATCCTCACCACCGAGGTCTGGTTGTCCGTCACATTGACCGCATCCACCACCCCCTTGAGGAGCCCCCCTTTCTTCCTGATCACCTCCGAATCCGCCCCCCTCGGCGGCCCACACTCCGAGGTCACCACAAATCCTCCTGACTCCAAGATCTTTTCGATATTTGATTTCGTCTTCATCCTGAATCTTTCCTCTCAGCGAATTGAATCTGAGTATTT
>Ga0209592_1000366_pt1 | contig 13419 bp, 13 predicted proteins | sample PPLLak2March2015_2_FD_187251 | JGI IMG/M metagenome (GOLD analysis project Ga0209592, IMG submission 187251) | Freshwater sediment microbial communities from Prairie Pothole Lake near Jamestown, North Dakota, USA - PPLs Lake P8 Core (3) Depth... | ecosystem: Environmental > Aquatic > Freshwater... | reverse complement strand
TTCACGCCGGGCTCGACTACAAGCAGGGTGATACCCAGATAATGCCGGCACATCTCCTCAAACACGGGAACGAGGGGAGGGACCACACTGCACATGATAGCCTCTGTGATGTCTTCCTTGGCTACCTTGTGATGCGGCAGCAGGTTGAACAGCAGAGCGGCGTATTCGTCCGGCGACCGGTGGATGCTGGTGGCAATCGAGAGGTTGGACTTCAGCTTGTTACCTTCGAAGATGCCGCAGGCGATCTTGGTGTTTCCGACGTCAATAGCAAGCAGCATGTTCCCTCTTCAAGTCGGCTCTGCCCAAGCAGAGCCGATATAGCTAGATTTGCCTCATGGCAACGGGCAGCCGCGGCAGAAGATCGCTGGCCAGCATGCCGGCATTGCCCATCTGCCCGCGGGCCATTTCGCCAGCCTGGCTGTGAACGAAGACCCCGGCGACGGCGGCGTCGCGCAGGGAGAGCCCTTGAGCTGCCAGTCCGGCTATCGCTCCGGCCAGGACATCGCCGGTTCCGCCCGAGGCCAGGCCGGGGTTGATGCTCGGATTGAGGCTGGCTCTGCCGTCGGGGCCGGCGACCACGGTGCCAGCTCCCTTAAGCACAATAGTCTTCTGCCATAACATGGCTGAATCTCTGGCTACGCTCAAGCGTCTCGACTGGACTTCTGCGACAGACAACCCGGTGAGCCTGGACATCTCCCCCGGGTGCGGAGTGAGTATAGCATCGCCAGGCAGTTTCTGCCACCACTGAGGTATCCTGGCCAGGAGGTTAAGGGCATCGGCATCCAGCACCAGCGATGGAAGGCGTGCGGTCCCGCGGACTAGCGACTTCACGAGGGCCAGTGCTGCGTCGCTCTGCCCCAGGCCACAGCCCAGGAGCAGCACATCGGCGTTGGCCAGAAACGGGCGCAGGGCTTCGATAGCGTCTTCGGCCACCACGCCCGGCTCCGACTCGGGCAACGGCGCGTAGGTGGCCTCTGTGAGCTTGGAAGCCAGGATGGGCTGCAGGCTTCTGGGAGTGGCGAGCGTCACCAACCCCGCGCCCACGCGCAAAGCGGCTTCGCAGGCCAGGTACATAGCGCCGATGTAGTTGACGGAGCCGCCGCAGACCAGCACGCGGCCGAAGGTGCCCTTGTTGGCATCGGGAGGGCGCTTGGGCAGTATCGCTCTGACCTTCTCTTTGGTGATGAGCTCGGTGGTGACGTGGCCAGCCAGTTCCGGGGGTATCCCGATATCGGCGATTATCAACCGGCCGAGAATGCCAGCGCCAGGGAAGTTGAACAGCCCGTGCTTGGGATAACCCAGAGTGATGGTGAGGTCGGCCGCGACGCAGGCATCATCCACCGCGCCGGTGTCGGCGTCCAGCCCCGACGGCAGGTCGAGCGCGACTACCTTCAGGTGCTTGTTCCCGATTCTGGCTTCCTTGACCTTCATCAAGGCTTGCTTGAAAGCACCGTCCAGAGGCCGGGAACTGCCGGTGCCGAAGAAGGCGTCGATGACGACTTCCGCCGAAGCCAGCAGGCTGTCCAGCGATGCCCCGCTCTTCAGAACGTCGATCTCTCTGTGGTGGCAAAGCTGTAGATTGGCATCTGATTCCGCTCTTGGCGAAGGCGAGAAGATGGTGACTTTGGCGCCCCAGTCACGCAGGTGCCGGGCGGCCAGCAGGCCGTCGCCGCCGTTATTGCCCGGGCCGGCAAGCACCAGGAAACGCCGGCCCAGGACGCTGCCCATCCAATTCTTGGTATGCTGAGCTACGGCCAGCCCGGCGTTCTCCATGAGTACTTCGGAAGGCAGGCCGATCTTGGCCGCCTGCCGCTCGATGGCTCGCATCTCTTCAACGGTGACTATTTTCAATACTGTTGCCCCTGGCTTTCAGTGCGGCCCGATTATATCAGAGGCGCCTTCTGTGCGGCAACGTGCGTGTTCCCTGCGACGTGCAGAGTACTTGCAGCCCGAGGCCCGGGGTGTGTCTAGGGCGCATGCAACGCACCCGCTGGCGGGTTTCAATCCGCCTCCGCGCAGGTCGGCATGAGGTGTACAGAGGGGCGAAGCCCCTCTGCATTACTAGTCATCCCCCTTTGCTAAAGGGGGACCCAGGGGGATTGGCCCGGGTGGGTGAAGCGAAGGTGGGCACAGCCCAAGCTGCAGCCTGGATTCCCGCCTACGCGGGAATGACAGAACAGGTGCATCAGGATGCTGCGGTGGGACCGAGGATGTCCCTCGGACCATTACTCTCTTCTATCCCCAAGAGTGGGGGCCAAGGGGTTATGGCCTGGCAGAGGATGGGTGTTCGCCTTTCATTTTCGAGGGGTTTTGGCTATACTGGGATACTCGATTTGCTCTTGCTTTGTGTTCGTTTCTATAATCGGCGAAAGGGGGGATGGTGTAATGCAGAGCTACAGCACTGACCACATACGCAACGTGGTCTTACTCTCACACTGCGGAGCGGGTAAGAGCTCGTTGTCGGAGGCGATGCTGTTCACGTCTGGCGCCATCCCGCGCCTGGGCCGGGTGGATGATGGCAGCAGCACTTCGGATTTCGACCCGGATGAGATCAAGCGCAAGATCAGCATCAACCTTTCGGTGCTTCCATGCGAGTGGAGCGGGAACAAGGTCAATGTTCTGGATGCTCCTGGCTACGCCGATTTCGTGGCTGGGGCGGTGGCTGGGGTGGCGGTGGCTGACGCGGCGATTGTTGTCATCTGTGCCGCGTCGGGGATAGAAGTGGGCACCGAACTGATGTGGAAGATGGCTGACAGCAGAGGTCTGCCTCGTTTCGTCTTCATCAACAAGATGGACAGAGAGAATGCCGACTTCAGCAAAGTGGTGGAGCAAGTCCAGAAGAGGTTCGGGCGACACTGCGTGCCTTTGGCCATACCGATCGGGGCGCATTCCGGTTTTGAGGGTGTGGTGGACCTTCTATCTATGAAGGCTCACAAGAAGGACAAGAAGGTGGAAGAAGTCCCGGCCTCGGTCGAGGCTCAGGCCAAGTCGTTACGTGAGAAGTTAGTGGAGGCAGTGGCGGAGCTGGATGATGAATTGACCATGAAGTACCTGGACGGCCAGGAGATTGCGGCGGAGGAGCTTGCACGCGTCCTGGTCCAGGGAGTGAAGAGTGGCAAGCTGGTCCCGATCCTGACTGGGTCGGCCCTGCAGAACCTGGGTGCTGGCGGGCTTCTGGATGCCATCTGCCAGTACCTGCCCTCGCCGCAGGAGGCTGCAGCCGTGGAAGCCACCAGCGGCAGTGCGCAGCAGCCCGAGCCCATTAAGGCCGACGAGAATGCCCCCTTGGCCGCTTTGGTCTTCATGACCAGCGCTGACCCGTTTGTGGGCAGGGTGACACATTTCCGGGTCTATTCTGGAGCGATCAGCAGCAACTCGCAGGTTTGGAACAGCTCGAAGGCGCAGATGGAGCGCATCGGGCAGCTCTTCATGTTCAAAGGCAAGACCCAGGAGGCAGTGCCCAAAGTAGCCGCCGGGGACATTGGAGCGGTGGGCAAGCTGGCAGCCACTGTTACAGGTGATACCCTGGCTGTCAAGGAGCGTGCGGTGAAACTGCCGCCGATCGTCTTCCCTGACCCAATATACAGCGTTGCCCTGCATCCCAAGACCAAGACCGATGTCGACAAACTGGGTACGGTGCTGCCCCGGCTGGCTGAGGAAGACCCGACGCTCAGAGTGCGAAAGGACACGGAGACCAGCGAGACCGTCTTGGCTGGAATGGGCGACGCGCATGTTGATGTCTTGGCTGAGCGCATGCAGCGCAAGTTTGGTGTGGGAGTCAAACTGGAGATTCCCAAGGTTCCTTACAGGGAAACCATTACTGCGTCGGTCGAAGCTGAGCACAAGCATAAGAAGCAGACCGGCGGGCATGGGCAATACGGGCATGTTGTGATCCGGGTGGAGCCGCTGCCACGGGGCACCGGCTTCGAATTCGCTGACAAGGTCGTGGGGGGTGCGGTGCCCCGGAACTTCATCCCGGCTGTGGAAAAGGGTGTCATGGAAGCGCGGCATGAGGGCGTCCTGGCCAGATACCCGATCGTCGACGTCAGGGTCACTCTCTTCGATGGCAGCGCTCATCCCGTGGACTCTTCGGAAATGTCCTTCAAGATCGCCGCGGCGCAGGCGCTGAAGAAGGCCCTTTCACAGGGATTCACCGTGCTGCTCGAACCCATCATGAAGCTCAAGGTCATGGTGCCCGAGTCCTTCACGGGAGACATCATTTCCGACCTCAACACCAAGCGCGCCAGGGTCATGGGTATGGTGCAGGAGGGCGGTCTGCAGGTGATCGATGCGCAGGCGCCGCTGGCCGAAGTGCAGAGGTATGCGGTGGACCTGAGATCGGTGACCCAGGGACGTGGCACCTACACTATGGAATTCGATCACTACGAAGAGGTGCCGTCCTTCCAGGCCCAGAAGATCATCGCCGCGCGAGCCGAAGAGAAGGAAAAGGACAAGGAAAAGGCCTAGCTCCGGTCGAACCTGCTACCAGTACCGCGTTCCCGCGATAAAGGCTGCAGCGCCCTGTTTCTTCAGCTTCCTCAGGTTCTTGACGTTGCCGTCGGCGTGGATCGGCTTCAGGAAGTCCAGCTTCTGACAGGTTTCGAACCCCTGGCATTCCCAGCAGCCATCGATGCCCCGCTTGGCGCAGCAGACTCTCACTTTGCATGATGGAGGCCCGCCGCCACTGCGGCATGTTCTCTTGCAGCGCAACCTGACCATTCCCCCCAGCGCCTGGTAGCACTGCTCGTAGTTCTGGAACTCCTTGAAGTACTTGGACAGGCCCTGGGCGGTGCGATCGAACTTCGCCTCCCGCAGCTTCTTCCTCAGGTCCCGGGCCAGGTCGGCGATCTCGCCCTTGTGGTTGGGGCAATCCCCGCAGTAGAGCCCGCAGTAGGCTATCAGCTCTGTGGTCTCAGGCATCCGATCACCTCCTCGTCGTCAGTTTGATGCTTGGCTCTGCGCTGTCAGTCCTTGACGGTCCTGCCCATCGAAGGCCCTAGCGGCGACATGAATCCGCCAGCGTTCCTCTGTGGCAGCGGCACCATCTGATCGCAAGTCTCGATCGCCACGGCCTTGTCGGCGATGAACCGGCCCATGGCACGAGCGCGTGACTCGACCACTCGCAGCACCTTCTTCTCTAGATTGTGAAATGTGAATAGCTTGACCGCGGGCTCGGGTTTATCGCTGAAATCCCAGACCCCGGCCACCCTGCCGTCAATCAGGATGGTGGATGTGGCGTTGCCCGAACGGTCGAAGACCATTTCGTAGTACTTGTAGTCGAGGTAGCGCTCTCGATCTTTGTAGCCCATAAGGTACGGATCGAGTGCCGGCAACAGGTTGACCGCAGGTTGACTGGAAGGTTCGAAGCATTCCAGCGCGGCTATATCCGCGGCCAGTATCACGTATGTTCCCTTCAGTTCTGGAATCTCTACTTCCGTCGTCTCGCGTGCCATGACTTGGAGTATGCGGCGGACTTCCGTCATGGTGAACCCCGACCACCAGGAGATGTCCTTCACGCTGACTGGGCCGTAGCTGGCCAGGTACTGCTTCACCGTCGTTTCTCTGGCCTGCGCCGGGTCTACTGCGTTCAAGTCCATCTCGGGGAAGTAGTCGCTGAACACGTAGTAGGTATGCGTGTTGCTCTTCCATCCCTTGTCCGACCGGCTGCGCATCAGCAGCCCTTGGTCACACATCAGGTTGACGATGGGAGAGACGTTGAGCTTGGGGCCAAGATGCTTCTTGATCTGCACGGTGGACATCCCCCTGCCTTTGAGTATATCCAGGATCGCTCTCGATGCCTCCTCATACTGGTTCTTCGTGACGGCGCCCGTATATCGGAGGAAGTCCTCCGAATTGGGCTCGACTATGGCCTTGGTCGCGGCGAAGGCGATGGGGATGGTTTCTCTGGGCAGCGCGTGGACTGTGGTTCTAACGCACCTGATCTTGCCGAGGGTCTTTCTGACATAAAGCTCTTCATCCAGTTTGTCTCTGGTGAAGTCCTTGGCCCTGGCGAAGAGGGACACGTAGGGCGTTGTCGGGTTAGTGGCGTGCAGACCGTAGATGTCTCTGGCGATCTGCACGATGTCATCGGTCTTCGATTCATCGGTGAGGCGCTGCTTGTGCAGCCGGAACCGGTTGACTGAGTTCAGGTCAATCTTGGAGGCCATGGTCCAAATAGTGTAGTGCCTCTGAGAAGGTATGACAACAAGGTGTCCTGCTCAGTCACCCGGCCCTCGCTCCGGGGGCATAAGTAACGCAGAGGAGCTTCGCCCCTCTGCACGCCCTTTGCAGCATTGGTGGGCACCAGGTCCGCGACCTGATGCCCGTAGGGGCAGGCCCCCGTGCCTGCCCTCACCGCGTCATTCTCGCGGAAGCGGGAATCATGAAGCCGGACGCTTCGCCCGTTATCTCCGCAAACAGAAGGGGCCATGCGCAAGCATGGCCCCTTGAAGCAACGAGCTAGATTATCGAGCTATTCCTTCAGCAGTTCCTTGACCTTCGCGGTGAAGGCCGGGAGAGCCTGCTTCCAATCGCCGACGATCCCGAATCGCGCCTCTCGGAAGATGTTGGACTCGGGGTCCTTGTTAATGGCGACGATAGTCTTCGATCCGGAGCAGCCGGCCATGTGCTGGCTGGAGCCGGACAGCGCTATGGCGATGTAAAGCTCAGGAGCCACAATCTTGCCGGTGAGACCAACCTGAATAGTGGCTTGCACCCAGTTGTTGTCCACCGCCGGTCTGGTGGCGCCGACGGCGCCCTTAAACAGCCTTGCCAGCTCTTCCAGTTGCTTGAAGCCCTCCGGGCCTCCAATGCCTCGGCCACCGGCTACAACCGCTGGTGCGTCTTCCAGCTTCACACCGGCCACTTCTTCCTTGATCTTCTTCACGAACTTGGTCTTGATCTTGGCCGGGTCTATGCCGGACGCTACGTCAACCACTTCGCCCGTTTTGGCGGCATCGCGCGGCAGTGCGGTCATGGCCTTGGGCCGGACGGTGGCCATCTGTGGCAGCGCCTCCGTGGTGAAGATGGCCCTGGCATTGCCGCCGTAGACCGGCTTGGTCTGCACGAGCAGCTTGTTGGCATCGACGTCCAGGTCCACGCAGTCCATAGAGATGGACGTGTTGAACCGGAAGGCCAGCCTTGGCGCCAGGTCGCGGCCCACGGTGCTCTGGCCCAGCAGGACGATCCGGGGATTCGCCTGCTTGATCACGCTCTCTGCCGCCGTGACATAGGCATCGCTCTGATAGTCCTTCAGATTGGCGTCATCCACCACGAAGACCTTGTCGGCGCCGGAAGCAATGGCCTCGGCGGCCAGGCCCTTGACTCCGCTGCCCAGCAATGCGGCACATAGCGGCTCACCCAGCTTGGTGGCCAGCTTCTTGCCAACCCCGAGCATTTCCGCGGTGATGGCGGCCAGTTTCCCCTCGTTGATATCTCCAACAACTAATACGCCTTTGTTGTCTGCCATTCGTTCCTCCTTAAGTCGTTATCCTCTCTGAACCAGTTTCCTGGGTTGGTGTCTGCAGTCCTTCGGCCTCTACAGGTTCTTGTGCGTCAGCAGTGAGAAGTTGGTCGAGGATTCTTTCGGCCTCTATCGAGCCAGGCACTCCATTGGCCTTCATCTTGGCGATTAGGTCATCGATAGGCATTCCGCACGGCATTTCTAAGAATCTCCTGCCCTAGACGCTCTCTGCTGTCTAGCGACTCCTCTTTCTATAGAACCTTGGCTTCTCTCAGGCGAACGGCCAGCTTGGCAGCAGCATCGGCCACATTCTCGCCCTCGACGATTTCGCACTTGCCTTCTTTGACCGGCTGGAAGAGCTTCACCAGCTTGGTGCGTCTGCCCTTGGCACCGACCTTGGCGGGATCCAGGCCGACATCGGCCGGCTTCCAGATGATGGGCTGGATCTTGGCGGCCTTCATGATGCCCTTGAGCGGTGCATAACGAGGCTCACCGAGTTCGCTAGTAACGGTGATGAGGCACGGCAGCGGGGCCTCGACCACCTCGAAGCCGTCGGCCACCAGTCTCTCGACCTGCACCTTGCCATCGAGGATCGTGATCTTCTTAACCAGGGTGATACAGGGCACCCCCAGCATTTCGGCTATGCCGAGGCCAACCTGACCGGCGTCCCAGTCGGCGGCCTGCCGTCCGCAGAAAATGATGTCGAAATTGCCGATCTTCTTAATGGCGGTGGCCAGCGCGAAAGCCGTAGAGTAGCTGTCGCCATCCTCGTAGGCCGGGTCTTCCAGGAGAATCAACTGGTCAGCGCCCATGGCCAGGGGCTTCTTGACGACATCCCTTACCAGGTTATTGCCCAGGCTGAGGACAGTCACCTTGCTGCCCGCTTTGGCATCCTTGACTTTGAGGGCTGCTTCCACAGCGGTCTCGTCGTAGGTGCTGACTACGGGGGCGACTCCTGGTGGGGGAACAACCTTGTTCGTGGCGGCGTCAACTTTGAAACTGGCTGGGGGTGCTTCCGGGTCGGGTACTTGCTTTACACAGACGATCAACTCCATAAACGACGTCCTCCTTTAGGTGGTCGATACAAATAGAGATTTGCGTACCACAAACCAACCTTAAATTTAGCATTCGGCGCTCTCAAGTGTCAAACTCGGAGCGTGGGGTGGAGAGCCGAACCCAGCGGGCTCAGGATGCAGTTTGGGATTCGCTCTGATTTCCCAGGATAGCCTGTACCCGACCCACCTTTCCATCCTCCAGCATCACCTTGATCCCGTGTGGGTGATTGGGGCTCTTGGTCAGAATGCGCGCGATAATGCCGGCCGACAGTGTCCCAGTGCGTTGATTCTGCTTCTCGACAATCTGCACACGCAAACCGGGGTGGATCTCATTGCGTTGGGGTGGAGGCATAGGCTTGTTCTGCATCTATCATACCACCATACCACCGTGCAAGGATCGAGAAACATCGGAGGGACGCGCTCCGTCGCGTCCGCGTTGTCTGGGTCATAGCCACGGGAGAACGTTCAATTCACCTTGAAAAGGCCATTCATCAGGCGCTTGGCACAGACCGGCGCGAACCGGGTTGTAGCGCACGTAGTCCCATTTGACTGAGTACTGCTCGCCGGCTCGCATTTGCGTATCCCAACAAGACCTCTGCCAGACAGGCTGTTCCTCGCTTCGGGGCCATCGCCGCGAAGCGGCGGATTTCCAGAACCGAACCTATTGGGTGAGAGACGGGCAGTCCAGGCTGCCGGGAGAACAGAAAAGGTGGCCGTGATCTGGCATGATGACATATCGCCCCACCAGCCAATGATCGTCGTGAATCCAAACGTCCCTCAGGAGATCGTGGATGTCAGGTTTGGCCAGGATTGGCTGTTTCTTGTTGGTGCAGACGGTGAGGAAGACGACCGCGGCCCCGTTGGCCGGTTGCCGCGCGGGCAAATGAATTGGTGTTTTGCGTTGGATGTGTTCGTCCATATTGTCGGAGGGACGCGCTTCGTCGCGTCCGCGTATCCTGCCGTGTCCCGGTTCGCCATGTCGGTCCGTTGGTGTCATCACGTACCGTTTCGTTTTCGGCCACGACGGAGCGTGGCCCTCCGATTTGCCGTAGACCTGTGATGCGCCAATACTACGTTCTCGCATGTCGACGCTGATGGTACGCGTTGGCTTGACGCTGTGGCTGCATCATTGGATGTGGTGGACGGAGCCCGACCTACTCTGCTAATGGTTACGATCCTTTGAGCACGAGGTGACCCAACTCAACAATAAGTTGAGCTAGTTCGACAATGTGTTGTTGTAGAGTATTGCGGCCAAAGATGATAGGGGTGTCTTTAAGACCTTCGACAATGCGAGGAACGCTCTGGTCAAAATGAGCGGAGCTCTGAGTGTTGGCAGCCTCTCTTATGAGATGTAATGGAGTGCGGGTCTTTCCAAGTATTCTTGGAAGTCAACCATTCTGACACATGGAATCTGAGGCTCAAGGCTAGCCGAACCTGATCCGGCTATAAGTGGCGGTTCTGTGCCCGTGGCATGCTGTGCAGCTTCGTCTTGTTCCGGGACAATGTAAACTGGCAAAGGCATTTTCTTGAAAGCGGCGAGTCTAAGCAGCAGAGGATCATACTGACTCTTATCCTTGTAGAAGACCAGTGAACGCAAGTTTGACAGGATGTCATCAAAGAAACACGTCTTTCCTTCGTGGAAAGCTGCAAGCATAGTCTGCAGAGCCTGTACTCTGTCGCGTAGCTGGTCTTCTTGGGTGGCTGGGGACAGAAGGACCTTATCTTCGGAAGTCTGACTTTTCATCTTGAACATTGAGTTGCGCTTTTCAACCCAACCTGACAGATCCTGCTCAATTACCTCAATATGACTTCTACCTCCGACAGTAGCGTGAAACTCATCGAGCTTATGGATGATACTGTCGTTGATCACCTCCAAAGCACTTTCGCCATTAAGATACAGAGCGACGGAGGACACATCCCTCGATAGACCCAACAGTATCCATGGCGCATTCTCCAGACCTGTGATCTTCGGGCCAAAATAGTTGTGGCCCTCATCATGGACTATGATCCTCTGATCTTTGATCGACAATAGAACACGAATGTCTTCGTACGACGCGATGAGCCTACTCTCAGCAGCAGCCTGTGGCCATTGTCTGAGTTGGAACCAGAACGAGATTGTCCAAGGAGGTTTCACCACGAGACCATTCTCTCTGGACTGGGTCTTGACATCCCCTTCTACCTCACCGCAATAGTTGTGCGCATCCTACGATACAGTCCGTGAGGATGTCAATCAATCGGCGCGCTGTTCCCCAGTCCGGCTGTCTGCCCATTGAGGGCAATGCGTGTCTGTCCTACCCAACGGTGAACCTTGTTGATTGAACACTCAACACGGGGTGTGCCATGAATAGGAAGTAGGCGTAGAGGAGGTGTCGATGTGATGTCAGAGAACAAGATAGTCAATAGGCGGCCGGGTGGCCTCCCCAGCCTTGCGATTCTCCTCTGCTAGCATGGAACCCTTGCAGTTGGTTCGACCACCCGACGTCATGAGGTTAACACGGTGGAACCGAACCCGTCTGCGACTTGTGTCACCACGGGTCCGACGCGGCCCCACACCCTCACCAGATACGCCAGGACTGATTCTGAGACTGGCGGGGCATCCCCCCTGCTTCGTGTTGACACCCTCTGTTCTATGGTGGTATTGTCCGAGGTACACCGCGAAGCGAGTCGCAAGGGGGAACCCATGAGGCACTTGATGGGAGTCCTTGTTCTACTGTTGTGCTTGACACTTGTCTTCGGTCTTGTGGCTTGTGGCATAGCTGACATAGTCAAGGATGATGTAGCTCCCAGTACTCCAACAATCACCAAGACCACTCCAGACAACGACAATACACCTACCTTCAGTTGGAATGCAGCCACCGATGATGGAACAGGAGTCGACCACTATGAGGTCAACATGGATGGTGGCTGGATATGGTTGAAGGCAGGAGACGTTACAACCTACACGTGGTATGCAGAGCTTTCCGATGGAAGCCATACTTTTGAGGTGAAAGCGGTTGATAACGCCCGCAATGCGGGGACCGCTGCCAGTCTCACTTTCACAATTGACACTACCTTCCCGATTATCTCCAGCGTCACTGTCCCAAGCATCACTGAGACGGGCTGCACAATCGCCTGGACAACTAACGAAGATACTACCTGCCAAGTTGAGTATGGTACAACTGCCGCCTATGGGACGTCGCAACCCGCATCCATCAACTTCCTCTGCTCCTATGCATACTGCCACATGATCAATCTGACTGGCTTGACTGCTGACACAACCTACCACTACCGAGTGAGGGCAATTGACTCGAGTGGCAAGGAGACCATATCTCGCGACTACTCATTTGTCACTGTGCCATCCTGAGAGTGGCCCTCTGGAGGACCCCACCCTGTCCTATCCTGCCCCTTCAGTCCCAAATTGCGCCCTTGATGTCACCTCAGCCTCAATTCGTGCGTATTCCATGATGGGACTACCGGGGATCCCATACCCCATACCCGATTATGCATGGTTCCACGCTGATAGCCCCCTCTGTATCCAAGCTCAGGTTGACTAATAGGTGATTAGGAGTCATAGTAGGCAAAGATACGTTGACGATATCCCACTCTGATCCCGCATACACGTCCTCATAGTAGCCACAGGTCGAATCAAAACCAATCACAAGGGGGGTGACTCTAGGCGGGTGGGCAGAGATGTCCACCCTTTCCTGTTTGATGAGAATTTAGGGGGATAACATGGACGATACTCTATCGGAGCATACTAAGGCAGAGGTGAGAACAAAGCCACTTGAGGAACTCAGGGACGCCTTTGGAAGCGATCTTTTGGCACTCATTGAGGGCCATGATGCAGACGCGGACATGCGACAACGTAACCGTGAATTTGTCAGTTCTGGCAAACTACAAACACGGAGAGACCTGTGGGCTCATCTCAAGTATCACACAGCCCCCATCTCTCCTTTCTAGTATGGGACATCGAACCTCGGTGAGCCTGAAGGACTACTATAGTTGGAAGGAGGGTGAAATATGAAGTTGAACATCATTACTATCGTAGCGATGGTCCTGATTCTGGGGGTGGCTGTCGGTGGTCTGGCTATCTCAATTGTGTATGGTCAGCACATTTGAGACAGTGATGCTATTCAGCAGGTGCTATGACGAGAGTGGGAAGCGTGCCGAAACCAGTCCTCAGGCTGGCTTTTCAGAGAGTATCGGCGGCGTGCGGCATTGCGACCCCGATTCTATCGGCTCTCGTGGCGCTGGGCATCGGCTACATGCAGCTAGGTTATAGCTTCACTGAGCAGCGACTCAGCGAACTGGGCGCATCCGGCGCTCCCCATGCCTTCATCTTCAACGTGGTGGGATTGATGACTTCAGGGGTGCTCGTTGCGGTTCTTTCGCTGGGTTTCTATTCGGAGTTCAGCAGCGACCGAGTGGCCAAGATTGGCAGTGGATTGCTGACTCTGGCTGGCGCTTCGTTGTTTATGACTGGTGTCTTTCCCTGCGACGTCGGATCTGTGGAGGCGTCGGCTTCTGGCATCTTACACGGAGTCTTCGCCGGCATAGGCACGTTTGCCATCATTAGTGCGGCTCTGGTCATGTGGCTCGGTTTGAAGGACGATGCTGTGTGGAGGAATTACTCATGGTTCTCCCTGAGTGTCGCAGTGGTGGCAGTGGCACTCTATGTGCCACACCTTTTCTCTTCGCTGCCTCGGTGGAATGGAGCCGTTCAACGGATGCTGGTCATGGTTCTTCTTGTCTGGATCGAGGTCATGTCAATCAAGCTTCTATCCCGATCCTGGACTGGTAGACCCAATGAGAGCGTCTGAATTGCATAGAGTGCCATTGAATGAACCGGCCAGCGGCCACGTCGATGGCCAACCTTCGTGAAGGAAGTGGAGGGGCTTTCCCGGCTCTCTCCCCTACCCCTTC
>Ga0209592_1000362_pt1 | contig 13463 bp, 10 predicted proteins | sample PPLLak2March2015_2_FD_187251 | JGI IMG/M metagenome (GOLD analysis project Ga0209592, IMG submission 187251) | Freshwater sediment microbial communities from Prairie Pothole Lake near Jamestown, North Dakota, USA - PPLs Lake P8 Core (3) Depth... | ecosystem: Environmental > Aquatic > Freshwater... | reverse complement strand
ACAATTTCAAATGACCGAAATTCAAAATTTCAAACTCGAAAATCAGGGACGTTTGGGAAATTTGTAAATTCGGATTTGTTTCGAACTTCGATATTCGAATTTCGAATTTAGAGGGGGTAAAAATGGTTGAGAAGTTTTATCGGTTAGGCTGTGACATTGGTGGAACTTTTACCGACTTTGTCCTGCTTAACGACAAAACAGGCGAGTTAAAGATCTACAAGTGTCTGACCACTCCCAAAGATCCCTCTGATGCTGTGGAGCACGGGATCAGAGAAATGGAGAAAAACACACCAGGGTTTGTGGAGAAAATGGATGAAGTCATCCATGGAACCACGCTGGTTATTAATTCCATTATCGAAAGAAAGGGAGCCAAAACGGGCCTGATCACCACGAAGGGCTTTAGAGACGTCTTGGAGATCGGCAGGGGAATCCGATACGCACCTTATGACGTGTTCGCCGAATTCCCCAAGCCGTTGATTCCGAGACATCTTCGTTTCGAAGTGGATGAGAGGATTCGGAGCGATGGGAGCGTCCTGAAACCCCTTGACCCAGAAGAAGCAAGGCAGGTGGTCCGCACGCTCCTCAAGATGGGCGTTGAATCGGTCGCTGTCTGTCTGATCAATTCTTTTGAAAATCCAACTCACGAGCTGATGCTCAAGGAGATCATTGAAAAGGAAGCTCCTAGAGTGTCCGTCTCCTTTTCATACCGCGTTTTGCCACAGATTAAAGAGTATGAGAGAACCAGCACGACCGCGACGAACGCCTACGTGAAGCCTCTCACGGGGAGATATCTCTCCAGGCTCGCCGGAAGGCTGGAGTCTATTGGTTTTAAAGGAAAACTCTTCATCATGCTTTCAAGCGGGGGCGTTACCTCTGTTGAAACTGCCGCTGAGTTTCCGGTAAGGATCATCGAGTCCGGTCCAACCGCAGCAGTCATCGCAGGGCAATATTATGGGAAACTTTTTAATATTTCGGAAATGTTCTGCTTTGACATGGGAGGAACAACGGCCAAGTCCTGCCTGATCCAAAAAGGGGTCGCTGGGGTCGTACCCACCTTTGAGGTCGGCCGTGTTCAGAGATTTATGAAGGGGAGCGGTCTCACCATTCAGGTGCCTGTGGTTGACTTGATGGAGATTGGAGCGGGAGGCGGAAGCATTGCGAAGGTCAGCCGGATGGGGACGCTGCAGGTGGGACCTGAGAGCTCCGGAGCGGATCCTGGACCGATCTGCTATAGGATAGGAGGCACTGACCCTTGCGTCACAGATGCCGATCTCTTGTTGGGCTATCTGGATGAGAACTACTTCCTGGGCGGTGAAATGAAGCTTAACAAAGAGGCAGCGAGGCGCGGCGTTATGGAAAAGGTTGCCAAGCCTCTGGGGGTTACTTTCATACAGTCCATTTGGGGAATCCATGATCTCATCAATGAGACGATGGCCGCCGCAGCCAAGACCCACATTGCGGAAAAAGGGGGAAATCCAAAAATTGTGACGATTGTTGCCTTCGGCGGGGCAGGCCCAGTTCATGCTTACAGTCTCGCAAAGAAATTGGGAGCGCCTCGCTTGCTCGTCCCACCGAATGCTGGAGTAGGATCAGCTCTGGGCTTTTTCACTGCTCCCCGGGCATTTGACCTCCTCCGGAGCCACAAAGTCTCTCTGGGCAACGCCAATTTTCTTGATATCGAAAAGATTTTCAAGGAACTCGAAGCCGACGCAACGAAAATACTGAAGAAGGAAGCCACAGAAAAAGATATCAAATTCGGAAGGTCCCTGGACATGCGTTTTGTCGGCCAGGGAGCAGAAACAAACGTCCCTTTAAGCGAAAGAGATTTTACAAAGCTAAAGAAGGAGGAGGTTCGCCGACGCTTCGACGGAGTCTACGAGAAGTTGTATGGAAGGACCTATCCTGACTCTGAAGTGGAGTTTATCAATTTTAAGGTAAGGGCAAGTCTCCCTGAACGATTGCTGCAATTGCCCAAATTCGAGAAAAAGAAGCGGTCTCTTGATCAGGCGATCAAGGGGAGACGTCCGGCTTATTCTCCCGTGGCCAGGGACTTTATCCCCTTTACCGTATACGATCGATACAAACTCTTTCCGACGGCGAAGTTTCGAGGTCCTGCCATTATCGAGGAGAAGGAGTCGACAGTTATTGTTGGCGAGGACGCCTCGGTTTCAGTGGATGATTTTGGATTCTTATGGATCGATCTTTCGACGGGACAAAAACCTGTGACCAAAACCCGAACTCCAGCCAAGAAAAAGTCGAAGCGTTGATTTGTAGGGAACGCAGATCTGCGTTCCCTACTTTGCGATTCTAGATTGCGGATTTTGGGTTGAAAATTCCGAAATCCGAAGTTGAGATGAGGAGGCACAGAAATGAAACGTTCCTTTGACCCGATTACACTAGAGATTTTGTGGAGGAGATTGATTTCCATCGTCGATGAAGCGGACAGTGCCGTTGCTCGGACAGCATTCTCAAGCCTTCTCAGAGATGCTCATGACTACACTTGCATGTTCACAGACCAAAAAGGCCGTGAACTGGCTCAGGGGTCATTTGCAACACCTGGCCAATCTGGAGCGATGGCCTTGGGAATTAAGAATCTCGTGACCAAACTTCCTAAAGAAACTTACAAACCGGGCGATATCTTCATCACCAACGACCCCTGGGCTTTGGCAGGCCATTTGAATGACGTGTGTGTCATGAGTCCCATCTTCTATAAAAATAAGGTGGTCGCTTTTACCGCCTGTGTTTTCCATCATTCCGATATTGGAGGTCGCGTCTCCTCAGACAACCACGACGTCTTTGAGGAAGGACTTTTTATCCCCCTCGTAAAACTCTACGACGGAGGCGTACTCAATCAGTCTGTGATTGATATGATCCGGTGGAACGTTCGGACACCCGATGAGGTGGTGGGAGACATTCGGTCCCAGATTGCAGCGAATCATGTCTGTGCCGAGAAGGTCTGCCAGATGCTGAAAGACAATGATATGGAGAGTCTCGATGATCTGGCGGATCAGGTTATTGGCCGCACTGAAAAAAGCATGAGGGAAGAGATTGCGAAGATTCCGGATGGCATCTATCGCGCTGAAGGAATTGTGGAACAGTCAAAAGGTAAAGATAATATCATTATTAAAGTGGCGGTTAAAGTAAAAGGGAGTGACATCACTGTAGACTTGAATGGATCCTCCCCCCAGGTCGATTGGGGTGGCAATGTCGTTTATAACTTTACCTATGCCTACGTATTTATGGCCATGAAAAGCATGTTCGGTCCGGACATCCCTAATAACGATGGCTGCGCAGCACCTATAAAAATGAAGGCCCCTGAGGGGACTGTCGTCAATTGCAGGTTCCCTGCCGCCGTTGCCGCCCGCCTCGTGATCGGACATTTTCTAACAGAAATCATTTATCGGGCCTTGTCCAAAGTCGTACCCAGCAAAGTAATTGCCGCAAGTGGCGGGACGCCGGCACAGATGAATGTCTTTTATGGGAGAAGAAATGATAGGAGACCTTGGCATTCCGTGATTATCCGGGGGGGTGGAATGGGAGCAAGCGCCATCAATGATGGCAATTATGTCTATATTTTCCCTGCGAATGGTGCGAATACACCTATTGAGATATTCGAAAGTGATACACCTCTCATCGTAGAAAAAAGGGAACTCATCACCGATTCAGCTGGCCCAGGCATCATGAAGGGAGGTCTTGGGCAAAGGGAAGTTTTTAAAATCCCTGATGATAAGTATGCCCCTATTCCACCTGTTAATCTTGGAATACAGGCGGGAAGGTTTATCCATCCTCCAGAAGGGCTCTTTGGCGGGAACCCCGGCGGTAGGGCCCAGTTCCTGGTGAATGGAGTGTCGGGAAACCCCTACGGGTTAACGCAGCTAAAACCGGGGGATGCAGTCACCATCGATGCGGCCGGCGGAGGGGGTCACGGAAATCCCCTGGACCGTGATCCTGAAATGGTAGAAAACGACGTCCTGGAGGAGTACGTCAGCCTGGAAAAGGCCAAGGAAGATTATGGAGTGGTGATCGATCCAAAAACCTTTAAGGTTGATAGGGAGGCTACACGAAAACTGAGGAGTCAAAAGGCTTAGGTTGAGAAGTGTAGCCGCAGCCTTTCAGGCTGCGACCGAAAATCAAATTCATCAACGCAGGCTAAAGCCTGCGACTGGACCTTCGAAATCGGGCGACCGCAGAGGGTCGCCTCTGCGTTTCTTGTTCCCCGAACTCTAAACTCCAAGCTTAATCCCCCCACCCCCCCTTTAATAAAGGGGGGGAGAGAGGGATTATCTCTTTGCAATCGCCGGCAAGAAAAGGGAAATCTGAGGAAAAATCATAATGAGCGCCATCGCCACAGCATCAAGAATCACAAAAGGGAGGCTGGCTTTATAAATCTCACCCATGCTGTGGTGGGGTGCGACTGCCTTCATCGTGTAAAGGACCAACCCATCGGGTGGAGAGATTGCTGCCATTTCCATATTGATCAATAGGACGGAACAGAAGACCAAAGGATTAAATCCTAACTGTTTGATGATTGGCATATAAATCGGAAGAGCCACCATCAATATGGACAAGGGCTCCATAAATGTCCCGAGCAAGATAAGAATGAACTGCATGATAATGATAACCAAAATAGGAGGTAACGGAAGCTGGGTGGCTAAACCAACCAGATTCGAACTCGCTCCGGTATAGGCAAGAAGTTGAGAAAAGGCGGTGGCTCCTGTGAGGATCATGAACATCATGACCGTAATTTTAACACTGCTCATGATCGCCTTCTTCACAATATCCCTCTGAATCCCTTTATAAAGAAACGCCAGAATGAAACACACCAGAGCACCCACGGCAGCCGATTCGGTTGGAGTCGCTATTCCAAACACAATCAAACCGATGACCGAAAAGATTACCAGTCCCAAAGGAAGAAGGTACTTCAGACTTAGAATCAACTTCTCCTGGAGGGACGACTTTTCCACTTCGTATTGGGGTGCGAGTTGAGGGTTTAAGAGACACCGAACGATGATATAGAGGCCGAACAAGGCTGCCATCAAAAGACCGGGGAAGATAATAGAGAGGAGAAAATCTCCAACAGAGATCTGAGCAAGGCTTGCTAACAAAACCCCAAGTGCACTAGGAGGAATCATGGCTGCAAGAGTGCCACAACCCATGATCGGACCCAGTGTGATTTGATACTTATACCCCTTCTTCTCCATTTCTGGTAGGAGGGTCTGCCCGAGCATGGCACACCCTGCCATAGAAGAGCCTGAAAGCGTAGCAAAGATGACACCTCCGACAACAGCCAGAAAGCTCAACCTCCCTGGTAGCCTTCCCATCCACTTCTCCAGAGTCTCCATCATCTGATGGGCTATCCCGAAGAGAAACATGATCTCTCCCATCAAAAGAAAGAGTGGAACCGGAAGTAGGGAAAAAGAGCTAATGGATCGAAAGATGCTCAGAATGAGTTGCGTGAGTCCAACATCTCCTCCCCAGAAGAGGTAGGCAAAGAGGATGTTGACGAAAAGGAAGGCAAAGGCGACCGGAACCCCCAAAAAGAAGAGTGTAATTAAAGAAGAAAGGATGACGATGAATAAGCTGACCCAGTCCATAGTTTCATTTCAGATTGGAGATTGGAGATTGCAGATTTCAGATTGAAGATGTTTTCAATTTGCAATTTGAAATTTGAAATCTGCTATTTCTTTAATACCTTCCATCCTTTTACCAGGACTTCCAACAACAGGGGAATGCTCCCGATAGGAATGATCGCGATGATCAGTGCAATCGGTGTTTCGATGATGGTCGGATTAAAGACTCCTCTCTTATAATGGTCATACGTTGTCACGAAGCCATAGTAAATCAGTACCGCAGAAACAATACCAATGAGGAGGTAGCTAAACAGGATTAAAATCTTCTTCCTATTCCCTGTGGCTTTGCCAATGAATACGTCAATGACCACATGGGCATCCTCTTTAAAAACCCAAGCCGCTCCAAGAAAGGTGATATATAAAAGGAGGATTTCGGTGACTTCTGTCCCCCATAGAAGGGGAGCATTAAAAAAGTACCTCAAGGTCAAGTCCACACAAACAATGATGACCAAGGCTGCCATCATCAGGGATGCAAAAAATACAAAAACCTTATTCATCCCTATGACTGTTTTTTCTAGTGATTCGAAACATCGGTCCAACAAGTCTATTCCCGATCCTTAAGAAAGGGGGATGCCATTGGCATCCCCCATTGGAGTTACTAATACAAACGCATTAAATGAGATGCTGAAACGAGTTCAGAAGCATGACAAGAAAAAGTGTGTCATTCCGAACCAGGTCCTGAACTTGATTCAGGATCTATCGATTTCGGAATCTCGAATTTGGCAATGACAATAAATCAATTGCGTTTGCATTAATAACCCATAAGTTTTTTCATCACTTTCACTTCCTCAGGAACCTTCTTCTCAAGATCTTCCCAGTGTGCATCATTGGCAGTATCGATATACTTCTTTGTATCCCCTGCAGAAAATTTTATCCTTTTTACTCCCAATTTTTCCATTTCCTGTTTCTCTTTCCCAATCTCTTTATCAAAATAGGCTTTCATCTCAGGTTCATATTTAATGGTGATGTCCACGATCTTATCCTGAGCAGATTTCGGAAGTTTGTTCCAGGTATCCAGGTTCATCACCATAAAAGTATTCTGTCTTGTATAGAACGGAATGTCGATCACATACTTGCTGAATTCGAGCCATCCCCATTCCCTTGGTCCGATGGTTGGCCATCCGAAACCATCGACCACGCCACGCTGCAGAGCCGTATAGGTTTCACCAAACTGGACGGTGACGGGAACCATCCCCAGTTTCGCCATCATCTTGTCGTATTTGGCAGCCGTCCTCATTTTGAGGCCTTTGAGGTCCTCGAGTCCACTGACAGATTTTTTGACATAGAGATAGAAGGGCTCATACAGCCATGTCCCCAAGATCATCACGTTAATTTTCTTATGCCTCTCTATGAAGTAATCCCAAACCCCGCCTTTTTCCCTCTCTTTCTTAAAATCATACTTTGAGAGAGAAATGGCATCTCCTTCTGGAAGCAAACCGCTGTAATAGGCCGCAGGCAAAAAGCCTACCTGAAACATTCCTTTCCTTACCGCTTCAGGTTGATCAAAGGCTGGCATCACCTCGGGCCCGCCCACCCAGTTGATTTTTATCTCCTTCACTTCAGCATTTATTTTATCGATCCATACGGGGATCATGGCACAGAGACGATGGTTTTTAGGTAGAAAACCGACCCCCTTTAGTTCCATAGGTTGAGCAAGAACCTGCGAAATGCTAAAACCCAAGATAAAAGAAACCGTTAAGCAACAAACAACTATCTTCTTCATTTTATGCTCCTCCTTCCTCTTTCCATTTAAGTTTATAAGGACAAAAATGTTGCCCTCACCCCCTCCCTCCTATTCTTGCTTTTGTAACATCTTCATTATATGGTAACGGAAAGGGATTTTATGATATTCTAACATTTTTTTGTTGTCAATTTTTTTCCCGCATATGGGGAAGAGACCTCGCGAGCATTGGAAGTCGGTGTCGCGGTTACCCTATAAGAGATCAATCTCATGACTGTAGAAAAAAAGAAAGAAAGCGTGCCATCCTCCTTCGCCATCTGGTCTGCCATGATCACCGTTTATATCATCTGGGGATCCACCTTCCTGGCGATCTGTCGTCGCAGTCTTGCTTGGACACCTTCTGGCTGCGGAACCGCTCACCCTTCAAATCATAATCGCTGCAACCATTGTCGTGGGATCGGTGGCTTTGACAACGATAAGCCAACACTCATCCATCAGATCGAAATCAAACACACCCGAATCCAAATAAGCTTCTAAAGACGTTTGACCAACAATACGTGGACTGGAATGAGAAGGGATAAGAGGAGAGAACAAATGGGAAATAAAATTCTAAACAAGATCAAATTTAACCCGGAAGAAGGAGGCCTCTTTTATCGAGATGTCCGTTACCTGCTGGTGAGACCCGAGACTCTGGCGGCCTTCCAAAAGGCCACGGAAAAGGAGATTGGTGAGAAGGCCTCAAACATTCTCTACCAGAGTGGATTTCAGGGCGGAGCTCTCTCATCGAAAAGATATCGCGAAGTCTCCGGTTTCTCAGACAAAGAGATCATACGGTTCATGGTGGAAATGGGACCCCAGATCGGTTGGGGAAGATTTGAACTGGAAAGGTTCGATGGCAATAAGAAAGTTCTTATTGTCAAGGTCTATCATTCTCCCTTTGCTGAAGGTTATGGACCCTCCTCCAAACCAGTCTGCCATATGATTCGGGGGGTTCTGGGTGGGATGGGTTCTTTGGTCTTTAAAAAGGAAATTGAATCAAAGGAAGTATCCTGCCTTGCAAAAGGTGATGAATATTGTAGGTTTGAAGTGATAGGTTTCACTTGACTATATTTTTTATTTCTAATAGGATGGATTCAAAAAAATCGGGGGCTTTAAATGCCAAAGACCTTCATGCCAAAAATCCGAACAGAAAGAGAATTGAAGCGGGTCCAGTTAGAGGGTCTTCAGTGGACAGTACATCATGTTTATAAAAATTCGGAGTTTTATCGAGGGAAATTCGACGACGTCGGCGTCAAACCCAAACAAATCAAAACCCTTAAAGACATTTCAAAACTCCCTTTTACCACCTCCAAAGACCTCCAGGAAGGTTACCCCTTCCCTTTAAGATCAGCCCCTTTTGAAAAGATTGTTCGAATCCATGCATCCTCAGGGACAACAGGAAAGCGAAAGGTTCTCTGTTATACCCAGAAGGATATTAATGACTGGGCCAATATGTTCGCCCGCTGTTATGAAATGGCAGGGCTGACGACCAAAGACCGAGTTCAGATTGCAGTCGGATATGGCGTCTGGACAGCAGGAGTTGGCTTTCAGTTAGGGGTCGAACGGTTAGGTGCCATGGCCATCCCGATCGGTCCGGGCAACATCGATATGCAATGTCAGTTCTTAGAAGACTTTCAATCAACTGTCCTATGCTGCACCGCCTCGATGGGCATCCTCATGGCAGAGGAAGTGGAAAAGAGGCATCTTAGAGACAAAATTGCTCTTAAAAAACTTATTATGGGCTCTGAACGTTCAAGCGATGCCCAGAGAAAGAAGATGAAGGAACTCTTAGGCGTCGAGCATGTCTTCGATATTCCCGGTCTGACAGAACTCTATGGCCCTGGAACCGGGCTTGACTGTATCTATCACGAGGGCATCCATTACTGGGCTGACTACTACATTGTTGAACTCCTCAACCCAAAGACTCTTGAGCCTGTTCCACCTGGGGAGACCGGTGAAATGGTGATCACCACGCTCCGGAAAGAGGCCGCGCCATTAGTTCGCTATCGCACGAGAGACCTCACCAAACTCATTCCCAAACGATGTTCTTGTGGTTCCATTCTTCCGATGCATGACCGATTACTGGGACGCTCAGACGATATGTTTATCATCAGGGCAGTGAATATCTATCCCGGCCAGATTGATCATATCCTTTCAAACATAAAGGGTGTGGGCAGTGAATACCAGATTCACCTCGACCGGAAAGAGGATGGAAAGGATTATATGACGGTGAAAGTGGAGAGGGCTGAGAGAGGGAATCCATCCGGGGACTCCGCACTGGCAAAAACGGTTGAAGAGGAGATCAAAAAACAGGTTCTGGTAAGTGGGAAGGTGGAGATTGTGGATTATGGAACCCTTCCGAGGTCAGAGCGAAAGAGCAAACGGGTCTTCGACAACCGGGGAATTTAATAAATTAGAATGGGGAATGCACCTTCCTGCCCTTTACCCCCACGGTTCAGGGCCTTCCGCAGGCAGGGAATCCTGATGCGGAGTAAAAAAACCTAGAACCCTTACATCCTGGAATCCTCGGACCCTTCATGGCAAATCTTTTGAAGCGGAAAGAGATAAAGGAGGTGATGGAACTTAAAGAGATTTCTGGAAAAGTCTCGAAATCTCTGATTACCCGGATTAGAAAGCGATGACTCAGATATTAAGAATTGATAACAAGAAATCTGTGACATCGGCTTCTTAAAATCTGTGGAATCAAGAGAATCCAATTGAGTCTTTCAGAGCTCCCTAAAAAAGACTTGACGAAGGAAGGAAATATTTGTATACAGTATACGGTAATTCAAAGCGGTTACACATCCAGAAAGGAGGAATAAGGATTATGAAACAGAAGGGTTTATCAATCATGCTCATTGGGTTCATGATGACGCTCCTGCTGGGGGGCGTTCTATTAACGCCACCCGCACAGGCACAGATCAAACTGACCTACGCCAACTTCCCCCCTGCCCCAACCTTCCCCTGTGTCCAAATGGAAAGATGGAAGGTAGAGGTTGAGAAAAGGACAGGCGGAAAAGTGGCGGTCCAAACCTTCCCAGGCAGCACGCTGCTCAATCCAAAAAATATGTTCGAAGGGGTCATCTCCGGAACAGCTGACATTGGTTGTTTGGCGATGAGTTACCAGCCAGGCCGGTTCCCTGTTTCAGAGGCCATTGATCAACCTGTTGGATTTTCAAGTGCCAAAGCCGCAAGCCTTGCTCTCTATGATCTCATCGAAAAATATAACCCCAAAGAATTTGAACAGGTAAAGATTATTACCTTGTTCACATGCCCACCCGCGAATATCATGACCATTAAACCTGTGAAATCTCTAAAAGACTTAAAAGGACTGGAATTGAGGGTAGGTGGAACCCAAGCCGACATCATAAAGAATTTGGGCGGTATTCCAGTGGCCATGCCGCAATCTGATACACCCGAGGCACTCCAGAAGGGCACAGTGAAAGGCCATGTGTCTTCGATGGAGGTCCTCAAGGACTTTAACTATGCCTCCTATACGGCCAACGCTACGTTAGCAAACTTGTGGGTGGTCACCTTCTCGGTCGTTATGAATAAGAATAAGTGGGATTCGCTCCCCAGTGATGTAAAGAAGGTGATTGATGACTTGAGACGAGAGCAGGCCTTTTGGACCGGGCACTATGTGGATAACCATGTTTTTGAATCTCTCAGGTGGTCAAAGGAAAAATATAACCTTCAGATTCATGAACTTCCCGCGAGTGAGAAAGCAGAAATCCCAAAACTTTTAAAACCCCTCACCGATGCTTATATCGCAAGAGTCACCAAAGCCGGATTACCTGGCGAGCAGATCATGAAGGATGTTTTGTATTACAAACAGTGGTACGAAGAACGGGTAAAATAATCGAACAGGTTTGAAGAGGGTCTGGGGAATTCCCCAGACCCCTTATTTATGATGTGGATGGAGGAAGGGAATGAGCACTCTTGAAAAGATAAGCGTCTTTTTGAACAGGATCCTCCTTTTCTTAGGCAGTGTCGCCGTTCTCCTTCTTATGTCCGTTGCAACAGCAAATGCATTTTTAAGAATCCCTTTTATAAAATCGACCTGGAGAGGCGCTTATGAAACGGTGGGGTTTTTAGGAGCCATCGTCATTGCCTTTGCGCTCGGTTATACCCAAAAAAGAAAAGATCATATCGTTGTAGATATATTGACACAAAGGTTTCCGAAACACGTCAACAGGGTTCTCGACGCCATTAACTATTTTATTACGACCCTATTCTTCGCCATTGTTTCCTGGCAGGTATTCGTCTGGGGGATGAAGATCTCTAAATCAGGGGAGGTTTCGGAAACATTAAAAATCGTGTTCCATCCCATCATTTATTGTGTCGCGCTGGGGTTTGCTGTATTTTCCCTCGCACTCATTATCGATTTCTTGAAAAGCCTTAAAGGTAAGGAGAACTAAAGAACAGATGGAAGGCCCGATCGTTGGAGTTTATGGAATTCTTTTGATGTTTTTCGTCCTCTTCTTGCTCAGGATACCTGTAGGCTTTACGATGGCATTGGTTGGGTTTTTAGGTTTTAGTTATGTCGCCGGTCTCAAAGCAGCCCTTGGCATGATCGGAACAGATATGTGGAATATTTTCTCCAATTATGGCTTGACCGTCATCCCTATGTTTATTCTGGTGGGAGAATTTGCTCATTACGGAGGATATAGCAAAAGTCTATACCATGCGACCTACCGATGGTTCGGCCATTATCGAGGGGGTTTAGCCATCACAACCATCATGGCCTGTGCTGCCTTTTCCGCCATCAGCGGCTCCAATACAGCCACGGCGGCTACGATGAGCCAAGTGGCCATTCCAGAAATGAAAAAATATAAGTATAACCCAATGCTCAACGCAGGGTCGGTAGTGGCTGGATCTACTCTGGGCGTCATGATACCTCCAAGCATTGTCCTCGTAGTATATGCCATTTACACAGGCCAATCCATCGGTAAACTATTTTTCGGAAATGTCATCCCCAGTGCCATACTGACGATTTTAATCGCTGCCACTGTTATTTATATTTGTTATCGCCATCCGGATTGGGGTCCCAAAGGCCCCAAAAGCACCTGGAAAGAAAGGTTTAAAGCCCTCCCCGATGTAATTGATATTGCCATTCTTTTTCTTATCATTATGGTTGCCCTTTTTACAGGAATGGTGACAGCAACTGAGGCTGCAGCAGCAAGCTCTGCGGTTGGCCTGATCATCTGTATTGTGAGGAAAAAACTGACCTGGAAGGGATTTAAATCTTCATGCGTGGATACCCTGCGTATTTCATGTTTGGTATTTATGATCGTAGCTGGAGCAACCATCTTTGGCCGTTTTCTTGCTGTGACCAGGTTGCCCTTTGAAGCTGCTTCATGGATTAGTACTCTTCCGTTGCCAAATTGGGTGCTCCTCTGGATCATTCTACTGTGTTATATGATCGGTGGTTGCGTCATGGACGCCCTTGCCTTCCTCCTTATTTCACTCCCTATCTTTTACCCTATCGTTCAACAAATGGGCTATGACCCGATTTGGTATGGACAGGTCATTACGATCACCACCACCATGGGAGCCCTCATGCCACCCATTGGGATATGTTGCTATGTCGTTGCCGGGATGGCCAAGGATATTCCCATCGGGACAGTCTTTAGAGGTTCCGTATATTACATTCCTACTTACATTGTCGCTAATATCCTCCTGATGCTCTCTCCTTATTGGACGGTCTTGGTCTTATCAAATCTTGTTAGATAGATCGGCCCGGCAAATCATACCGGGTCGCCCAATGGAGGGTTCCATGAAAAAGTTTGACTACCTTAGACCCCAAACTCTTGAAGAGGCCTTCTCCCTCTTGAACCAACACGGGAAAAAGGCGAAACTCATCGCCGGGGGAACGGATGTCATCGTGTTGATCAAGCAAAAGGCGATGATGCCCCAGGTGCTCATCTCCCTCCGGGGTATCCCAGGGTTGGATCAAATTCGGTACGATGGTGCCTTAAAGATTGGCGCCATGGTCACCCATCGGGACATCGAAAAATCCGAGGTGATTCGAAAAGAGTTTTCTGCCTTAACCGATGCCGCCGATGTCCTCGGCTCGATCCAGATCCGGAATGTCGCTACCATTGGAGTGAATA
>Ga0209592_1000361_pt1 | contig 13471 bp, 15 predicted proteins | sample PPLLak2March2015_2_FD_187251 | JGI IMG/M metagenome (GOLD analysis project Ga0209592, IMG submission 187251) | Freshwater sediment microbial communities from Prairie Pothole Lake near Jamestown, North Dakota, USA - PPLs Lake P8 Core (3) Depth... | ecosystem: Environmental > Aquatic > Freshwater... | reverse complement strand
TGGGCCCCACTCTCTATCTGAAATTGAACATTCTTCTCGAGACCTTCGTAATCGACCTCCCCTTTTCGATTAAAAGGGGTCACCATGGCTGTCCAGCAACCCTCAAATCTCTCAAGTTTCATAAAAACCTCCTCCTGCGCTCCCCCTTAATCCTCTCCCCTCAGGAGAGAGAGGTGGACGAGGGGTATTATCTATTATGGGGCAAAAGACTAAAATTTCAAGAAGAAAAGATTCACGATCTGGAGTGAATCAATTTTTCATAAAAAAACTGGAGCCCTTTCTCGGTTGCCTTCCTCTTAATTTCTCTACGGCTCCCCTTTAAATCCAATTTCTTCACCCAGGTTCTGTTTCCTTTAGCAATTCCAATAAAGACTCTCCCTACAGGACTCCTTTTCGTTCCGCCTATGGGGCCTGCCACTCCTGTAGTGGATAACCCGAATGTCGTATTAAAGGTTTTCTGTACTCCCTGGGCCATCTTCTTCGCCACCTGCGGACTCACGGCTCCGTGCTTCCTTATATAATCCAGGGGAATCCCCAAATGTTTTGCCTTCGATTCATTACTATAGTTAACCATTCCTCCCATGAAGTAGTCCGAACTCCCTGACACGTCGGTGATGCGGTCACAGATCAGTCCTCCGGTACAAGATTCTGCGATGGACAACGTCCAGCCCCTTTCTCTCAAAAGATCTCCTATCAGAACCTCTAATTTCATAGCTCAATCCTCATAATTGATATCGATGTCAAATGTCATTGAGTCATTAGTCATTAAGTCATTGTATGAGCTAAATTATATCTCGTAATTCGGATAGGCTCACCTCGCTATCAGGAAGATGAGACGGAGAACGATATTGGCATAGACTCCCGCTACGACATCATCCAGAACAACTCCAAATCCCCCTCTAAATCCTTTCTCGAGACGGCGGATAGGAAAGGGTTTGAGAATATCGAAAAATCGAAAGAGGAAAAACCCGATGATCACGAAGCGGATGGTTTTGGGAACCCAGAGCATGGTGATGAGAAAGCCCATGATCTCATCGATGACGATCCTCTGATCATCTTTTTTCCCAAAAAAAATCTCAGCATTTCCTGAAACCCAAACGGAGAGGAAGACAAAACCGATAAGAGTGATCTCATAGAGAGGGGACGGGACGTTTGAAAGAAAGTAATAGACAGGGATAGCAACGAGGGTTCCCAACGTCCCCGGGGCACCAGGGGAGTAACCGACTCCAAAGCCGGTAGCAAGCAGCAGGGTGAAATGTCTCATACAGTTCGGGGTTCGGAGTTCGGAGTTCGGAGGCAATTTATTTCAATTCTGCTTTCAGAAAACTCCGAACTCATTACTCCGAACTATTGACTAAACTCTTACGACAACGCCTTTGTCTTTGAGGTATGACTTGACCTGAGCAATCGTAAATTCCCGATAATGGAAAATGGAAGCTGCGAGCACAGCGTCGGCCTTTCCAAAAACCAGCCCTTCATAAAGATGTTCCAGAGTGCCCACTCCTCCTGAAGCAATCACAGGGATGCCCACCTGCCCTGAAATGGTTTTCGTCAGTTCAATGTCGTAGCCATCCTTGGTCCCATCCCGATCCATGCTGGTCAGTAGAATTTCACCCGCTCCCATCTCTTCCATCTTCCTGGCCCAGAGAACTGCATCGATCTCCGTGGAGACTCTGCCCCCATGAGTATAGACCTCCCAACTCTCCGCCTTCCGCTTTGCATCGATGGCGATGACAATGCACTGGCTCCCAAAACGTTTTGAGGCTCTCTCTACAAAATGCGGGTCCTTCACCGCAGCCGTATTGATCGACACCTTATCCGCTCCGGCATTAAGAAGTTTCCGGATATCCTGCAGGTGTCTGATCCCCCCGCCTACAGTGAGGGGAATAAAGATTTCCTCTGCTGTCCTGCGAACAATATCAATGAGGATATCCCTCTCTTCATACGAGGCTGTAATATCCAAAAAGGCGATCTCATCCGCACCCTGCGCGTCGTAAACCATCGCATTCTCAACCGGATCGCCAGCATCCTTCAAGTCTACGAACTGAGTTCCCTTCACCACCCTTCCGCTTTTCACATCCAGACAGGGGATGATTCGTTTCGCTAACATGCTAAATTCCTTAATTCAGAATGGACCGTGTTTTTTCTATTCTGCCTTCCGCCTTCTGCTTTCTGCCTTCTTCGCTAACTTTATCGCTTCTCCCAAATCGAGGCCCCCTGTATAGAGCGCCCGGCCGACGATGACTCCGATGACGCCCTCCGATTCTAACTCCAGGAGATGTTCAATGTCCTCGATTCGAGACACCCCTCCTGAGGCAATTACCGGGATGGAAGTGGACGCGGATAATCTTCGGGTTGACTCAAAGTTTAGACCTGTGCTCATTCCATCTCTCTCGATATCTGTAAATATGATCGCTGAGAGGCCCTTCCCTTCAAACTCCTTTGCCAGGGCAGCGGCTTCTAAAGAAAGCACCTCATTCCAGCCCTGGATTGCCACCTTCCCTTCCCTGGCATCAATTCCAAGGATGACCCTTTCTGGAAATTGACGACAGGCCTCCTCGACCAAGGAACGATTTTGAAAAGCGGCTGTTCCTAAAATAACCCATCGGACTCCTGAAGAGAGATAATCGTCAATGGTGGCAATCTCTCGAATACCTCCACCCACCTCTACCGGAATCCGAAGGGATTGGGTGATCTCTTTAATCAGAGAGCGGTGAATGGGCTTCCCCATCACCGCTCCGTTAAGATCTACAATATGGAGTCTCTCTGCTCCCTTTGACTCCCAGTGCTTGGCCATTTCCACAGGATGTTCTGAGTAAACCGATTCCTGATCCATTCTGCCCTGAGAAAGCCTGACACATCTCCCCTCCTTCAGGTCCACTGCAGGAATGATGATCAAGGCATTTCCTCCAGTTCCTTCGCTCCAGGGAGTCGTTTTAGCATCTCATCCATTCCCACACTCGAAAGTTCTTCTGCCTTCAGCCAAGCGGCTCCTCTCCTGACAAAAGAGCCTATCTTCAAAAGGTTCTCGCTTAGGGCCTGCTGAGTTTCATCAAACTTCCCATCCCACACCCGCTTCCCATCCTTCACCCGGAGGAGGTGGATATCAAAACCCACCGACGCAGGTTTGTCCGCGCCAATGCGAGATCCAATCCGTTCCTCGAAACGAAAAAGATAGCCGACGAGAATGAAATCCACGTTCAACTCTTTTCCCAATTGAATCGAGGAACGAAGAGGTCTTAATTCAAACTGTCCCTTATCCGTTTTGGAAAAGACATCTTCCACTTTTTCCAAAGGAAGAATTTTGAATGTCCCCAGGGTATCCATTTTCAGCTGGAGAAGCTGCGCCAGCGTCCGCTGTGAGCTGTATAGAACATCCCCTCTCTTGTAGACCCTTTGGCAAACAGGACAGACAGCTCCTCTGGATGGATCCCCCATTCTCTCGATTAAGAAAGGCAGAATGGCCAGCGTGGGCTTTGTCTCTGCCCAAACCTCCACGCCCCCGAAAAGGAGCATCCCCGACATGAAGACCGGTAGCAGGAATCTTCTCATATCCACCCTCCTTTGGATATCTTGCCCTTCCTCTCCAACCCTTCGGCCTCGTGAACCCCCCTTGATTCACACGAGGATACGGAAGTAAGGCTTCCTTCGATAGGCTCAAGGCCGTGAGTGTATCGAACGACCCTGGACACTGACTTTATCGAAGCGCAGAGTTAACGTTGAACCCCACGGCCTGAGGCTTCGGCGAGTCGCTCGGGTCGAGGCCAAGCCCGACCTTCATTTCGGAGAGTCCAAAGATTCATTTCCTTGCGCCTATCTTCTTGGAGTCCTCCAAAAATTGTGCAATCCCTTTATCTGTCAGCGGATGTTTCACCATCTGCTCGATGATGGCAGGCGGGATGGTCACGATTTCTGCCCCCATCATTCCGGATTCGATGACATGAATAGGATGACGGACGCTTGCGACAATAATCTGCGTCTCGATGTCCGGATAGTTTTCATAGATGCCTCTGATTTGCCGGATCAGCTCCAGTCCGTTGGCGCTAATATCATCGAGCCTTCCCAAGAAAGGACAGACATACGTTGCCCCAGCTTTGGCCGCTAAAATAGCCTGGCTGGCGGAAAAAAGAAGCGTGACGTTGGTGCGGATGCCCTCTGAGGAAAGGATCTTGACCGTTTTCAACCCCTCTGGAGTGATGGGGATTTTGATCACAATCTGATCTCCCCAAGTCGCCATGGCCTTTGCCTCTTTCACCATCTCCTCACAGGTGATGCCGACCACTTCCACATTGACAGGTCCCCTCACCTCTTGCCAGATTTTGCGGATCAGCTTCTCCGTCTCCTCGCCTTCCTTCGCGAGAAGGGTGGGATTGGTTGTCACTCCGTCGACCAAGCCCATGGCTTTGGCCTTCCTGATCTCATTGAGATTCGCCGTATCGATAAAGATTTTCATGAAGTCCTCCTCTCAATTATAAAATTCGAAATACGAATCCCTAAATCCGAACGACTCAATGATATAAACTTACTTATTAAGATTTGATTTCAGTTCTTTGCATTTGTTTCGGAATTCGCCTGCCTTCGCCGAAGCGGCTTCGCGCAGGCAGGTGCTTCGGATTTATAGTCTCCATTTCGCATTCCGCAATCCGCATTCTGAAATTAGACAAGCTCCCAGGTCCTCATCATATCATGAATCGCTTTCGTCTGCCGAAGAAGATTTTCCATCTCGTGAAGAGGGATCATACTGGAGGCATCGCAGAGCGCCTGACTCGGTTTGGGATGAGTCTCGAGGAAGAGGCCATTGCAGCCAGCGGCCACAGCGGCCCTACAGAGATGGGGGACATATTGAGGACTTCCTCCTCTCGGATCCTCACTCGGGATACCATAATTTCTGATGACATGGGTCGCATCAAAGATCACCGGGCAGCCGGTCTCCTGCATGATCGGAATAGAGCAGAAGTCTGAAATCAATTTATTATAGCCGAAACAGGTTCCTCTCTCGGTGAGAAGGACTTGACGATTTCCCGTGCTATGAATTTTCTTAACAGCACCTGCCATATTTTCGGGTGCAATAAATTGCCCCTTTTTAATGTTGACCACTTTGCCTGCTCCTCCCACCTTAAGAAGGAGGCTCGTCTGCTGACACAGAAAGGCAGGGATCTGGAGAATATCAAGGACCTCTTTAGCTGAATCCACATCCTGCATCCGATGGATATCGGAAAGGACCGGAACGCCGACCTCTGCCCTTACTTTGGCGAGTATCCTTAAACCCTCTTGAAGACCCGGTCCTGCGTAAGACTTCTCCGAACCCCGATTGTCTTTTTCATAAGAGGCCTTAAAGATGTAGGAGATTTTCAGGTTTGAACAGATCTTCTTCATCTCCCTGGCCACCTCAAGAGCGTTTGCTTCGCTCTCGATCACACAGGGTCCCGCAATCAACACCAGGGGATTTCCTTTTCCAATGCGAATCTCTCCTACATTGACTTCATTCATGGATTGCTCCTTCCTCTTCACCCGTATCCGGCTCAAAGATCAAAGCTTAAGGCTCAAAGGAAAATCCTTTAACTTTCAGCTTTGAGCTTTCAGCTCTTAAATCGACTTTACAAAGTTCTCCAATATCCTCAACCCCTTTTGCTGGCTCTTTTCCGGGTGAAATTGTGTAGCAAAAAGGTTCTCTTTCCAGATGCTCGAGACAAAAGGTTTGCCGTAGGTCGTGAGAGACGAAGCCCACTGTGTCTGGCCTGGAATCACATAATAGGAGTGGACAAAATAGAAGAAGTCTCCACTTTCAATCCCCTGAAGCACGGGGATCTCTTTCTCCTTCTCAATCGTATTCCAGCCCATATGGGGAACCTTATGCTCCGGATCGGGTACGAATCGAACAACCCTCCCTCTGATCAGATCCAATCCTTTATGGGATCCGAATTCCTCGCTCTCAGAAAAAAGAATTTGAAGGCCCAGGCAGATGCCTAAATAGGGTTTTCCCTTTTCAATGGATCGGAGCAAAGGCTCAACAAGCCCGTGCTTTTCCAGATTCTCCATACAATCCTTGAACGCTCCTACCCCTGGAAGGACAATCGCGGAAGCCCTTTCGATCTCGTTTTTATTACGGGTCAATCTGGCGGCAAAGCCAATCTTCTCAAAAGCCTTTTGGACATTTCGAAGATTTCCCATCCCATAATCCACGATCACGATCTTTGGAGTCATCGTTTTTCACTAAAAGGGTTCAAGGATTCGAGGATTCATGGGTTCGAGGGTTCAAAAAACCTCCCACCAAGGATCTCCATGATTTCACCGGGCCCCTTGAATCCTTATTGATTTAAAGAATTCCTTTTGTCGAGGGGATTTGAGAGGCCCGCTCGTCAACAAGGACCGCCGCTCTCAACGCCCTTCCAAACCCTTTGAACACAGCCTCTACCATGTGATGGCTGTTTTTGCCGTAAAGAAGATTGATGTGAAGGGTCATCCTCGCGTGGTTGCAAAGAGCCTTGAAGAATTCCTCCACCAACTCGGTGTCAAAGGTCCCGATTTTCGATTTTCTCAATTTCACATGAAAAACCAGCCAGGGCCTCATCGAGAAATCCAAGGCAACGGAGACTAAAGTCTCGTCCATCGGAATCATGGCCATTCCGTATCTCCGGATCCCTTTTGCATCCCCCAGGGCCCTTCTGATCCCATCCCCGAGACAGATCCCTACATCCTCTACGGTATGGTGTGCATCTACAGCGATGTCGCCCTTTGCATGGAGGGAGAGATCCAAACCACTGTGATATGCGAGGAGGCTAAGCATATGATCGAAGAAGGGTATTCCAGTGAGAATCGAATGTGCTCCCTTTCCATCCAGGTCTAGTTTTAAGACAACCGCCGTTTCTTTTGTCTTCCGCTGAACCTCCGCCTTGCGATGTTTCTTCATCTCTTCTCCCCCCACTGGAAACCATTTCAGGAACTCTTCATCCTCACCTGAACCGCTCGATAGTGTCCTTCTAATCCCTCCCATTCTGAGAATCTCTTCACGTCCTTTTCAAACCGCCCTAAGGCCCTCCGCGTAAAGCTCACCACGTTGGTCCTCTTGATAAAATCCTCCACACTCAAGGATGAAGAGAACCGCGCTGTGCCCGCCGTTGGAAGAATATGGTTGGGCCCCGCCAGATAGTCTCCAATCGCCTCAGGAGTATAGGGTCCAAGAAAGACGGCACCTGCGTGTCTCACCCCTTTTATCAGTGAAAACGGCCTCGAAACAAGAAGTTCTAAATGCTCCGGAGCAATCCGGTTCACCAACTGGATGGCCTGCTCGAGATTCTTGACAATCAGAATGGCGCCTCTTCTATCAAGGCTTTCAGAGGCGACATTTCTTCGTCTTAAAGAGGAGAGTTGTCTCTCCACTTCCTTTTTCACCATCCTTCCGAGGGCTTCGGAGTGGGTAATCAAAATGGCCAGTGCCATTTCATCATGTTCCGCCTGGGAGATGAGGTCCGCTGCTACAAAGGACGGCGGCATGCTTTCATCCGAGACGATCACAATCTCGCTCGGTCCAGCCACCATATCGATGTCGACCTCGCCATGGACGCATCTTTTGGCCGCAGCCACATATTGATTTCCTGGTCCAACAATCTTATCCACCTTGGGAACCGATTTCGTTCCATAGGCGAGAGCGGCGATGGCCTGAACGCCTCCAATCCGATAGATTCGATCCACCCCCGCCAAATCCGCTGCGACCAGGACCGCCGGGCTGATCCCTTCCTTCTGCGGGGGAGTGACCATGAAAATTTCCTGAACTCCAGCCACCTTGGCAGGGATGGCAGCCATGAAAACGGTCGAAGGATATGAGGCTTTTCCTCCCGGGACATAGATCCCTACCCTCTCCAAGGGCCTGATCACCTGCTCAAGGCGGGTCCCTTTCTCCACTAGCTTCAACGATAGGGTGAGTCTCTTGCTCAGAAGTTGATGAAACTTTTGAATACGTTGAGCTGCCTTCTTAAGCGTTCCCAAAAAATCCCGGGAGACCTTCCTGTAAGCCTCTTTCACCTCGCTTCTCTTCACCTGGAGGTCATGGATTGGAATTCGTAAGCCGTCGAAAACCTGGGTATAATGGACGACTGCCCGATCTCCCCGTTTCCTCACATCCTCCAAGATGGGACGAACTTCCCTTTCGAGGTGAAGTCCTTCCTGTACCATTCTTCCCTCCACCCTGGAAAGGTACCGCTTGAATCCTTCTTCTCCTATTCTAAGAATTTTCATGAAAGAGCCTCTTTGAAGGGCCTGTTTTTCAGTTCCCAATCCGCAATCGCCATCCGAAATTTCAGTCTTCCTCTTTCACCCTTTCAATATTCGCGCCGAGTTGGGCCAATTTCTTGTCCAGCCCCTCGTACCCCCGGTCCAGGTGATAGACTCTGGAGACCTCTGTCGTTCCCTCTGCGGCCAATCCAGCCAGAATGAGAGAGGCACTGGCTCTTAGATCGGTCGCCATCACCGGTGCTCCGCTCAAGCTTTCCATCCCCTGGATGATCGCCGAATCGCCTTGAATGCGGATATCGGCTCCCATTCTTCTCAGTTCGCTCACATGGATGAATCGATTTTCGAAGATCGTCTCAGAAATGACGCTCAACCCTCTGGCCAAGGACATCAAAACCATGAACTGCGCTTGCATATCCGTTGGGAATCCGGGATACGGTTGTGTCTTGATATCCACACTTCGAATTCTTTTCATACCCACTGCCCTGACGCCATCCCCCTCGGATTCAATCTCCATGCCCGACTCTCGCAGCTTATGGACGACCATCTCCATTTCGGAAAGAGGACAATGGAGAATTTTTATATTTCCGCGCGTCAGCCCGGCTGCTACCATCAACGTCCCGGCTTCGATTCGGTCCGGGATGATGCGATGCTCAGCGGCATGAAGTGACTTCACCCCTTCGACCTCGATGACACTTGTTCCTGCACCGTTGATCTTTGCGCCCATTTTATTCAGGACGTCGGCTAAGTCGACAACTTCAGGCTCCATGGCTGCATTCTGCAAAGTGGTTTTTCCTTTGGCGAGCGAAGCCGCCATCATCAGATTCTCGGTGCCCGTGACGGTAACGGTGTCAAAAGAGATGTTCGCTCCCTTCAAGACATCCGCTTTGGCCTCGATGTATCCGTGGCGGAGTTCGATCTTGGCTCCCATGGCTTCAAGCCCCGTCAGATGAAGATTGATCGGTCGTGCGCCGATGGCACATCCTCCTGGAAGAGAAACCGTGGCTTTTTTCTGGCGGGCCACCAACGGGCCCAAAACAAGAATGGCGGCCCTCATGGTCTTCACCAATTCATACGGGGCCTCTTCATTGGAAATCTCTGTGGCGTTGACTCGGCAGGTCCCTCCCTCCTCCGACACCTTCACTCCAAGATTCTTAAGAACCTTGATGATGGTCCGGACATCCCTCAGGTTGGGAACATTACTGAATAGATTATCTCCCTCGCTCAGGAGGGAAGAGACAAAGATAGGAAGGGTGGCGTTCTTTGAGCCGCTCACCTCAGTTTCGCCAATTAATCTTTCCCCTCCCCGTATCACAATTTTATCCATGGGTCACCCCGTTCTTTGAAATCGCCACTTCGCAGGTGGAGGATCGTTCAACCCCCCTCTGAGTTCAAAATTAAATATTCCGCCCTCCGCCGCCTACTTTCTACCTTCCTTTTTTTTGTGCCTTCACCACTCTCTCTATCCCGGCGAGGTCCGGCAGAATCTGCGGTTCTAAGAAGGTCCCATTCTCCCGGATTTGTTCCGCGACCCTTTCGGCCTGCCCCTGGCCCACTTCCAACAGAAGCCATCCTCCTTCTCGCAGAAAGGGAGGAGCTTGAGAGACCAGGCGCCTGTAAAATACCAGTCCATCCTCTCCTCCATCCAAGGCGATGACGGGTTCATAATTCCTCACCTCTTTCGCCAAAGACCCGATTTCGGACCGTACGATATACGGAGGATTAGAAAGTATCAGATCAAAAGCCCTTGTCTCTTTTGAAGGCTGAAAAGGACTCAAGAGATCGCCACTCACAAATTGTATCCTATCCTGCACGCCTGCAGATTTAGCATTTTCCTTTGCTAAGACAAGAGCATCTCCTGAGATGTCGGTAGCTACCAGAAAAATATGCGTCACCCCTTTCGCCAGCGCGATGGCGACGGCCCCGCTTCCTGTGCCGATTTCGAGAACAGATGGATTTTGTTCGAACGTCTTTTCAGAGAGTATCCAGAGACCTTGTTCGACCAAAAGCTCTGTCTCCGGCCTTGGAATGAGCACGCGGGGATCTACCTTAAAATGGATTGACCAAAATTCCTGCTGGCCTAGTATGTATTGAAGCGGTTCCCCCGAAATCCTTCTTTGGATCAACCTTTCCAGTGCCCCTTTCTCCCCTTCCTTAATTTCTCGACGGAGGCGCACATAAAGCTCCTCCCTGCTGAAGTTCAGGGAGTGGGCCAAAAGGAGTTCTGCATTCAGCCGGGGATTTTCAATCTGATGATCCCTCAACGTGTTCGTCGCCCACCGGATAAGATCTAATCGCGTCATCTTCGATCTCTCTCCCTTAGCCGTTCCCCCCCTCCGATGGGAACAGGGAATGGGGAAAAAGAGAGTCTCCTTCAAGGATTCTTGTTCACAGGACATTGCGCCTTCACGTTTGAACATGGAGGTTTGCTCCTTGCCCTTTCATTTGGCATTTGAGATTTGGATTTTGGAGTTTTCTCCCTCTCCTTTTAGCGCTTCTGCCTGGTAATGTGTCGTCAGCGCACCAATAATCTCGTCGATCTCTCCCTCGAGAATGGATTCCAGTCGGTAAAGGGTTAATCCGATTCGGTGATCGGTGACTCTTCCCTGAGGAAAATTATAGGTTCGGATACGTTCGCTCCGTTCTCCCGTCCCTACCTGGTTTCTTCTCTTTTCCGAGATCTCCATCTGTTTCTCTTGTTGGGCCTTATCCATCAATCTTGCTCGAAGGATCTTAAGAGCTTTCGCCTTGTTCTTGTGCTGCGATTTTTCGTCCTGACAGGAAACCACTATTCCCGTGGGGAGATGGGTTACCCGGACGGCGGAGTCGGTGGTGTTCACACTCTGGCCACCCGGCCCCGACGATCTGAAGATATCGATTCGCAGATCATTGGGATCAATCTGAACATCGACCTCTTCTGCCTCCGGAAGGATCGCCACGGTCACCGTGGAAGTGTGAATACGGCCCTGCGCTTCTGTCACAGGAACCCTTTGAACCCTGTGGACTCCGCTCTCAAATTTCAGTTGGCTGTAAACTCTCTTGCCCTCGATTTGAGCTATGATCTCCTTGAACCCTCCTGCTCCCGCATAATGACGGCTTAGTATCTCGAGGCGCCAACCCTTTTTTTCTGCAAACTTGGAATACATCCTGAAGAGATCCCCGGCAAAAAGACCGGCTTCTTCTCCGCCCGTCCCTGCGCGGATTTCGAGCAAGATATTCTTCTCATCGTGAGGGTCTTTTGGGAGAAGAGCCGTTTTTAACTCCTCCTCGATTTTTTCCTTCTCCTGGGTAAGCCGGCTGAGTTCCTCTTTGGCCAGCCGCTTCATCTCTTCATCTTCTTCGTGATCGAGGAGTTGCTGGCTTCCCTGGATCTCTTCTTCTAACTTTTTCAGCTTTCGATATAGGTCAACCACTTTCCCCAGCTCAGCACACTCCTTGGCGGCCCTCTGGAACTCTTCCTGTTTCGCGATCGCATCGGGCTGGCCGAGGAGATGAGAGAGTGTTTCGTATCGACGCTCGACCTCTTCTAATCTCTGAAACATCTTTTTTCCTCAAAGCAATGACAAATCTCAACAGGCTGTTGAAAAACACCCATCTGCGGCGTTCCCCTCATCCTTCGTCGTTGCAGCGTACATTCAAGTACGCCTCACTCCTCAGGATCTCGGGCGCCTTGCATCTAGGCATTTTTGATCATCCTGAAAAAAATGACTTTTAAAACAGGCTGTCAAGGTTCAAACGTCAAGTTTTTGTGATTTGGATTTTGACATTTGACATTGTTTCTAATTCCGTCGTCCCTCTAATTCCAGTACTTCCTGGAGGGCGCGGAGAGCCACTTCGATCTGATCCTCGGAAGGCTCGCGCGCGGTCATCCGTTGGAGCCAGAGGCCCGGCTTGATGAAATATTGCATGCTCTTCTTCTCTCGCTTTTGATCCGCGAACCGGATAATTTCGTAAGCGAGCCCTGCGATGAGAGGGATGAAGACCACCCGAGAGGCCACTTTATATCCGAATGAAAGTTGGTGAGGGATCAGGGCAAAGACGACGATGCTCACCACCATCACAACGAGAAGAAAGCTCGTTCCGCATCTGGGATGAAGATGACTGTAGCCTTTGACCCGATCAGCCATCAGCTTGTCGCCGGACTCAAAGGCGAAGATCGACTTGTGTTCGGCCCCATGATACTCAAAGATTCTCCGGATCTCTTTAAAAAAAGAGATGCCCCAGAGATAAGCTAAGAAGATCATTAATCGAAGGATCCCATCCACCAGATTGAAGAGGATCCCGCTCGTGGAAACCATCGGGATAGCGAACCGCAACCATTTGGTCAAAAAGAGAGGGATCAAGAAGAAGAGAAAGATACCGAAACAGAGGGCGAAGGTGAAGGTAAGTCCCATCGTCCAAGAGCTCACCTCTTTTTCTTCCTCAAGGGACTGATTCGCCGAGAAGTTGAGAGCCTTCATCCCTAAAATCAAGGAGGAGAGTAAGTTCATCACCCCTCTGACCAGAGGAAGTTTAGAGAAGAGTTTCTTTTCAGAAAAAAAATTCAACTTCTCTCGCTTTACGACAATTTCGCCATTGGGCCTCCGGACAGCTACGGCCATCGAATGGGGAGATCTCATCATCACCCCTTCGATCACGGCCTGTCCGCCGACTCGAAGGAGATCTCCCTTCTTTCTGGAGAGAGATGGATTGGATGGAGAATATCCCTGTCCGGGGTCCTTTCTTACAAAGGACATGCAAACCCTCCCAATGAACCCTGCCGGAATCGACTCGACCGGGTTGTTATACACTTGTCCAAAATCACCCTTTCTTTGATTGACACAAATAATAGAGACTTCTCAGAGATAGACCCAAACGTCCATTCTCTTTAAAAGACATTATTGTACTGCGGAGGTAACTAATGTTGAATGTCTATCAAAAATACGACTGGCAGAAAGACAGGACCATCGGATGAATCCTGGATCCCAAAGAGGGCGGGTCGTCCGACGATGATCGATTGGGACGGATCGTCATGAATTTCGGAGCCTGAATTATTCCTTCTGATTTTCTTTTTTTGCATATTTTTTCTGAAACCGTTCGATTCTTCCTGCGGTGTCTAAGAATTTTTGTTTCCCAGTGAAAAAGGGATGGCAGTTGGAGCAGATTTCTACATGGATCTCCTTTTCGGTACTCTTCGTCTCGTACGTAGCTCCGCAGGCACATTTTATCACCGTGTCAAAAACCTTGGGGTGAATTTCTTTTT
>Ga0209592_1000356_pt1 | contig 13555 bp, 12 predicted proteins | sample PPLLak2March2015_2_FD_187251 | JGI IMG/M metagenome (GOLD analysis project Ga0209592, IMG submission 187251) | Freshwater sediment microbial communities from Prairie Pothole Lake near Jamestown, North Dakota, USA - PPLs Lake P8 Core (3) Depth... | ecosystem: Environmental > Aquatic > Freshwater... | reverse complement strand
AAATCCATAAACTTTTCAACCCTTCAACCTTTCAACCCTTCAACCTTTCAACCTTTAAACCTTTAAACCTTTAAACCTTTAACTAATAGTATTACTGCCATGGAAAACCAAAAAAACAACTATCTGTTTCCTCTGATCGTGATGGCCGTGCTCTTTTTTATGCTTGGCTTTATCACAACCATGAATAACTCACTTATCAATTACCTGAAGGACGCATTCAGTCTCAACGAGGTTGAAAAGCAGCTTCCAAACACTTTCTTTTACGGTGCATATATTCTGTCAATACCGGTAGGTTACCTCCTGAACCGCATAGGTTATAAGAATGGGGTTCTTGCCGGACTCGGCCTTATAAGTCTCGGTTTCTTCCTTTGCATACCGGGTGTTGCAATCGGATACTATGGTTTCCTGAGTGCTGTATCAGTATTCGCAATAGGTGTTGTGTTGCTGCAGGTAGCTGCAAATCCTTACGTTAATGCACTGGGGAGTCCTGAAACTGCTGCCAGCCGTCTGACTCTTACAAATGCACTTAATTCCGTTGCCACGGTGATAGCCCCGATTTTCGTTTCCATGCTGATAGTATCAGCCAATACAGCCGGCGCTGCCGATCCCAAAACAGTGCAGGGCCCTTTCGCAGGCATCGGAATTGTCACACTGGTAATCGTGGTAATAATGTTCTTCCTTCGTCTGCCTGAGATCAAAGAAGGTGAATCAGCAGAGGGTGGTGTAGCAAAGAAGATAAAATCGAGCGCTTATAAATATCCGCATATGTGGCTGGGTTCGCTGGCAATTTTCTTCTACATGGGCGTTGAAATCGGTATCCCGAGCTTCTTTGCAGATTATTCAGCCAAGCTGGGCTTCGATTTTGACGGTGAAATGAGGACTAAATTACTTGCTTATTACTGGGCTGGACTTATGGTAGGCCGTGTTGCAGGTATTTTTATTTTACGGAAATATTCCGCAAGCAGGATATTGAGTTTCAATGCGGTATTTGGCGCTGTAATGTTACTTCTGTCGCTGTTGCTTGGTTCGATGGGAATGAACTGGATTGCCCTGGTATTGTTCCTCGGAACCGGTCTGATGCATTCGATAATGTGGCCCTGTATATACAACCTTGCACTTGAAGATCTCGGGCCTCACTCAAAAGTCGGATCCGGAGTGATTGCGACTTCGGTTATCGGAGCTGCACTGTTGCCAATTATGATGGGCGGCATTCAAAGGGGCATAGGTCTCATCGTTGCTATCTGCTGCCTGTTTGTTTACTACGCATACATTACTTACTTTGCCGTTAAGGGTTCGAAAATAAGATCATAAAAACATACCATGGACCGCAGAAAATTCATCGAAAAATCCGGGGCTGCAGCCGGTGCTGCCATGCTTGGCAGCGTAACACCTGTAACCGCCGGTGTACCCGCTGCTGAAATACGGCAGAAGACAGCCGGTATCTCCGGGATCAAGCTTGGCCTGTACTCCATTTCGTATGGAGGGATATGGTATAAGGGTCCTGCTATCTCATTTGACGAATTGTGCAATCGTGCAAAAGAGGCAGGTTTTGACGGCGTGGAACTTGACAACAAGCGCCCAATGGGGAGTCCGATGGATCTTAACCAGCGTAAAAGGGACGAAATGCTTAATTCGCTTTCAAAATACGGTCTGGAAATACCCTGTGTGGCAGCCAATAACGATTTTTCAAGCCCGATACCCGAACACAGGGAGTGTCAGCTTCTTATGGTGCGTGAGACGGCAAAACTGGCAAAAGACCTGGGCGCGAAAGTTGTCCGCCTGTTTGCCGCCTGGGCCGGGGTTCCGATCCATGAAGGAACCGGCACCTATGATTTTGTCAGGGATAGCTATTATACCTTCCCCAGGCAGTATCCCTATGCTACACGGCTCGACAGATGGAACTTTGTAAGAGAGTGCCTTGCAGAGGCTGCAAGAATGGGAGAGGAAAACGGGGTTGTTATGGCCCTTCAGAACCATGCACCCCTGATCAGACACTGGAAAGATACTTATGACCTTGTAAAAGAGGTCAATTCACCGTGGCTCAAAATATGCCTCGATCTGCCCATTTTTGAAAGACAGGACAGGGATTACATTGCCAATGCCGTTCGAACCGTTGGAAGCCTGCAGGTACATTCCCACTACGGAGGGGAATACTTCCGGGACGAAAACGGAACAATACGTCAGAAAGTCCTGGAAACGCGTTTTGGGGAACCCTTGCCCGACTATGAGCACTATATCGATTTGATGGCCGAAACAGGCTACAAAGGCTATTTTACCTTCGAATTATGCCATCCTGTGCTGAACGACGATCATACACCGGGCGGCCTCGATTTTGTGCACGAGCAGGTTAAGCTCGCCAGGGAATATATGAGTAATATTATTAAAGCCTGAATAGAAAAATGGCGAGGGGCTTTGCAAGTGACAATAACGCCGGCGTTCATGCCGTGATACTGGATGAACTGGCGGCTTCGAATGCCGGTCATGTACTGGGATATGGGGATGATCCTTACACTGAACAGGCTACCGGGCTTTTCAGGGAACATTTTGGAAATGAAGCGGATATCTTTTTCGTGTTCACAGGAACTGCGGCCAATGTACTTGGCCTGAGCAATATTACACGTTCGTGGCAATCGGTAATAACTGCCTTTACCGCCCACATAGAACAGGATGAATGCGGGGCTCCTGAGAAATTTATCGGCGCCAAAGTCCTGACAGTGGATACCCCTGACGGGAAAATCTATGTCGATCTTCTGAAGAGGCATATGCATGGATTTGACTTTCAACACCATGCTCAGCCTAAGGTAATATCGGTTACCCAGGCAACAGAAATGGGAACGGTATATACCCCGGGCGAGATAAGGAAGTTAGCCGATTACGCCCATGATAACGGAATGTATCTTCATATGGACGGGGCAAGGATCGCAAATGCAGCCGTTTGCCTTGGATTGCCCTTTAAAGCATTTACAACTGATGCCGGAGTGGATGTGCTTTCTTTCGGAGGCACTAAAAACGGAATGATGTTTGGTGAAGCAATTTGTTTCTTAAGGCCGGGCATCTCTGGTGATTTCAAATACATACGGAAGCAAGGGATGCAGCTTGCCTCGAAAATGAGGTTTATCTCAGCCCAGTATCTTGCTTATTTCAGGGATGATCTGTGGAAAAAAAGTGCCTTGCATTCAAACCGTATGGCGCGGATACTTGCCGGTAAACTGTCGGGAATCAAAGGAATTCAGATCACCCAGCCGGTTCAGTCGAACGGCGTTTTTGTCATACTACCTCATGAAGTTGCCCATAGTGTCTGCAAATCCTATTTCTTTTACCCGTGGAATGAGGTTACGTCCGAATACAGGCTAATGACGAGCTGGGATACGACGGAGGAGGATATTAACGGGCTGATTGATCTGCTGCAAAGGGAGATGGGGAAACGACTTCCCTGATGTAATGATGAGGATGAACTTACTTACAACACAAAAAAAAAGCCGGATTAGGTAACCCGGCTTTTTAAATGATAATATGGAAATTATCTATTTGAGAGTAAAGTTTATTGGCACCATATACCATACAGGAACCGGTTTCCCGCCCTGCTTACCTGGTTTGAATGCCGGAAGCATTTGAACAACCCTGATGGCTTCCTTATCGAGTTCGGTATCAACACCTTTAAGTATGCTAACCCTGTCGACAGTGCCTTTTGAGGTTACACAGAATCTTACAATGACTTTTCCCTGGATATTGTTTTCCTTGGCAACTTCCGGGTACTGGGTATGTTCCATAATCCATTTCAGTAGTTCTACTTCACCACCGGGGAACATGGGCATTTCCTCAACAACCACAAATGGTTCGGCTTCGGGATCATCTTCCTCAACCTCTTCCTTAACGACTTCTACAATTTCAACGACCTCTTCGTCCTGAACTTCAACCTGTGCCTGATCAGCGGTCATAAGCTGCACCACTTCTTCGGGTTTGACTGAGTCCACAACTACAGGTGGAACGTATTTAGCCTGCTGCGCAACATCCTGTGGAGGAGGTGGCGGGGGAGGAGGGGGAGCAACCGCATCAACCGGCTGGTCCAGATTTTCCATCTTTATTTCGACCTGCCTTTCCTGCCTCTTGGTCCTGTTTTCCGCAGCTTTGGCATTAAGGTAAGGAGTGATCACTGCTGTACCCAATATGATGGTACCAATGAGCAGTGCGATAAGAACATTGCGGTTATACTTCTTCCGTAGTCTGTAAGCTCCGTACTCCTTGTTCCTGTCCTCGAACACTATATCGTCAAAGGCAGGCGCTTTATCTTTTTCTTTTGCCATTGTTTTAAAGGTTTACGGTTAATTGGTTGAAGTAGCGGTAGCTGTCGGAGTTATTCCTGCAGCAATTTCCACCATTCTGTCTTCATACCATGCCATTTCAACAAACGTATAACGGGCGATTCCGCAGATATTCATCTCGTCGAGAATATCAACAAAATTTCCGTAATTGGCTTCTTTGTAAGCTTTTATAAGCACAATTGGACCAGTATCGTCATCAGTTTTCATCTTGCTTACAAAGTTCCTGGCGGAGTCCTGCGAAATAGGAATTTTCCCGGATAGAACCTGCTGGTTAAATTCTGCAATTCTCCTTGCAAGCGTCTTGTTCCTGCCAAGCAATTCCTGACGGATACCTGTAGCACTGTAATCTGTCTCATTTAACGGGGGCAGACTATTGTATTCCTCTGGTTTTACTGCTCCTACGTACCAGTAAACTTTGTTTTCCGGTCCCAGGACAATATTTAGAGTACGGCTCGCAACAATCCTCGGAGCCTCCTGTTTTGTCGGATCCTTGATCTTCTCGGGAAGAACAATTTCCATGATCTTGGCCTTATTGAAAGCTGTCGTAAGCATAAAGAATGTGATCAGCAGCATCATGAGGTCCACCATCGGTGTCATGTCAATATGCGGAAGCAGTTTTTTAGCTTTCTTTTTTCCGCCGCTTTTTTCTTCTTGAATTATTTCTGCCATATCACTGTTGTATTTCTTCCAGGTTTATTTTAGTTGCTTCAAGACTGGTAATCAGATTAAACCTGTTAACGTTCCTCTCCTGAAGGATATCGAGGGTTTTCTTTACGATGGGGAAACCTGTTTCGGAGTCTCCCTTGATGCAGGCCTGAACGTTGGGATTAATCGTACGTATTGCAACGATCCAGGCAGCAAGCTGGTTGTCAGTTGAATCGATCGGGATCCCAAGTTGCATGGCCTTCCTGGCATTGCTATCATCCGAATTCAGAAATTCCTTCATGTTTTGCATTGGAACACCGATGGAGGAGGGATATTTCTGGAATTCCCTAAGCTCTTTATCGGTGAACTCAATATTGTACCTTTTTCCCATTTCCTGCAGAACTTTTGGTCTGAATGCCAAAAGGGTGTCGGGTCCGTTGTCAAAATTCAGGAATATCTTGTCGTCAACCGATAACAGGAAGGTCATCGTATTAAAATCAGGAGTTGGTTTCTCTGATATTGAAAAGGGAGTATCGACAGTGGCGGGTTCAGGCTGTCGCATTTGCGTGGTAAGCATCAGGAATATCAGGATCACGGCAAATGTATCAACCATCGGCGTCATGTCGATGCGGGGTGACTTAGTTGGTAATTTAATCTTTGGCATTGTAGCTTTTTTTAAGATTTAACCAAAAGATAGATCATTGATTATTTTGATTTCAATGATGCTGCAAAATTCTGGATCAGGCTAAACCCAGCTTCATCAATTTTAAAAGTGTATGCGTCAATTGTTGATGAGAAATAATTGAATGCAAGGATCGCCAATGTTGATCCTGTAATACCAAATGCCGTGTTGACAAGGGCTTCTGAAATACCCTGTGAAAGGGCAAGGGCGTCAGGGGCACCTGATTGAGCAAGAGCAGCAAATGCACGGATCATTCCGAGAACTGTACCGATAAGACCGATAAGCACGGAAACCGATGCAAGTGTTGAGAAAATAACCATGTTCTTTGAAAGCATTGGAAGTTCGAGAGCAGTTGCCTCTTCAAATGACTTCTGTATTGATACGATCTTCTGGTCTTTTTCGAGCTCAGTGTCTTTTTGAAGATCACGGTAGCGCAACAGACCGGCTTTCATAACATTTGCAAGTGAACCCTTTTGCCTGTCGCAGGCTTCCATTGCTTCTTCAATCTTGTCTTCAGCAAGAAGATTCTGAAGATTATGAACAAATGAATTTAACCTTCCCTTGCCTTTTGCCCTTGAAAGAGTAATGACCCTTTCAATTACAAAAATGATAAGTGTCAACACACAGGTCATAAGAACAGGCACAATGAAACCACCTTTAAATATTATACCCAAAAAGTTTCCTTCGAGCGGTTGTCCATGCGGATTGCCGCCTTCGAAATTAACAGGGTTACCCATTATTTTGATGAACAATAAATAGGAAACCACAAAAGCTATTAAAATAGCACTTACTGCGAACACATTCTGCAGTGTTTCTTTAAACGAACTTCCTTGTTTACTCATTTTTATCGATTTTGTTTAGGTTAAGATTTTACGATTTGCAAATATATATCTTCAATTGTTTTTTTCCAATAGCCTAAAAAAATATTGTTTTACTTTTAATATAGTTTATAATTGTTCTATTAAACAAGACATCCATCTATACCATTCACCCTATTAAATAATAAGGGTTTACTAAAATATTCTCCTTTTTATTTCCCCTTCCCCGCTCAAGGGGGAAATATTGTACTTATGCCTTTTTACTTTTATCTTTTATCTTATCAATACAAATTATTGAGCAAGCTTAATATTATAAACCCTTGATTTGGTAATCGCAATTTCCTGAGAAGTATACCCTTTGGCACTGATAATCAGTATTTCTGATCCCTGTGGTATCTCGAACTTGTATTCGCCTTTTGCATTTGTCAGGTTTTCTGCTGCAGTATCCTTAACCCTTACTGAGGCATACGGGATCGGTTGTCCTGACGCATTCGTGACAATCCCCTTAATTTCATTGGGGTTAATCCCTTTCTTTACTGATGCCTGGTAATCCTGGATCCATTTAAGATTGCCCTTCGCGGAAGCATTTGCAGGATCAATGCTCAGAATGCTCTGATATGCTTCGGATGCCTTTGCCAGGAAAGAAAGCTTGCCTTCAAGGGTTTTTTCTGAGGCTGTAGCTTTTGTTTCAAGGTTTGCAATCCCGTTAAAACCTCTGATCTTATTCTCCTTGCTGGCAGGATTAAGGTTGATCATTCTGTTATATAAGCCTTTGGCAACCGTGTAGTTGCCGTTCTCCATATTAAGATACCCGAGATAGGTCAATGCTTCGATCATCTCGCCTTCATTCTTTACCGAGTCCTTGCCTGCTATCTGAAGTAATTTTTCAAACTTTGGCTTGGCAAGCCCGAGTTTCGTATCAGGATCCATTTTTGAATATGTACGTGCGATGTAAGTATATGCAGGCAGGTAATCGGGCGATTTCTTTATTACAATATTAAAGATCGAATCAGCCGATTTGTATTTTTCGCCGTTATAGAATGCCCTTCCGACCTGCATGTAACCTGAAGTGTTATTCTCAGCAGCCGGATCAATCAGTTTTGCCCATGTTTTAGCGGCTTCACTGTATCTTCTGAAATTATAGAAAGTGGTTGCCATTTCGCTCAGCAGCGCACGATCCTGTGAAGTCAGCTCGGTGCCTGCCTGATCTTTCTTGTCAAAATTGAAGGCTTTATTGTATTCTCCAAATGCCCTGGTGATCTCCTGGTCGGCCTTTGCAACACTTGTTTCCAGATCTGCTATTTTTTTTGTAAGGTCATCAACTGATGCCTTAAACTTGGGCTTGTCGGCGGCTGAAGCGGTCACGAATCTTGATTTCTCCCTGTCAAGCTGTGTTTTCAGGCTGGCCAGTTCTTCAACCATTTTCGGGTAGTTCTGATTTTTTTTGGCAAGAATCCTGGCCAGATAGTGGTAGTCTTTTTTAAGAATACGGGCAGGTTCTACTGTGGCAAACAGCTTCTCCATATAACTCAGAGCCTTATCCAGGTCAGGATTTTCTTTTTCATAGGCGGAATAGCCTGCAATACGGTTCATATACGATCTTGACTGGTCAACTGCGAGTATTTCTTCCACATTCTTTATGACTTCTTCATAGTCTCCTGAATAAAAGAGAGATGTCACATATCTGATCTTTGCAGGGGTATTGCCGGCAGTAAGTTCGAGATATTTCTTGAAATTCTCTTTCGACTGTTCAAGCCTTCCTGCACGAGCGTAGAGCTGTCCTAGCTCACGGTAAGCAGGTGCATAGTCGGCGTTCAGCTTAATTGCTTCTTCAAAAGGGGGAATAGCCTGCTGCAATGCACGACCTTTAACATATACATAACCGATTTTCATATTGGCTGTCGAAGACGTTGGGTCAGCAAACTGAGCGAGGTTATAGTTCTTTATTGCATTTGATCCGTCATTTACCATCATATAAAGATCACCGGCAATCAGATAGATCTCAGCATTTTTTGAGTCGATCCTGATTGCTTCCCTGATCAGGGGAAGTGCCTTTGCAGTGTCAACCATCCCGTCCTTTGCATACGACTCTGCTATTTTGGCCAGGGCAAATGCATATTCTTTTGCAGGAGGCATGATCTTTTTGATCTTCTTGTACGGAAGAAGGAAGCTTTTCGCCTTTGCACGCATTTCATTTGCCTTTGCATCATCGCCAAGATAGTTTGCCACTTTGGCAAGACCGATGTAATTAAGCGGATCACCCGGGGCGGTACTTACACCCTTATTAAACGCTTCCTGTGCTGCCTGTGTAGCTATAACCAGAGAATTGGATATTGTATCTGCAAAATAATCAAGTAAATAATTCTCACCGAGGTAAAAATAATTTTTGCCGTTTGATGGTTCTTTTTGTATCAGTGCCTTCAGCATCTCCTCCGATTTGTCGTACTGTTCACTCCTCGTAAGTTTGATGGCGGAAACCAGATCCTGTGCCTGAAGGTTGCCCGTCAGAACAATCGAGAACACACCTGCCAGCAAAAGAGCAGGTCTTAACATTGAACGTTTCATAGCTTTACTTTTTGATATCAGTTTATGTAATTTATTTCTCATTTCCAGTTCTAAATCTTTTATCCCTAATTTCTCTATTTTTTTTTTCTTTATTTCTTTATTTCTTTATTTCCCTATTTCCCTATTTCCCTATATCTACTGTTTTATCTGTACCAATCTTATCGGCATCGTCGCTGGTACCAGTCCTGATTTAAGAACTATCCTCTGACCCTGCTCGGCCGTTGCCCATTGGATGAACCCCGAACCGAGGCCTTTGAATGTTTCTCTCGAGATCAGGTAAACTTCCCTTACAAATGGATAGGATTTATCATATATCGAACCCTGGTAGGGACGGTAAAACGTTCCATCGTTAACAAACTGTTGTGAAATTGCGAGAATATTCACTTTACTAATAAAGCTCTGGCTTAGCGAGTCATCCTTATCGCTGACCCAGTTAACACTGATGATCCCGAGGGCATTGGGATTCTTTGAAACAAAATCGATAACCTCAGGGTTGTTGTTTACCGCAAAGAAATTATCGCCAAGATCACTGTCAATTTCAAACTTCTCCCTGAAGTATCTTATGTTTCCTGACTTGTTGTTATCAAAGATGATGTTTATATCCCCGAGCTTTGATTTTGGATTTATTTCATTCCACGATTTTATCCTGCCTTTAAAAATGTCCCTGACCAAATCATATTTAAGCAGGGTATCCTTGTTTTCCCGGTTCGTGATAAGTGCGAGGGCATCATATGCAAAGGTAATAGTCCGGGCAACCACAAGTGTATCGCGCAGATACTGGATCTGGTTGTCCGAGAGTTTCCTGCTTGTTACCATTACTTTCACGGAATCATTCATGAAATCACTAACGACATCAAATTCCGGTTTGTACATGGGTTTTACCCTGGCGTTCTCGTATAATGAGGTGAAGGTATAGACCTCCGAATCGATAATAGGCTGGAACGATTCATCAACGGAGATCTTTATATCACCTCGCGTAGGTGTTTCGTCCGATACCCTGGGACCGGCGTTGCTGCATGAATGCAGGGACACAAATAACACAAAATACAGGGAAATGATTCCTGATCTTAAAATATTTGCATTGAATTTCCTCACAAATGAAAAGATCTTTGAAAAGGTTTTATGAGTCGCAATAATAATAAAATTTTGATAAATATTTACATTGCTCATATTCTTTTAAATTTTGCAAGTTGAAAAATATCTTATTGAATTACTGCAAAGTGCATGCCAACCCGTTAATCTGCCTTTAAAATATTTTCCATTATTCTTCCTTTTTCCCAGAGAAGAAAACCTCAACAATTTTAGAATAAGCCCTGAAGGCCCTGAATATTCCGAAAAAAACAAATGTCCCCCCCATTAAATTGACCAGAGCTTTGTCCCACTGCGATTCAAAATAAAACAACAGATATATCCCTATTCCAAGGTAAAAAAACACCATAAAGGTACTGAAAATAGCATTTATCTGTTCCATTATTCTGTTGCCTTCCATACCGAATGTTTTAGTTAACAAATAAACGAATAATCATCGTACAATCAAAGATTTTTTTCAATTATCTTAACTGCCTGATCATTAGTCATGTTTTTTGCCGGGTTAACAATGAAGCATCGCCGTAACTTAAAAACCTGAAATTACTTTCAAGTGCGTACCTGTAAATTTCTTTCCATTTCGCCCCGGCCCATGCAGAGACCAGAAGTAGCAGCGTACTGCGCGGCTGGTGGAAATTTGTGATCATGCCGTCAATGATCCTGAATTCATATCCAGGGATAATGATCAGCTTTGTCGAAGCTGCCAGAACAGGCCGGTTCTTCCTTTTCATCAGTTCATAAATTGTCTCAAGTGACTCCATCACGGAAACTGGTTCCCTGCTCCTGGAGACATACGGTTCCCATTGATCAACAACCAGTTCATCAAAATTGTTTAATGGATTGTAAAAAGCTTTTACGCCAAGCCAGTAAAGGCTTTCAAGCGTCCTTACCGATGTGGTTCCCACGGCAATGATCTTCCCCGTGTTTTCAATTATGGTTCTGAGCGTTTCCTGTGTTATGAAAAAGTGTTCGGCGTGCATCTCATGAGCTGAAATTTTCGCATTCCTTACAGGCTGAAATGTCCCTGCCCCCACATGCAGTGTGAGTTCAGCCAGCTGAATGCTTTTTTGATCCAGTTTCGACAGTATGTTTTCCGTAAAGTGGAGCCCTGCGGTTGGAGCGGCCACCGATCCCTTTACGGTTGAGTAGATCGTCTGGTATCTTACGCTGTCATCTGGTTCATCCTCCCTTGTAATGTAGGGTGGGAGAGGGATATGGCCCGTTGCTTCAATCACTTCACTGAAACTGAGATCCGGGTTATCCCACGATAACCTGATCCTCCAGGCATCACCTTCGGGACAAATCTTCTCGGCACAAAGAATGTTTTTTTTGTTGCGGATCTCAAATCCAAGATATATGCGGCCCGTCTTCCATTTTTTCAGATTGCCGATCATGCATTTCCATTCCACCCCTTCATTTGATGCAAAAGAGCTTTCATAGCCTGCAGGAAAGAGGGGCTCCAGGCAAAGCACCTCAATATTTGCACCCGAGGTTTTTGCGAAGAGCAGCCGTGCCCTTATAACCCTGGTATTATTGAATACGAGCAATGAACCTGAAGGAAGAAACCTGTCGATATCGCTGAAAACAGCTGTTGAGATGTCACGGCCATCAAAAAGCAGCAGCTTCGACCTGTCTCTTTCCTTAAGCGGAAATTGTGCGATCCTTTCCTCCGGAAGGTCATAGTCATATTCATTAATGTCAATGTCGATCATTTGTCTGCTGGTCTGCTGGTTTCTGGCTTTGTGCTTTATGTGGCCTGAATCATTACTCCCCTTTTGGAGGAGATGCCAGACACCAGCAAAAGTAACACTTTTCCCTTTTCCGTGGAATTTCAGTAACTTTGAATCGCAGTTGGTTGTTCCATCGTGCCACGCTTGACGGGGTAAGGAAAGTCCGGACAACACAGAGCACCATGCTTCCTAACGGGAAGATATCCGTGAGGGTATAGTAGTGTAACAGAAAATAACCGTCACGCTCCGGCGTGATAAGGGTGAAAAGGTGAGGCAAGAGCTCACCGGTGCCGGTGGTGACACAGGCAGCCGTACACCTTATGGGTTGAAAGACCATGTATACCGGCGGTCAGGGCTGCTCGCCCGATGCCGGGGGGTAGGTCGTACGATCCCGCCAGCAATGACGGGACCAGATAAATGATGGAAACCGGTCCAATAATCTCGCGCAGATGCCCGGACCGGAACAGAATCCGGCTTACAGACCAGCTGCATACAAAACAGGGACGCAGTATGTTGCATCCCTGTTTTTATTTGTCGAATCACCTTGCATTTTTGTGGAAACGCAATGGATCGCTTTTCTACTTCAATCTGAAAACACTGTCCTCAACCGGAACATTGATCTCTATCTTGTCGAAGGTAATGACAGCAGCCTCCATGCCGTTAGCCATGGCCGTTGTTTTCTTTGGAATCACAACCCCCTGAATGTCCACGTAATCGCTCATGAATGAATCAACATTCATCGATGTTCCCATCTGTTCGACGGTTGTTGTGGATTTTACGAGCATATAGGAATCCTTGTCAAGGAACATGTAAACCGGGTTGGCTCCCTCGGGAGAGGCTTTCAGCTTGAATGCAGGCTTTCCGTTGACGCTTTCTTCTCCTTCAAGGACGAGTTTCCCGTTCTTGAAATAATTGAGCATCTCGTTTGAAAATGCATTGCTGCTCTGAACCGACCTCAGCTGATCAGGGGTAAGTTCGACGGGTTGGCTTGAACCGGTCATTGGATTGATCATGTAACCCTTTTCGCCGTCAAACACCGAAACCATTTCCTGCCCGTTAAAGCTGTAAGCCACCTTTATCTTATTTGGGTTTTTCATTATCATTGTCAGGGGCATTTCCATGCCCATCGACGACATTTTTCCTGTGATCATAATTGTTGATACCTTAGCAAGCTGATCGGCATGGATTGCCGCCGAATACTTTTTAACTATATCATCAATCGATTGTGCATTTATAGCAGTGACTGCAATAAATGCCGACATGAGGAGAATGAGCTTTTTCATAAAAATTGAATTAAGTTTCTGTAATTATTTAAAGGAATTTATTGTTTTTCTGAGTGCTGTAAGTCTGATCAGAAGGGATTCGAATTCCGAAAGCTTAAGCATATTGGCTCCATCCGATTTCGCAATTGCCGGATCGGGATGCGTCTCGATGAAGATACCATCTGCTCCAACGCTAATGGCAGCCTTCCCGATGGTTTCGATCATTGTGGGATTTCCGCCCGAAACACCCGAGTCCTGGTTGGGTTGCTGAAGGGAATGTGTGATATCCATGATAACCGGGACTCCCGTCTCCTGCATTATTGGAATATTCCTGAAATCCACAACAAGATCCTGGTATCCGAAAGTATTGCCCCTGTCGGTTACCATTATATTATTGTTTCCCGATTCCCTCACTTTTTCAATTGCAAACCTCATGGATGCACCT
>Ga0209592_1000355_pt1 | contig 13559 bp, 12 predicted proteins | sample PPLLak2March2015_2_FD_187251 | JGI IMG/M metagenome (GOLD analysis project Ga0209592, IMG submission 187251) | Freshwater sediment microbial communities from Prairie Pothole Lake near Jamestown, North Dakota, USA - PPLs Lake P8 Core (3) Depth... | ecosystem: Environmental > Aquatic > Freshwater... | reverse complement strand
CCAGCACCGGCCGAAGCGCCGGCTGCGACGACCGCTCCGGCTGCGCAGTCAGTTCAGTCGCTGCCCGCAGTTGGCTCGGCGGTCTGGACGCCGGTTGCCTCTGGGCTGGAGTTGCCCATCGGTCTCGCCAGCCCCCTGGACGGCTCAGGCAGGCTGTTCGTGATCGAGCAGGCGGGGCACATCCACGCCATCCAGGACAGCGTCCTGCAGCAGGAACCATTCCTGGATATCAGCGCCAACGTGGGCTGCTGCGGCGAGCGCGGCCTGCTGGGGCTGGCCTTCCATCCCCGCTATACTGAAAACGGCTATTTCTACGTGAACTATACAGACCGGGCGAGCCACTCGATCGTTGCCCGCTACCAGGTCTCGGAAGATGATCCCAACCGCGCCCAGCCGTCCAGCGAGCTGCGGCTGCTGGTGATCGACCAGCCCTATCCCAACCACAACGGCGGCTCGGTGGTCTTCGGCCCGGATGGATATCTTTACCTGGGATTCGGCGACGGCGGCTCGGGCGGCGACCCGCACGGCAACGGCCAATCTACCACTACCTTGCTGGGCAAGATCCTGCGCCTCGACGTTGATAGCGGCGAGCCTTACGCCATCCCATCCGACAATCCCCTTGCCAACGGCGGCGGGCAGCCCGAGATCTGGGCCACCGGGCTGCGCAACCCCTGGCGCTTTGCGTTCGATCCACTGACCGACGACCTGTACATCGCCGACGTGGGCCAGAACGCCTGGGAAGAGGTCAATTTCCTCCCGGCAGGCAGCCCTGGCGGTGCGAACTTCGGCTGGAATTACCGTGAAGGCAGCCATTCGTATACGGGTAGGCCCCCGGGTGGGCTGGCGCTGATCGATCCGGTGGCGGAATACGGTCACAACCAGGGTTGCTCGGTGACCGGCGGCGAGGTCTACCGCGGAGCGCGCCTGCCGCAGTGGCAGGGGGTATACCTGTACGGCGACTACTGCAGCGGTCTGGTGTGGGGTCTGCTGCGCACCCCGGACGGCGCCTGGCAGGAGGATCTGCTCTTCGAAACCGGTGGAAACGTCAGCTCCTTCGGGTTGGACGAGGCCGGCGAAGTCTACCTGGCGGATTACAACGGGACGGTCTCCCGCCTGGATCCGGCTCCATAACCAAGCACGCATTTCATAATGAACGTAAAACAAGGATAAAAAGGATGCAGAGGATAAAATTCAAGTATCTTTGTGGACCTTTGTGAATCCTTCGTGTTCTTTGTGTTTCAATCTTTACCTCAGCTATGAAAAAGACTACAATCCTCACCTGTTTTCTCGCCCTGTTCCTCCTTCTGGGGGCCTGCGGGCGTACGACCAGGCCCTCCGACCTGGCCGCGCAGGCGACCTCCGTGGCGGCAGGGGGTCCGGCGCCCGTGGCAGGCACCCCGGTGATCTTGCCGCTGGTCGTGCGCGATGCTCCAGGTGTCTCTGCCCCCACCCAGCCGGTTGAGCCGGTCGCAGCCGCACCAGCGACAGAGACTGTTCCACCCACGGCTGTGCCTGAACCTACACAGGCGCAACAGGTGCGCTTCGCCGTCATTGGCGATTACGGCGCGGGCGGTAACGAGGCGGCGGACGTCGCCTACCTGGTGGCGGGCTGGCAGCCAGAATTCATCATTACAGTGGGCGATAACAACTACCCGGACGGCGCCCAGGGGACGATCGACGCCAATATCGGCCAGTTCTATCACACCTACATATCTCCTTACGCCGGCAGCTACGGGCAGGGCGCCGGCCAGAACCGCTTCTTCCCCGCCCTGGGAAATCACGATTACGGCACCGGCAGCGCCCAACCCTATCTGGATTACTTCACCCTGCCGGGCAACGAGCGCTACTACGATTTCACCTGGGGACCGGTGCATTTCTTCGCCCTCAACAGCGACCCGAACGAGCCAGACGGGGTGGGCAGCAGCTCTCCCCAGGCTGCCTGGCTGCAGGGGCAGATGGCAGGATCGACCAGCGCCTGGCAGATCGTCTATTTCCATGCCGCGCCATACAGCTCCGGCTACCATCACTCGACGGATTGGATGCGCTGGCCTTTCCAGGAGTGGGGCGCGGATGCCGTCCTGGCGGGTCACGACCATGATTACGAGCGCCTCCTGATCAACGGCCTGTCGTACTTCGTCAATGGGCTGGGAGGCGGGGCGATCTACAGCTTTGGCGATACGCTTGAAGGCAGCCAGGTGCGCTACAATGACAACTACGGGGCTATGCTGGTAGATGCCAGCGTTTCAACCATGACTTTCCAGTTCATCACGCGCCAAGGGCAGGTGATCGACAGCTACACCATCGAAAGATAGCTGAACGGAGGGGCGATGATCAGGCGCAGTTCCAAATGGGGGGTGCTGATCCTGTTGGTCGTTGGATTAGCTTGCCTGCAGCTCGGATGCGGGCTGGTCTCGCGGATAACCCCGGCTGCGTCGCCCCCAACAGTGTCGCCTCAACCGGCAACCGATCCAACGGCGCGTCCCACGCCCAAACCGGCCGCGAGCGGCGTCATCATCCCGGCCTTGCCCGGTCCCGGCTCTGCGGGGCAGGAGGCCGCCCTGCTGCCGGATGCCCGCCAGGACCTCGCCGGCCTTGCAGGCATCCCCAGCTACACCATGGCTGTGGATATCGATTACGCCGCCGGCGCCTTCCGCGGCGCATCCCGGGTGAGCTACACTAACCAGGAAACTGTCCCCTTGGAGAGCCTGTACTTCCGCCTGCTGCCCAACGCCGGCAAGAGCTACGGCGGCGGCTCTCTGGAAGTCACTCAGGTAAAGGTGGGCGGGCAGCCTGCCGGAACGCGCCTTTCGCTCTCCGATACCGTCCTGGAGGTGGCTCTAGCGCAGCCGCTGGAAGCCGGCCGGACGACGCTGGTGGAAATGGCTTTCTCCGGCGAGGTCCCGCTGGACTTCGGCGGCGAGTCCAATCCGGATGGCTACGGCATCTATAATCTCAGCCAGGGCGTGCTCGCCCTTTCCGGCTGGTACCCGATCCTGGCGGTCTATGACGCGAATGGCTGGAACCTGGACCCGGTCTCGGCGATGGGCGACTCGGTCTACAGCGACATGGCCTTCTACAGCGTGGATGTGATGGCTTCCAGCGACCTGGTACTGGCTACCAGCGGGGTATTGGTGGAGGAAAGCGGCGAGCGCCGGCGCTTTGTCAGCGGGCCGTCCCGGGATTTCTTCATGATCATGAGCCCGGACTTTCAAGTCTCCAGCCTGGATGTTGGCGGCGTGCGGCTGAGCTCTTATTCCTTGCCGGGTCACGCCGGTGCAGGTGAGGTGGCGCTCGCTGCGGCTGCCGGGTCGCTGGAGGTGTACAACCATCGTTTCGGCGCCTACCCGTACACCGAGCTGGATATCGTCGAAGCTCCCATGCGCAACGCCTCAGGGGTCGAGTACCCGGGGGTCTTCCTGGTCGGTTCAGACCTGTACACCGATCCCGATCAGCTGAGCTTTACCATAACCACCGCCCATGAGGTGGCGCACCAGTGGTGGTATAACCTGGTCGGCAACGATGTGTTCGCTGAGCCCTGGCTGGATGAGTCCCTGGCAACCTATTCCTCCAACATCTACCTACAGGAGACCTACGGCGAAGATGCCTACCAGGGCTATGCCTCTTATTGGCTGGATCGCGTGGAGAGACTGCGGGCGGATGGGGAAGATGACGTGGTCACCCGACCCCTGGCGTATTTCGAGAGCCTGGAGAACCCGGCGGTGTACTCCGCTGTGACCTATAACAAAGGGGCGCTGTTCCTTAAGAGCCTGCGTGAAGAGATCGGCGACCAGGCCTTCTTCGCTGCCCTACAGGCCTACTATGCGGGACATAAATACCGCATCACCAGGACGGATGACCTGCTGGAGGCATTCGAAACCGCCGCCGGTCGCCAGCTCGACGACCTGTACGACGAATGGCTGTACTCCGCCCACGAATAATCCCTAACCCGGCTCTCTATTCTCTACTCTCCCCCTTCAAAAACTGGTCATCTGACCAGGTAAAAATTTCATCCATTGGCCTTGACACCCGTAAACAGGGCTGGTAAACTGGCAGGGTTATTAGAAAATTCTCATGTTTGGGAAAGGTTAGGCGCTTAATGGTCTATTTGCCCACAACCATCTGCCAGCAGCGCGTCACCGCCGATAGCTTCGGTGGGGCTGCTGCCTTCGCGGAGTGCGCCTGTTGACCGGACGGTTAATTCCTTAGTGGAATTCAGCCACGGGTGCGCTCCACCCGTGGCTTTTTTTATCCAACGAACGACTCTCTCAAAGCCACGGGCCCGATCCGTGGCTTTTATTTTGTGCAGGAGAACGCAGTGATGTCTGAAGCGATTGGACCTATAAATAGAAAGGTGGACTGCATGGACCTGAAACGCCCCTTGTTCGATGGCAGCCTGGTGTACCTGGCGCCCATCGACCACGAAAAAGACGCCGAGATCGAGTCGCGCTGGACCCACGATGCCGTGGACATGCGCCTGCTGAGCTTCGAACCCGCCAAACCGCTCTCGCCAGCCCAGGTCAAGAAAAGCTACGAGGCGATCGAGAAGAGCGTGGATGGGGATAAGAACCTGTTCTATTTCACCATCCGGCTGCGGAGCGATGGTCGCCTGCTGGGATTTCTGCGGCTGTACGACGTGATCTGGACGCACGGCGCGGGGACGTTGCGGCTCGGCATCGGGGACCCGGCGGACCGGCGGCATGGCTACGGCTCCGAGGCCCTGTCCCTGGGTTTGCGCTACGCCTTCGAAGAGCTGAACCTTTACCGGCTCTCGGCATGGATCGCGGAGTACAACACCCCCGCCCTGCGTTTCTTCGAGAAGGCTGGCTTTACGGTCGAGGTGTGCCGGCGCCAGGCGATCAACCGCTCCGGTCGGCGCTGGGACCTGATCTCTATGGGCATGCTGCGCGAGGAGTGGGAGCGCAGCCTGGGTATTGGTAGTTGAAGGGCAAGGAGAGTTCACAATGCTGGATGAAGCCTTATTTCAGGGAGAGCTGGTGCGTCTGGTGGCTTTGGATGCTGACAAGGTAGCCGAGCATTTCTTCAAGTGGGATCACGACAGCGAGTATTGGCGCCTGTTGGCTGCCGAGCCTGCCATGTCCTATTCAAAGAAGCAGATAAAAGATCTCATCGAAAAAGAGCTGGATGGTGACAAAGGTGACCTGTTCTTTTTCATGATCCAGTCGCTGCAGGACTGGCGCATCATCGGTCAGATTGGCCTGGACGGGGTGAAGTGGACCCACGGCGACACGTTCGTGGGCATCAGCATCGGCGAGAGGGAGCTGTGGAGCAAGGGCTACGGCACAGATGCCATGCGGGTGATCTTGCGCTACGCCTTTACCGAGCTGAACCTGCAGCGGGTCAGCCTGACCGTCTTTGAGTACAACCCGCGCGCGATCCGCTCTTACGAGAAAGCCGGTTTCGTGGTGGAAGGGCGGCTGCGCAAGATCCTCCTGCGTGGAGGGCGGCGTTAGGACGAGATTTTCATGGGCATCCTGCGCTCTGAGTGGGGACGGAACACCCCCCTCTCACCATTCTTGAGATGAATTATAGTCAAAGCGACAGGCAAGGAGGAATGAGATGAACAGCAGCTTAGCGGTTGGATATGTGTCTCGCCCGGCGAGGATGGATGACCTGCCGGGAGTGGTCGAGATGATCAACGCTTCATCGATGAAGACCTTCGGCGTGGAAAAATTCACGCTGGATGAGTACCGGCTGGAATGGGGCCTGGAACGCTTCAACCTGGAGACGGACACGCGCCTGGTGCTCAGTCCGCAGGGCAAAGTGGCAGGCGTGCTCGAGTATTGGGACCTGTACGACCCGCACGTGCGCTACCAGGTCTGGGGCCGCGTCCATCCCGAGCATGAGGGGATGGGCGTTGGCAGCCACCTGCTGGCGTGGGCGGATGAGCGGGCGCAGCGCTCGCTGCCGGCCGCCCCGCAGGGAGCGCGGGTTGTGCTGCAGTCGTTCGTGCCGACGTTGTATGAAAAAGCCGGTCCGCTGTTCGTGGATAACGGCTTCCGTCTGATCCGCTACATGTTGCGCATGGCGATCAGCCTGAACGGCGCCCCGCCTGCCCCGGTTTGGCCGCAGGGGATCGTGGTGCGCCCCATGCGCACCGGCTCGGAAGAGGCGCGCGTGCTGCAGGCTGTGCGTGAGTCGTTCAAGGATCACTTCGGCTATGTCGAGTCGCCGTTCGAGCAGGAATACGAGCGCTGGATGCACATGATCAGCAACGACGTGAATTTCGACGCCAGCCTGTGGTTCCTGGCGCTAGATGGGGACGAGATCGCAGGCATGTCGCTGTGCTGGCCCAAGTCGTACGAGGATGCGAACATGGGCTGGGTGAGCACGCTGGGCGTGCTGCGCCCCTGGCGGCGGCGCGGGCTGGGGCTGGCGCTGCTGCAGCACTCCATTGCCGAGTTCCACCGGCGCGGCAAAGCGCGCGTGGGGCTGGGCGTGGATGCCGAGAGCCTGACCGGCGCCACGCGCCTGTACCTGAAAGCCGGCATGCAGCCGGACCCGCGCTTCCAGCACAGTATGTACGAAAAGGAGCTGCGCCCGGGGTTCGACCTGATAACCCAGTCGCTCGCATGAGGGCGGGGCGTCGCACCCGACCAGAGCAGATGTTCAGAGAGGCAGGAATGGTATGATAGCTTGCAAACCTTGTATGGTGTCTGGAGAGAGCCGCATGGGATTTGAGCCGAGAGGTTACCGGGATGAAACGGACCTGCACAAGATGTTCCACCTGCTGGTTGAGGGTCGCCGGGCGAACAACGGCAGCTACTACGTGCACGTGGGCGATCTGAGCTGGTGGTTGTTCTACGTTGAACCGGGAGCCGACCCCGGGCAGTATATCTATGTGTGGGGGGGTGATGGTGAGAGCAGCGCTCTCAGCGGCTGGGCGCTGCTCTCACCAGAATGGCGCACCTTTGATGTAGTCATCCATCCGGACCTGCGCGGCAGCCGCCAGGCACAGGAGATGCTCGCCTGGGCGGAAGGTGAGGCAGCGCGTATCGCCCGCTGGCGCGGGCAGGCAGAGATTCGCACGATGTGGGTGGCTGAGGGTGACGATGATCTGATCGCTCACCTGGAGCGGCGCGGCTTCGCCCGGCGCGATCGCCACATGATTCTTTACGGGCGCAGCCTCAAGGGGAAGCTCCCGGCGCCGGAGCTGGCCCCCGGCTTCCAGGTGCGCCGCCTGGGGGGCGAGCGCGAGGCCCCTGCCCGCGCCGCAGCATCGCACGCGGCCTTCGAATCGAGTTGGGCGATGGACCGCTACGTGCAGCGCACCTTAGCTTTCATGCGCTCGCCGGTCTACCGTCCCGAGCTAGATATCGTCGCCGTGGCGCCGGAGGGAGGCGTGGCGGCTTTCTGCAACGGCTGGCTGGACTTTACCAACCGGGTAGGCTATTTTGAGCCGGTGGGTGCCCATCCGGATTTCCGCGGGATGGGCCTGGCGAAGGGCGTAATGATAGAAAATCTGCGCCGCATGTCAGCCTATGGCATGCGAACAGTCAGCGTTTGTGCGGAGCATGACAACGCCGCCGCCCAGCACCTGTACCCGGCGGTCGGTTTCCAGCCGCTGCAGCGCCTGCTCACATATGCAAAGCCAGTGTGATCATGGAGATTGACGAATCCGCTCCGAAAAGTATTTCCGGCCCGGTCGCTCCTGCCCTGGCAGCGCGGCCCGCGCCGCTCTTGAACCGCACCCTGAGCCTGTTCATGTTCACCATGGTGCTTGCGAATATCGCCGGGCATATGTACGAGCCGTTGCTGCCGCTGTATCTCAAAAGCCTCAACGCCAACGTGGTGCAGGTGGGGCTTTTTTTCACCCTTTCACAGATCATCCCGCTGGCGCTGCAGATCCTGGGCGGCTGGCTCTCGGATTCGCTGGGGCGGCTGCGCAGCATTGCGATGGGCAGTGTTGCCGGGGTAGTCTCCTATATCTGGCTGGTATTGGCGCCTTCCTGGCTGTGGGTGCTGGTGGGGGAGGGCTTTGCCTCCATGACGCGCGCCCTGGTCGGGCCAAGCTTCGGGGCTTTCATTGCCGAGCAGTCTGCCGAGAGCAACCGGGCGCGCGTGTTCGGCATCTCTGAGGGCATCTTCATGGTCGTAGCGGTGATCGGCCCGCCGCTGGGCGGCTGGCTGGCAGACACCTACGGCTTCAGGTTCATGCTGGTCTGCGCGGGCGTGCTGTACACGCTGGCGACTATCCTACGGGTGGCGATGGCGCGCACTGCGGCGCGCGGTCACGAAGCCCACCCGCAGAAGCTGTCCTTATCCGGGCTGAGATCCAACCTGGGCCTGATGGCGGGCATGATCCTGGGCGGCGGGCTGCTGACCTGGGTGCTGCTCACCGACGGCGTGCGCGATGTGGCTTACGCCCTGTCGTTCAACCTGCTGCCGCTTTACCTGGATGAGATCGGGGGGTTGAGCGTCCAGCAGATCGGCTGGCTGGAATCGGTCTTCGGGATTGCCATGATGCTGATCACCCTGCCGGCGGGCTGGCTGGCGGATAAGAAGGGCGAGCGCCTGGGGATCGCCGGCGGTTTCATCCTGCAGTTCATCGCCATCATGGTCTTTATCCGCGTCTCCAGCTTCTGGGGCTACGCTGCTGCCTGGCTGCTGCTCGGGCTGGGCGTGGGCATGATGTCGCCTGCCTACCAGTCGCTGATCAGCAAAGCCGTACCGGAGAAGCTGCGCGGCACGGCTTTCGGCCTGTTCAATACCAGCCTGGGGATCGTCTCGCTGCCAGCCCCGGCGATCGGCGCCCAGCTCTGGCAGCGCTTCAACCCCAGCACGCCCTTCACCCTGACTGCCTGGGCAGCGCTGCTGGCAGCCATCCCGGTGTGGCTGAAGTTCATGCCCTCGAAGGATGGAGGGGAGCTACTGCCGCCGGGCCGCAAAGAAGACTGAGATGTAAATAGATTCCTACTCCTGGTCTGGATACTTGACTGCATTTTTCACTCTCTTTTTGACGCGAAAAAGATATAGTATATAGAGATCTCAACGCGGACCCATGCATGGATGATCAAGCTGCAATTTCTCGCATCAAACAAGGCGATCTGAACGGATTAGCTGTGCTGGTCAGGCGCCACCAGGTGAAAGCCGTCTATGCTGCTTATATGGTGCTGGGAGAGCGCTCCATTTCAGAGGAGATCGTGCAAAATGCATTTCTCAAGGCGTATGAAAAAATCCACCAGTTCGAGGATGGTCGATCTTTTGCTGCCTGGTTTTACCGCATCGTTGTCAACGACGCGGTCAAGGCTGCCAGATCGCTGGACCGTTTGAGCAGCCTGGAAGAAGATTCCGATGCGGACGCAGGAGCTTACGCCAGATGGCTGGTCGACCCGAACCCCCTGCCCGAAGAGCAAATCGAGATCCAAGAGTCCGGGCAAGTTTTGCAGGATGCACTGAAGCAATTATCCCCTGAACAACGCGCCACTATCGTAATGCGCTACTACCTGGATATGAGCGAAGCAGAAATGGCAACCCGGCTGGAAAAGCCCCTTAGTACTGTGAAATGGTGGCTTCGGGTCGCCCGGAGACGATTGGGCAAGCTCATCAAACCGGTCTTCGATACAACCGACCAGATTTAGGAGATAACCATGGACAAGCAGCAGCTGCATTCTGAACTCCATAGATGGGCGGAAAGAGACATCCCGCCTGATTCGGTCGACCTGTGGCCCCGATTAGAAGCTGACCTTGTTGCGAGATTGCAGGAACATTCGAAACAAGGAGCCAGATCTATGAATACACCATCTATGATCCCACAGCGGGTGAAATGTGCGGCGGCGATAGCTTTCACCCTGACACTTCTCTTCGCCTTTCTGGCAGCCACCCCGACGGGTCGTGTGCTGGCGCAAAACGTCTTGCGCTTCTTCTCCCGCAATGGGGAGAACGCAACCATCATTCCAACGGTAGATGCCGGATTACAGCCGCAGCCTGCCGCAATTGCATCCACCTTGCTGCCGGAAGGCGGACCGGACGCGGTGGCACCGGAGGGGTGCGGAACTGTGCGGCTCCCGCGCTGCACGCTGGCAGATGTGCAGCCTGAGGTCCCTTTTCCCCTGCGTATGCCGGCGGATTTGCCTCCAGGTATGGCATTTAGCGGAGCCGTCCCAATCCAGGGTGGAGCGCTGCTCAAGTTCGAGGGGCAGGCCGGTATCCTCCTGCTTGCGGAAACGTTGGTCGAGCCAAATCCTGGAGGAACGTGGGCGATCGGCAGCGATACAACGGTCGAGACGGTCCTGGTCGGCAACCAGCCCGCGGAGTACGTGCAGGGCGGCTGGATCGGGCTTGGCCTGGCAGAGGAGGGCAGCCTGCCCTGGGACAAGGATTTCCCCACCCGTACCCTGCGCTGGCAGGCGGACGGCCTCCAGTACACCCTGGTCAATTTCCCGCACAGCTCGGCGGATGGCCCGCGTGGTCTCGATCTCTCGCAGATGCAGGCGCTCGCCGGCAGCCTGAATACATCGCAGAAAGCTGCCAGCAGCCGCGAAAATGGAGGTCTGACCTTGCAGCAGGCCCAGGAAAAGGCCGGCTTCCTGTTTGCCGAACCGGCCCGGCTGCCAGTGGGTCTTACTCTGAGCAAAATCACATATGACAGCCAGCACAACGCCATCTGCCAGTATTACTACGACCACGCCCATGACAGCGCACCGACCCTGGTTATCGCCCAAAGCAACTGGGCGCTGCCGCCGGTTAGCGAGCTGCAGGCCAAGGCATTCTACGACGGGAAGGAGGTTGCTATTGCCTTGATGGAACAGAGTATGCCCATTGCAGGCGCTGCGGGTGGACAGGGAGCCTTTATCGAGAGCGGGCTGCAGGTGGATGCCTTTTGTGGTGGCGAGGAGGCAACAGCCAACCGGGCGCTGCTGTGGCAGGCAGGAGAGCGCACAAACGTCCTCTTTGCCCAATTGGACGCCAACGACGGGCGTGGGTATGTGACCGTGCAGGAGATGCGGCGTATAGCTGAAACGATCAATGGCGCGGATCCGGCAGCAGATATCGCCAGCGATCTGGACCCCGAGCGGCTGCTTTCCCTGGATGACGCCGAAACGCTTACCGGTTTGGACATCCATCTGCCGGCGCTCATGCTCTCCAACGTACGGTTCGACCACATTTCCTATGGAGTGGATGGAATGGGACCGGGGTATATCAGTGCTTACTACGCTGGGGAGCCAGTTGGCGATGGGCGCACGTACCATGTGCAGATCATCCAATCGCCCGATGCGGAGACGAATCTCGACATCCTTGAGATGGCTGGCGGATATGAACGCGTCGCTGTGAGAGGCCACGCCGGCATTTACCAGGCGCAGTGCTTCGATACCACCGAGCTGGCAGGCGGTGTGGAATGCCACCAGTACCTCACCTGGTTTGAAGTCGGCACGCAGTTCGACGTAAGTGCTTACTTCCCGGCGCTCGTCCCCCGGGAGACGTTGTTCGCCATCGCCGAGAGCATGCGTTAGCCAGGCAATCGGCTCAGATGATAAAAGCGCTCTCCCACAAGGAGGGCGCTTTTTAGGGTACAATCCCCTTCCGGAGGAGGCTGCATGCCTATTCGCGCTGTGATATTCGATTTTGGAGGGGTGCTGATGCGCACCGAGGACCAGTCGCCGCGCCAGGAGCTGGCGGCTCGCCTGGGCGTGACCCGCGAGCAGCTCTACTACCACATCTTCGACAGCCCCAGCGCCCGCCAGGCGACTCTGGGCGAGATCAGCGCCGGGCAGTTATTGGCGTTGGTGGATTCGCTGCGCGAAGGTGCGCTCAATGCCGCCCAGGTCGAGGTGGTCAGGCAGTTACGTACCGGGATCCTGGCCCTGGCGGAGCAGCAAAACGCTATTCAGGATGTTAAGGTGCCGGTCACTGGGGAGTGAGAAAGGTCAATCAGGGAATGGTCCCAAGACCAGGTTGCGGTATAATCCTCACACACCCAAACGGAAGGCGAGCAGCATCGGTTTTCAGCCAGTGCGCTCGTCTTTCATTTTAGGGGATTGTCCCGAGGAATAAATCTCGTTCTGAAACTAACGGGGTATTCTTTCATCATTTGTCGTTTTCAACTCTTCCTTTACTGTTTTCTTTTTTGCGCTCAGATAATCTCTATATAACAGGGGTTTTTTACCTACTGAAACCATATCCAAGGCAGCGGCCCCTATTGCCCCAAGAGGAAAGGCCACTAAAGGGACAAATCGACTTCGACCCTCTTTCGTAACTTTTACATCACCCTCAATGACGATATGCGTGCTCCATAAGGTACCCAAAGGTTCCCATTTGCATCCGGCGTGTAATACCAGGACTTCTCCTACGTAAGCGGATATTTCTCTCACAAATTGTACAATCTCTTCTTCGCTGTAATTCTCCCTCCAATTTTCTTGAGTCATCTCAAACAATTTGTCTTCCAATCGCTTTAAGCTGGCAGGTGTTATATCCAATTCGGATTCTGACATACCTAATCGTTGCCTTAATTGAGACACCAATGATGGCACCTCTTCTCTATAGATACTCTTTCCAAGAGGATGCCCTATCCTCCCAAATCCGGACATTATTTTGGTTACTGTTTCCATAGGTATCGCCTATTCCCAGGGTACTTTCAACTGGTGCCACGGAATCCGGTTCAGTCGTAGGTTGGGTTGAGCGCAGCGAAACCCAACCTATCAATTAGCCAGTAGCCACATTTGGCCGCACTTCGCGGTCCAGTCTGTCTCCCAGAATATCACTGGCCACGTCCAAATCATAATCGCTCTGCAGCCCCACCCAAAACTGGGGCGATGTGCCAAAGTAGCGCGCCAGGCGCAGGGCAGTATCAGCAGTGATGCGCCGCTTGCCGAGCACGATCTCGTTGATGCGCCGGGGATGTACGCCGATCTCCAAAGATAACCGGTTCTGGCTCAAGCGCATAGGCTTGAGGAATTCTTCTAACAGCACTTCCCCAGGATGTACAGGATTTATCTTCTTATTCATCATACCTGCTCCTAATGATAATCCACGATTTCTACGTTATAAGCATCACCGTCGACCCATTCAAAGCATATCCGCCATTGGTCGTTGATCCGGATGCTGTACTGTCCTGACCTGTCGCCGCTGAGCTTCTCCAGCCGGTTGGCTGGAGGAATGCGCAGATCGTCCAGTGTGACTGCATTGTTGAGCATGCGCAGCTTACGATAGCTGATCTGTTGGATGTCTTGTGGCAGTTTGGTCGATCGTAAGCGGGCAAAGATGCGGGCAGTTTCCTTGCTCCTGAAGGATTTGATCATATATTTTGATGAATTATATAACGTATTGCGCTAAGCGTCAAGCGCTATAAAACTGAACTAGGGAGAACAGTTCGGAAAAAATACCAGGTGCCGGAACCCTGCTCTCTGCTCTCGACTCTCCCAATCTCTGCTCTTTACACGCTGATCGCCTGCTTCTTTCCGCCAACGCTCCGGATATAGGGTACAATCCCCTTCCGGAGGAGGCTGCATGCCTATTCGCGCTGTGATATTCGATTTTGGAGGGGTGCTGATGCGCACCGAGGACCAGTCGCCGCGCCAGGAGCTGGCGGCTCGCCTGGGCGT
>Ga0209592_1000354_pt1 | contig 13617 bp, 11 predicted proteins | sample PPLLak2March2015_2_FD_187251 | JGI IMG/M metagenome (GOLD analysis project Ga0209592, IMG submission 187251) | Freshwater sediment microbial communities from Prairie Pothole Lake near Jamestown, North Dakota, USA - PPLs Lake P8 Core (3) Depth... | ecosystem: Environmental > Aquatic > Freshwater... | reverse complement strand
CAGATTTTCAACAATCGTCAGGTGCGGAAAGAGGTTGAAGTGCTGGAACACCATGCCCACTTCAGCGCGGATCTTTTCAATATTCTTGATATTATTGGTCAGCTCAATGCCGTCGACGACAATCCGGCCCCGTTGATGTTCCTCCAGACGATTGATGCAGCGGATAAGTGTGGATTTTCCTGAGCCTGATGGGCCGCAAATGACAATACGTTCCTGCTTGCCTACGGTCAAGTCTATACCCTGGAGAACATGAAATTCACCAAACCACTTGTGCACATCGATGAATTCTATCATCGCCTTGTCAGATACCTTGCTTTCAGTATTCATTGAGATTTCCTCGTTCATGAAAATTCTTACGAATTCCTAATTCGATTAATCCCTCCTTGACAATTCCCTTTCCAGCTTTCGGCTGTAGTTGGACATGGAGAAACAACCCAAGAAGTAGAGAATGGCAACAAAGATATAGGCCTCTCGGCTGAATCCCATCCACTCGGGATTGGAGAGCACGGACTGAGTCGTCTTAAGGAGTTCAAACAGAGCGATGATGACCACAAGGGATGTATCCTTGAATGCTGAAATGAGAATGCTCACCGTGGGGGGAATGACGATCTTCAAGGCCTGAGGCAAGATGACTAGCCGCATGGTCAGGTAATAGTTTAATCCTATGGACTCCGCCGCCTCATACTGTCCGCGGGACATAGCCTGCAACCCGCCCCTGACCACCTCAGCAATATACGCAGCGGTGAAAAGGATGATGGCTACCTGTGCTCGGAGGATCTTGTTGAAGGTAACCCCTTCCGGCAGGAAGAGAGGGAAAATGATGGCGGACATAAAGAGGAGACTGATCAGGGGTACGCCGCGGATCAGTTCGATATACACGATGGACAGAACTTTGACACCAGGCATCTTGGATCGTCGCCCCAGCGCCAGGATAACCCCCAGAGGGTAGGCGGCAGTAAGGCCAAAAACAGCGAGAAGAAGCGTGAGAGGTAAACCACCCCACTGGGTGCTCTCTACCGAGGGTAGTCCAAATATGCCTCCTTTCATGAGGAGGCCCATCGTGAAAAGCCCGATGATCCAGGCATAGGCCAAAGGTTTTTTCCAGTGGGTCCGGTCCCTGCTGTAAAAGAGGAGGCCGAAAAGGATCATCATCGCGAGGAAAGGTCGCCATTGCTGTTCGTAAGGATAGAACCCGAAGAGAATAAAACGATAATTCATGGAGATGACCGACCAGCAGGCACCAGCAGCTTTCCTGCACGCCTGACCGGTCGTATGCCATGCACTATCAATGAATGCCCAACGGAAGAGAGGAGGAACAACTTTCCAGAGAAAAAAAAGGGTCACGATGGTAAGGATGGAGTTGAACACCCCGTTAAACAGGTTATGTCTTGCCCAGCCGATGACGCCAATGTGGGTGACTGGGGGTCTCAACTTTTCTGCTTGAACAGCTTGTTCCATGTTATCTCTCTACAAGGGCGACTCTTTTATTATACCAGTTCATAAAGGCTGACGTGGACAGACTGAAAAACAGATACACCGCCATGATGAGGGCGACTCCCTCTATGGACTGTCCCGTCTGATTGATGGTTGTGTTAGCCACAGAGACAAGATCCGGGTAACCAATGGCTACGGCCAAAGAACTGTTCTTTGTCAGGTTGAGCATCTGACTGGTCAAGGGTGGAACAATGACCCTGAGGGCTTGGGGTAAGATCACCAGGTTTAGTACGAGAGCCGGTCTGAGACCGATGGCCATGGCCGCCTCTCTTTGGCCTTTGCTGACTGACTGGATTCCGGCGCGGACCACCTCGGCCACAAAAGCGGCCGTATACAGGACGAGGCCAAGGAGGAGGGCGATGAACTCGGGACTCACCGTTAAACCGCCTTCAAAGTTAAAGCCTACGAGTTTGGGAACATCCATCTGCGTGGGGACGCCGAATCCCAACCACGTGATGAAAGGCAATCCAAGAACGATAGCGATACCGACACGGAAGGTAGGGAAAAACTGCCCCGTTTTCTCCTGTCGTTTTCTTGCCCAGCGGCGCATCACATAAACAATCACACACCCGACCAGAAAGGCGAGAAACATGTAGTTGTGAGCGGGATGTCCTTCGGGGATGGTAAACGCCACTCCGCGGTTAGACATGTAGATCCCTGCACCCGGGTTGAGGGCCTCCTGCGGAGAAGGCAGGGTTTCATAAAAGATGGCGTACCAAAAAAATAACTGCAGAAGGATAGGGATATCCTGCATGACTTCAATGTAGATGGCTGCTAGCTTTGAGAGAAGCCAATTGGTGGAAAGCCTTGCCACTCCGATCAATGTCCCCAGGATAATAGTGATTACGACGCCTATGAAAGCGACCTTGATGGTGTTGAGAGCACCCACCAAAAGGGCACGGCCGTATGTGTTGGCCGCTGAATAGGGGATCAGAGATTCCCCGATCTCAAAAGAGGACTCTTTGTGGAAAAATCCAAACCCCGAGGCAATATTTTGTCTTTCGAGGTTTATGAGGGTGTTGGAGATGAGATAGTAGGCCAGCAACCCCACCATACCCAAGGTCATGAACTGAAACAGGATAGCCCTTACCTTGGGGTTAAACCAGAGGGGTACCTTTTGTGGTCCCGCGCTGTCCTTGAAGCTTCTCATTTTCCTTCAAAGGGTTGGTTGCTTCCTGAAGAGGTTTGTTCTGGCAGTCCCTGGGGGACAAGCTCTTATGCCTTTGACCAGTCGTCTTCCAATTAAAAGTGGTTCAAAAGAGGGTGCCCCAATTGCGGGGCACCCCGTATAGAGGATTATCTGAATGGAATGGCGTACATGAGTCCACCCCTTGTCCACAGGTCGTTCAATCCGCGCTCAAGCTTAAGGGGGGTTTTCGGACCTACGTTGCGATCAAAGACTTCGCCGTAGTTGCCCACCTGTTTGACGATGTTATATGCCCACTTTTCATCCAGGCCGAGAGCCTTACCAAAACCTGGGGTGACTCCTAAGAAACGCTGGATCTGGGGATCCGTGCTCTTTAGCATCTCGTCCACATTCTTCGAGGTAATACCCAGTTCCTCGGCCTCGATCAGGGCCATGACCGTCCAGTTGACGATGTCGTACCACTGATCGTCTCCATGGCGGACCGCAGGGGAAAGCGGTTCCTTGGAAATGATCTCGGGTAAAATGATGTAATCATCGGGATTCGGGGCCACGGAACGTATGGCCGCCAACTGTGAGGCGTCGGAGGTCAGACAGTCGCAACGACCGGCAAAAAAAGCCTTGTTCAGCTCAGCATTGTTCTCGATGACGAGCGGCTTCCATGGCATTCCGTTTCTCCGGAAGAAATCCGCCGCGTTCATCTCAGTGGTTGTTCCAGGAAGGGTGCAAACGGTGGCACCTTTCAATTTTTTGGCACTCTTTACTCCCTTTTTCTTGGAGATCAGAAACCCCTGACCGTCATAGTAATTCACATGAGCAAAATTGAGGCCGTTCATGGTTTCACGGGTCAAGGTGGCGGTGGTGTTCCGGCACAGGACATCCACCTCCTTTGACTGAAGAGCGGGGAGGCGCTGGACGGCAGTGAGGGCGATGTATTTCACCTTGTTTGCATCGCCAAACACCGCGGCAGCGATCGCTCTAGCGGTGTCCACGTCAAGACCTTTCCACACTCCCTTTTCGTCAGGCATGCTGAATCCAGCCACGCCGGGATTCACGCCCGCTGTGAGAACCCCTCTTGCACGGACATCGTCAAGGGTTGCTGCCACAGCCATACCACCTGTCGCAAGGAGCATCAAAACCAGAACCACTGAAAAACATTTGATAACTTTCATCCCTCATTCCTCCTTTCAGGTTAAATGGTTACGTCCTTGGATCGCCCAGAGGCGATCCTGCTTTGTTCGCTATAACAGGTTTGTTTAAAGAGCAGTAGAACAAGCGAGGATGACCTTTCTACAAAAAATGTGCCTGGTGATGATAACGATAAGAACTCGCCTTTGATTGGGTTGAATATACGAATAACAGAGTTGCATGTCAAGCAAAAAGGCGGGATTAAGACCGAATCCCTTGAAATAAGGGATGATCTCTATTCCAGGAGACTTAAGAACAAAAAATTTGCATTTTGAAAGTAAAGATGTTAAAAAAATTTTTGGTCTCGATAGGGGACGGCAACTATGAAAGGCCCGAATCGCCGTTTCTCCCGCCGTTCAATACATCATGAAAAAAACGATATTGGCGATTACATTCGGATTCTTATCAGGGTTCTATTTCGTCTCCTTTGTGAGTGGTGCAAGTCAGGAATTTCCCGTCTCTCCTCCCCCGATGACAGAGGGTATGTTTCCCTGCAGCAATTGCCATGCCTCCCTGGAGGTGAACCGAAAAAAGAGGGAGCTGAAGGATGAACATTCCGATATCAAGCTCCATCATGCAGAGACGATGAGATGGTGCCTTGACTGCCACGAAGCAAGAAATCGCGACAAACTGAGGCTTTTCAACGGGGAGCTCATCAACTTCACAGAAAGCTACAAGCTCTGTGGCGAATGCCATGGGAACGTTTACAAAGCCTGGAAAGCGGGGATCCATGGAAAAAGGACCGGATATTTTGCTGGTCCAGGAAAGAGGACTTATTCCCTCTGTGCTCATTGCCATGACCCCCACGAACCAAAATTTAAACCGATAAAACCCGAGCCTCCTCCATTTCGGCCAATGGAACCGGAAAATGCGAGATAAAAATTACACACGAAGAGAATTCATCCGCAACCTTTCCTTAACCGCCATTGCAGGAATGTCTATCCCTCTCCTCTCTGCGTGCACAAAAGAGGAAGTCGAGGACTTCCTTCAAAAACATTTTCTCGAGATGACAGAAGAGGAAAAGAAACGCCTCATTGCCAAATTGGAGGAGAGATATCACCAAAAATATGGAAGGAAATTCCAGATCAGCACGAAGGAAGCCCAGCAAGATACCCTCTGGGGTTACGGCCTTGAGCTTTCCAGATGCATCGGTTGCAGGAGATGCGTCTATGCCTGTGTCAAGGAGAATAACCAATCCCGCTACAAACGTCAGCTTCATTGGATCAGGGTCCTCCAGCTGAAGAGAGGAAATCTGATTAATCTCGAAAACTCGGAACATTACTACAATCCTGATACGGTTCCGGAGAAAGGGTATATCTATCTTCCCGTTCAGTGCCAACAGTGTCAGAATCCGCCCTGTGTGAAGGTCTGTCCTGTCCATGCCACCTGGCAGGAGCCGGATGGGATCGTGGTCGTGGACTACAACTGGTGTGTCGGTTGCAGATATTGCATCGCAGCCTGTCCCTATAAAGGAAGGGTTTTCAATTGGGGCGAACCGAACATTCCCCCGGAGGAGTTGAACACCTCGGTTCACTACCTTGGAAACAGACCCAGGATGAAATGCGCTGTAGAAAAATGTACTTTCTGCATCCAGAGGGTGAGATCAGGAAGATACCCGGCCTGTGTGGAAGCTTGCCCTACAGGAACAAGAAAATTCGGAAACCTTCTCGACCCCAAAAGCGAGATCCGGTACATCATCGAGAACAAGAGGGTCTTCCGGCTTAAGGAAGATTTGAATACCGAGTCGAAGTTTTACTACTTTTTCGAGGGTTAGCGCCAAGGATATGGAAAAGCTCAGAGAGACCTTAAAGGAGACTTGGCATTTTTACATGAAGACCTTGAATCTGGTGGCCAAGGGAAGCAAGGCTTATTATGCGTGGTGCCTTTTGCTCCTGGCCGTCATCATCGTAGGCTTCATCTACTACTTGAAGCAACACGACATCGGCCTCTTCGCCACGAACATGAATGACCAGGTTTCCTGGGGCCTTTATATTGCCAATTTCACCTATCTTGTGGGAGCGGCTGCGGCTGCCGTCCTGCTGGTCATTCCCTCCTATATCTACCATTTCAAGCCAATCAAAGAGATTGTCATCCTCGGGGAACTCTTTGCTGCCTCCTCCATCATTATGGCTATCCTCTTTGTCATGGTTGATCTCGGGAGGCTCGATCGTTTCTGGCACATGATTCCCTTCATTGGAGAAATGAACTTCCCTGAATCGCTTCTGGCCTGGGACGTCCTAGCCCTCAACGGCTATTTCTTCTTAAATATTCTCATTCCGGTCTACCTGCTCGTCAAATATTACTATCGGAAAGACCCTAATTGGACATTCATCCTCCCCTTTATCCTCATCTCCGTTCCATGGGCGGTCGGGATTCATACCGTCACCGCCTTCCTCTATAATGGCCTCCCCGCCCGTCCTTTCTGGAATGCATCGATTCTTGCCCCGAGGTTTCTGGCGAGTGCCTTCTGCTCAGGACCTGCGATCATTATCCTCATTTTTCAGATCATCAGGAAGGTTTCGGCCATCAAGCTGGAGGATAGTGCCCTCTTCAAGATTGCAGAACTGATTGCCTATGCCATGTTCCTCAATCTCTTCCTCCTGGGGTCAGAGATCTATAAAGAGTATTATTCCCATTCGGTCCATATGGCTGCTTTTGAATACCTCTTCGAAGGCCTCCATGGTCACAATCTCCTTGTGCCCTGGATCTGGGCCGCCATGGCAATGAATGTCATAGCCTTTTTTATCTTTCTCGTCCCCACCATGCGGAAACGGCTGACCACCCTCAATCTGGGTTGTTTGCTAATCATTGTCGGAGTGTGGATTGAAAAAGGACCGGGTTTCGTGATCCCCGGCTTCGTCCCAGATCCTCTGGGTGAGATTCATGAATATATTCCTAACCTATTGGAACTGATGGTGTCCTTCGGCATCTGGGCCTTAGGTCTACTGATCTTTACGCTTTTGATGAAAGTGGCCATTCCTATTGTAACCGGGGAATTCACTCATACCGAATATGAAAAGGAGGTCACCGCTCTGAAACACGGCTGAGAAGTTAAGAGAATTAAAAAATTCATTGCAATTCGACAGAAGTGTTGCTATAAAATTTTTAGGGGGGAAAATCAGACAATTCAAGGAACTGGAAGATGAAGCCCTTCCTCATCGGGTTGGGAATAGGAATCTTATTACTCTTCCTCCTCATTAACCTCGGGGTAGGCTCCAGGGCTGAACAACCGCTCTCCTTCAATCATAAGAAACATCAGGAACAGGGCATCGAATGCATCGCCTGTCATACCCATTTTAAAGACCAGACCTTTTCTGGCATGCCCAAAGTAGCCACCTGCTTAGAGTGCCACAAAGATCCTATCACCCAAAACCCTGAAGAAGAAAAAATCAGACAAATAAATAAGAAAGGGAAAGAGATCCATTGGAAACGGCTCTACCAGCAGCCTGACCATGTCTTCTTTTCCCATCGACGCCATGTGGTCCTAGGAAAAATGGAATGTAAGAACTGCCATGGGGATATCGGTCAAAGTGAAAAACCTCCTTCCAAACCATGGGTGAAGATGACGATGAACTGGTGCATGGATTGTCATGCAAAGAAAAAAGTAACCAACGACTGTTTGGCATGCCATGTGTAAGAAAATTCGAAATACGAAATCCGAAACAAGCACGAATGTTCAAAATACAAATGTTTCAAACAAAAGAGTTTAGGATTTTGAAAATTCGAATTTCGGATTTGTTTCGAGTTTCGATATTCGGATTTCGGATTTAGGGATCTCATATGAAATTTAATCGCCGCGATTTCTTGAAGGTGGGTGGGGGAGCTGGGGTGGCCATTGCCTTGGGCGGTGGGTTCTGGAAATGGTCTCAATTCCCTCCTGTCCAAAAACCCAATGCTCCCGGAGTGGAGCGCTGGATTCCTACGGTCTGTGGCCAGTGCATGGGTGGATGTGGCACTCTGGTGAGGGTGATTGATGGATGGGCAGTTAATATCGCTGGAAATCCCCTCCACCCCGTGAATCGAGGAGCCCTCTGCCCGAAAGGGATTGCTGGACTTCAGGGCCTCTATGATCCAGATCGTATTCGTACCCCTCTCAAAAGAGCTGGAAAAAGAGGCGAAGGCAAATGGCAACCCATCTCCTGGGACGAGGCCCTTCAATTCGTCACAGCTTCATTGAAGGACCTGAGGCTGAAAGGAGAGCCTCACCAATTGGCGGTCCTAGGTGGAAAGTATCGGGGAATGATGAGGACGCTCTGGGAACGTTTCCTGGAGGCTTACGGATCTCCCAACTATATTGACAACCAGTTTCAATGGGAAGGGAGTCCTGTCGAAGGTCTCTATCTTACCCAAGGCATTTTATCCCAGCCCGCTTATGACTTCGAAAATGTCCGATACTTGCTCTCTTTCGGCTCTGGGCTACTGGAGTCATATTGGTCTCCTATCCAGGCTCTGATGGCTTATGGCCATTTTCGAAGAGGAAGGCCCGGAGAGAGAGGGAAACTTATTCAGATTGAACCACGCCTTTCCGTCACAGGAATTAAAGCTGATGAATGGATTCCCATTCAGCCCGGGACGGAAGGAATCCTAGCCCTCAGCATCGCCCATATGATGATTAAGGAGGGCCTCTATAATAAAGAGTTTGTTTCGAACCTGACCTTTGGATTCGAAAATTGGAAAGACGAAAACGGGCGGGAACAGATTGGCTTCAAGGATTACATCCTTTCCGAATATGAACCCGAGAGAGCATCGAAGAAAACGGGGGTTCCCATCGATACCATTATCCGCCTGGCCCGGGAGTTCACCTCAAACCAGCCTTCCCTGGCCATCGGTTATCGAGACCGACCCTTTCATCAGATGGCTGTCGCCGTATTGAATGGGTTAACTGGAAATATTGATGCTCCGGGAGGAATACTCATTCCAAGGACAGCCCCCTATCAATCTCTCCCCCCTTTCATAAAAGACAATATCGCCAAAAAGGGTCTTGAGAGAGAGAGAATGGATGGAGGCAGGGGGGGCTTTACCGTCGTGCATCGGCCCCACCTCTTTGCCAGGAATGTGATCTCTGGAAAGCCCTATAAACCAAAAGTGTTATTTCTTTACTACACCAATCCTCTCTTTTCGAATCCGAACCCGGATCTCTTCTCAAAAGCCTTTGCTGACATTTCGCCGATCGTCAGCTTTTCGCCCTACATGGATGATACAACTCAGATGGCAGACCTCGTCTTACCGGACCACACCCCGTTTGAGAGATGGCAGGATGACCCCCTGTTTCTAAACAGTGGCTTCCCGATTCTTGGAATCCGTCAGCCGGTCGTCCAACCGCTTTACCAGACCAAGGCCACTGGTGATGTCATCCTCCAATTAGCGAAATCTCTTGGAGGAGAGATTCAGAAGTCTTTTCCATGGAATGATTTTAGAGAGGTCATGATCTACGGTCTCAAGGGGACTTTTGAGGCGAAACGAGGGGATGCCTTCGGCTTCCAGTTTGAAGAGGCCTGGACCCGGCTCCTTCAGAAAGGAGGTTGGTGGGCCCCTTCCTATAAGAACTTTGAAGAATTCTGGAAGCTCCTTCAGGAGAAAGGTGGATGGTGGGATCCCATGTATGATTTTAAAGAATGGGGAAGAGTTTTCCAGACACCCTCCAGAAAGTTTCAGTTTTACGCTCAGGGATTGAAACCGATCTTATCTTCCTTAACCTCGAAAGATAAAGATTCATCTCTCCTCCCTCGCTGGGAAGATTCAAAGAAGAAAGAGGAGGAGGAAAAGGAATATCCTTTCCACCTCCATATCTTTAAAACCATGGCCCTGACAGGGGGAAGGAATGCCAACCAACCCTGGCTTCAGGGAATCTTTGGCCCTCACCTCTTTGAGAGATGGGAAACATGGGTGGAACTCAATCCCGAGACCGCGAAGCGTCTTGCGATCTTTGATGGAGACTGGGTTTGGGTCCAATCGAAAGCGGGGAAGATAAAGGTCAAGGCCAGAATCTATAAGGGAGCCATGCCTGACGTTGTCAATATCCCTTTTGGATCGGGCCATGGTTCCGGTGGGCGCTGGGCTTCGGGTCTTGGGGAAAACCCATACCGGCTCCTCCAAGACGATTTGGATCCCTTGACCGGTCAACCCATCAATGGGTCCACGCGAGTAAAAATATATAAAGCCTAATTGGAATAAGAAATCCTAAATCCGAAGCACGAAATTCGAAACAAGCGCGAATGTTCGAAATACAAATGTTCCAAACAAAAGAGTTTAGGATTTTGGAAATTCGAATTTTGGATTTGTTTCGAGCTTCGATATTCGGATTTCGGATTTGATATTAGTTAGGGGGTTATTGATGCCTCGTTGGGGAATGGTCATTGATCTGGACAGATGTTCTGGATGCCAGGCCTGTGTGGTAGCATGCGATGCAGAAAACAATGTTGCCCTCATCGGACCGGAGGAATCAGCAAAAGGCAGAACCATCCACTGGATCGAGCTGGTCCCTTACATCGAAGGGGAATATCCAAACATCAAGGCAAGACTTCTCCCAAGGCCCTGTATGCATTGCGATCATCCCCCCTGTGTGAAGGTCTGTCCGGTCTACGCTACTTATATCAATGAAGAGGGATTGGTGGCACAGATCAATTACCGTTGCATCGGCTGCCGATACTGTACGACGGCTTGCCCTTACACGGTAAAGTACTTCAACTGGTTTGTACCTCAATGGCCGAAGGAGATGAAAGGTTCTCTCAATCGGGATGTCTCTCTCCGGACGAAGGGAGTGGTGGAGAAATGCACTTTCTGCCATCACCGGCTCGTCAAAGCGAGAGAAAAAGCAAAGGCTGAAGGAAGGGAGCTTCTGCCCGAAGACTATATCCCGGCTTGCGTTCAGGCCTGTCCCAGCGGCGCCATGTATTTTGGCGACCTCGACGACCCCTTTAGTTCTGTATCCAGGCTCTCTCGGGAGAAGAGGGCTTTCCGCTTGCTGGAGGATTTGGGAACGGAGCCTAAAGTCTACTACCTATCAGAAGGGATGTGATGGAAGAAAAACATTTCAATGTGGAAGAGGATGCCATCCTCTTCGACCCAATCAGAAAAACGGGGAAAACTTTTTATATCACCCTTTCCATCCTCGTGGCGATCATCCTTTGGGGCGTGTATGCCTACCTCAACCAATATCGTCAAGGGCTTGGCATCACAGGACTGGCAAGACCCATCTTTTGGGGAGTCTACATCACCAATTTTGTCTTTTTCATTGGAATCAGTCATGCCGGGACCCTCATCTCAGCCATCCTTCGCCTTGCCAAAGCAGAATGGCGGAGGTCGATCACCCGATCTGCAGAAGTCATCACCGTGCTCGTCCTCTTCTTTGGCGTGGGGAATATATTGATGGATCTGGGAAGGCCTGACCGGATGTTCAACATCATCCAATATGCTCAATTTAAATCTCCCCTGCTCTGGGATGTCTCCAGTATCAGTGTCTATCTCACCGCCAGCTCTATTTATCTTTACCTCCCGTTGATACCCGATATCGCTCTTCTTAGAGATCATGGTGGGAAATGGCAGTGGTTTTACCGTATCTTCGCATTGGGTTGGAATGGGACGGAAAGGCAGCATCATCTGTTGGAAAAAGGGATTGCTTTCATGGCTATTCTCGTCATCCCTGTCGCTGTCTCTGTCCATACCGTAGTCTCGTTTGTATTTGCCATGACCATCCAACCGATGTGGCACAGCGCCATCTTCGGTCCTTACTTCGTTGCCGGTGCCATTTTCTCGGGGATTGCCGCCTTGATCGTGGCCATGAATCTCATTCGGAAAGTTTACCACCTGGAAGACTACCTGAGACCGGTTCATTTCAACAACCTGGGTATTCTTCTACTGGTGATGACCCTTCTCTGGTTCTATTTCACGTTTACCGAATATCTCACCGTCTATTATGGTGCGGAGCCTCTCCACATGGCCATCTTCTGGTCTAAATTTACGGGAAGGTTCGCCCCCTATTTTTGGGGAATGTTCCTTTTCTGTTTCATCATCCCCTTGCCCATTCTCAGCTTCGCAAAAACCCGCACGCCCAAAGGTACCCTGATCGCTTCGCTCTCTGTCATTATCGGTATGTGGCTGGAGCGATATGTGATCGTCGTGCCAACGCTGACCAATCCAAGGATCCCCAGTGAAGAGATTGCTTACTTCCCCACTTGGGTGGAGTGGTCGATTCTGGCTGGCTGCGTTTCGTTCTTCATCCTTCTCTATATGGTTTTCACCAAAGTCTTTCCCATTGTCTCTATCTGGGAAGTGAGAGAAGGAAGGGAGAAGTCCATGGCCGAGGTGCGAGAACGAATTAGAACCTACCTTCCTGGAATTGGGGTTGAATAATTAATGATAAAGGGGTCCAGGGGTCAAGGGACCGAGGAAAACGTTTAAGAATAAATTATAACTGGAACGCTGAACCCTTTTGGGGGGAGGAGGAACTTTGAAAATTAGAAGAAATAAAGTCATCTTAAGTGGGCTAGTCCTCCTTCTCACGGTCATGGGTTCTTTTGCCTTTGGTCAGCTTCTCCCTGAGGACCCGGCCAAGGGAGCTCGCCTGTTTGTCAGCAAAGGGTGTATCAAGTGCCACGCGCTCAAAGGGGAAGGCGGGAAGATCGGACCCGATTTCGGAAGGATCGATCTCGGTGATACCCAATTGGATCTTGCCGGAAAAATGTGGAACCATATCCCCTCCATGATCATGGGAATGGAACGGGTGAAGATGCTCAAACCCAACCTCACGGGAAAAGAATTCACCGACCTTTCGGCCTATCTCTACTTTATTAAATTCTTCGATGAGCCCGGAAATCCCACAAAGGGAAGATATGTCTTTAATGAAAAAGGCTGTAACCTCTGTCACCCTCTCTCAGGAAAGGGCAAGTCGGGGGAACCAGGTCTGAACGAATTTCCGCAGAATATCTCGCCAATCTTTTTAAGCCAAGCAATCTGGAACCATGGCCCGGATATGATTGCCCAGATGGTCAAGCTTGGTATCAAGTGGCCGGAGTTTAAAGATACGGAAATGATGGATCTCCTGGAATATATCAAGACGAATGCGAAAGGAGGATCCAAAGAAGCTGCTTTCATCACTCCAGGAAATTCCAGGGAGGGGAAGCAGGTCTTCGCCTCCAAGGGATGTGTCAAATGTCATGCCATCAAGGGTGAGGGAGGAAAAGAAGGTGGAGACCTGAGGAAGAAAGCAAAGGACTTTTATAAAAGCTTGACCCAGATTGCCTCCAGCATGTGGAATAAAGGACCCACGGTCCTGGCCAGGATGTCTCAGACCCAATCCGGAATTCCGAAGTTTACACCGAAAGAGATGGCCGACCTCTTGGCCTATCTTTACTTCCTCCATTTCACCGATGAACCTGGGAATTCAGGCAATGGAAAAAGGCTTTTTACAGATGTGGGATGCTCTCGTTGTCATGGCCTCGATGAAAAGAAGGGAGAGTTGATGGATATCGATCTCTCCAAATATCAGAAAGCTTCTAATCCCATGGACATTGTGGCTGGCATCTGGAACCACAGTGGTGAGATTGATAAGGCCATCAAGGAGAAAGGCCTCACCTGGCCCCGACTCAAAAAAGGGGAGATGGCCGACCTCCTCGAATATATCCGTACTCGTAAGAAAAAATAGAAAGGGAATAAAACATGAAGAAGGTTTTCGCTTCTTGCCTTTTCGTTTTCACTCTTCTTTTAGGGGGTCTCCTTATTGGTAGCCAACTATCGGGAGCTGAAAAGAAAGGGGACTACCTTCTTCCCGGAAATGTTAAAGAAGGATGGAA
>Ga0209592_1000350_pt1 | contig 13654 bp, 10 predicted proteins | sample PPLLak2March2015_2_FD_187251 | JGI IMG/M metagenome (GOLD analysis project Ga0209592, IMG submission 187251) | Freshwater sediment microbial communities from Prairie Pothole Lake near Jamestown, North Dakota, USA - PPLs Lake P8 Core (3) Depth... | ecosystem: Environmental > Aquatic > Freshwater... | reverse complement strand
AGCTGGCAAAAGACCGTTGAAGGTATCCGTAATCTGCAAGAGCGAGGTTTTCGGGTGCGCCTGGCGACTACGGAGACGTCCAGCAATTCAGCCCACCTTGCCGAGCTGTGTGCGTTCCACCAGGCGTTGGGCATCCCGGAAGAAGATCACCTGATCCGGCCCCTGGCAAAAAGGGGTTTCTCGAGCGAGGGGCTGGAGGTGGGTAAGCAGAACCTGGCGCCCGAGATCACCGTGAACGGGGAGGGCGTTTATTGGCACCCACTGTCGACCGACTCCGATATGCTTGTGAGCGCCCAGATATTCCCGCTGTCTGAGGCGGTATGCCAGGTGCGTGGGGAGCTGGAGCAGATGGCAGATATGAGCCAGGCGCAGTTAAATACCTTTCAGTGAAGTAAGTGAGCCGGCTCCCGTGCGGAGCTTTTCAGCCCAGGCGAGATTTTAAATGCAAATCAGACAGGCAGCGGCGCGTGTGCACCGCGCGTTCCACGGGCAGCTGCGCCAGGTCCCCCTGCAGGCGCCGCAGGTCATCGGGGGTGTCCACGTCGTACCAGGGTGGGGTCAGCGCGGCTCGCAGACCGGCATTCTGTGCTCGCTCCAGTGTCTGGGACAGCACCCGGTCAGTGCTCCAGGAAATCCCATCAAAAATCCCGGCATGCATGTGCTTCATACCCACCAGGTAGTAGCCTCCATCGTACCCGGGACCCAAGACAAGCTCCACCTGATCTAAATATAGGGCAGCCTGTTTCAGATATTCCCCTGGCAGGGTAGGTCCATCCGAGTTAAGCGCCAGTACCTTTCGATAGCCTAACCTCAGCGCCTCCTGTATCGCTTGGGAGAGGCAATCGCCCATGCCTTCCCCTTCTACAGGCAGGAGATGCGTACCGAGCGGCGTGATGGCTTTAAAATAGCGGCGCGCAGCCGGGGGAGTGATCGCCACTGCCAGGTCAGCCTCTGCCAGTGCTGCTGCCATCTCGATCGTATCCAGAATCATGGCTTCAGATAACGCGATCGCCTCCTCGGGAGTGAGAGCCGGATATAACCGCGTCTTGGTCTTGCCCACTTGCGGCTGTTTGGCCATGATGACGAAGACCGTCTCTTTCATACCGGCTATATCCTGCGGTAGCGGACGATGCTGCGCAAAATAAAATAGGTTGCCAGGAATGAGCCTTTCCAGGTGCCGCTGATCTTGGATTTGCCGCCCAGGCGCGGGCGGTAGCTGACCGGTATTTCCCGAATCCGCCAGTTTCGCCGGGCTGCCCTGGCGATCATCTCCGTCGGCCAGCCGTAGGTCATCTCCTGCATCCCCAATGCTCCCAGATCCTCCCGCAGCACTGCTCGAAAAGGGCTTAGGTCGGTCAGCTGCAGCCCATATAGGCCGCTCAGCAGCCAGGCTGCCAGCCTGTTCCCGGCGCGCTGGTGCCAGGACATGGCGCCGGGTTCGATGCTCCCCGCCAGTCGTGAGCCCAGCACCATCTCAGCTTCGTGACTTAAAATCGGTGCAGCCAGCTCGCTGATATAGAGCGGATCATCCGCTCCGTCGGCATCCATAAAAACAGCAATTTCACCCTGGGCAGCAGCCAAACCTGTTGAGCACGCCTGACCATAGCCGCGCCTCGGCTCGTGAAGGACGGTTGCACCGGCTGCACCTGCAATTGCAACGGTGCCGTCATTTGATCCTCCGTCCACTACCAGGATTTCGAGATTGCCATCGGTTGGGAGAGCCGCCAGCAGGGTACCGATGCTCTCAGCCTCGTTGAGCGCCGGGATGATCACGCTGATGATTTGCATGGCCGTATTTTGCCCTATCTCAGGCAGGCTGGCAAGGCCGCGCCTCGAACTGTACAAACGAAATTATAATAACGCGACCGGTCGGCATGCAATCTGGTACGGGTGGAGTTTGACTATTTTGGCTGTCCTCCCAGATCTTCGAGGCAAGGCGTCCTGGCCAACCCAAAGGTGGCTGGACCTTGCGTGGTTAGCGGCACTGGCACTACTGCTGGCCTACACTTTTAGTGTTTATCGGTCTGGCCGCTTCTGCGCGTATTTAGGCACCGATTTCCGGGGCTACTATGCTGCCGCGCAGATTGTACGCCAGCGCGGCTTTGCTGCCGTGTACAGCCAGGCGACCCAGGAGTTCTACCAGGCAAACCTTCCCCACCAATGTCCGGACTCGACCTCCGCCCCTCCGCTGCTTAAGGTTTCAATGCCCTACCTGCCCGCCTTTGTTGTGGTTTTCCTGCCGCTGACCTTCCTGGATTTCACCACCGCTTACGAGGTGTGGGTGCTTCTCAACCTGGCAGGTCTGCTGGTCTACTTGCTGTATCTCATCGCCGCGCTCGGTGAAAGGGCGAGTTTATTGCGATCCTTGCAGTGGATGCTGTGTGTGCCGCTCTTCTCGAACCTGGTTTTGGGGCAGATGAACCTCGTACTGGTGGTTTGTTTGGGCCAATTTGTGCTGTCTATCTTGGTGGGGCGGCGATTCCTGGGCGGGTTCTGGCTGGGCGGTATGCTGATGAAGCCTCATGCCCTGATCCTGCTGCTGCCGGGTCTGGTCATCCGCAAGGATTGGAAACCTCTGCTCGGCTTTACTGGCAGCGCCCTGGCGATCCTCTCAATTTCCACTCTTCTGGCAGGCTGGGATGGCTTAGGGTCATCGGTCCAGATGGCGGCTGAGTTCGCTGGCCCGTTGATCCAGACCGGCCCGGCAATGATGAACTTCCGGGCGCTGGCTCTTTACCTGGAGAATATCTTGCCGGTATGGGGCGCCTGGGCTGTGGCGATCTGCGGGATGGCTATGGCAGCAGGTTTAGCGCTTTATCTCTGGTGGCGGCACTACCTGGCAACCGGTCCGGGGTTTGTGTTGTTGGTGGTTGCCACTTTAGCGGCAACTTTCGCCGTCACCTGGCATTCGCATTTTTATTTATTGATGCTTCTGATCCCACTCTTGCTGTTCCTGGACCTTAAGGGGGTCATCCCGCCGGCCTGGCGCTGGTTCTGGATAGCAGGCCCACCGCTGTTATATCTGCTGCTTTACCTGGCAAACCCATCCCAGGCGCGCAGCTGGTTCGGATTGGGGATGCTGGCTATAAATCTGTACATCCTGGCATGGTCTGCTCAGAGACTCAGGAACGCCAGGCGCAATCCAGTTTAAAGCATGCTGATTTCAAGCCGGATGATCAGTAAATCCTCGCTGGCGATATGATCGAGCGCCTTACTTCACCTGGAGCGTCACCACGGTCAGCTTGCCGGGCTCGACCTCCACCAGCGTCTGGTGCATCTGCTGGCCCAGCCAGACGGAGATTTGGTACTCGCCCGGGGGTAGGTCGCCGATGGCAAAGTTCTCCTGCCAGGGGTTGCTCCCGGTCAGATCCTTGTCCATGTAGGTGCTTATGTAATACTGCTCCACAGCCGGCTGTCCCGGTCCTCCCAGCAGCTCCAGGACAACGTTGTTCACTTCGATGAAATCCCCGTTGGCATCCACCAGCCGCCCGGCCAGCGCTCCCAGCACCTGCCCGTCTGCCCCGCTGAGCGGTGCCAGCCACAGCTCCGGGTTGACCGCCGCTTCGGGCTTGTTCTCACCCAGGCGTACTTCGAAGTGCAGCATGCTGCCGGCGATATTGCCGCTCATGCCCACCTTGCCGATCTCCTGACCGGCGGATACGCCATCGCCCTCTTTGACCAGCACCTCCGACAGGTGCGCGTACAGGGTGTAGACCGGCTCTGAGACGCCCGCCAGGCTGTGCTCCAGGATCACCAGGTTGCCGTAGGTGTTCGGGCGTGAGGCATAAGACTTCACGCTGTCGTCGCCGGCGACCACCACGCGCCCGTCTGCGGCGGCCACCACGGACGTGCCGGTGGAGTTGAGGAAGCCGGCACCCAGGTTGGCACCGCGCTTGGAGCGATGGTACTCGCCAAAGCGGTAGGATGGATCGTACTCTATCCGCCCGCCCTGGCTCACCGGTCGACCCAGCGGAAACACACCTTCCAATCTGCAGACCTCTTCGGCGCAGCCCGATGGGGCTTGCCCGGCAGGTGCCGCCGGTGGCGCTTCCGTTGGCGCAGGCGGCGGCTCGGTGGGAGGCGGAGCCTCAGTGGGCGGGAGGCTGGTCGGCGCAGCCTCCGCAGGCGGTTCGGTCGGCAAAGCCAGCTCGGCTTCCGCCGGTGTGGGGGAAGCCTGTGCGCTCACCGGCGGAGGGCTTGTTTGGGGCGGCTCTGCGGTTTGGCCTCCAACCTGGCAGGCGACCACAGCCATTGCCAGGATCAGGATAATGAACATAATCGAGGAAATATACCCGGTCTTCATCATCTTCGATAACACCTTTTCTTGGGCTTCTACTCGATAACCATCGGGTTTCCTGCGTGGCTACCAGGGTGCGTTGACGATAAACACATACGCAAAAAATGTGCAGGCGACAATGCTGCACAAGGCAACCGCAGCAATGGCGATGATGACAGCCATCGCCACCTGGCTGCCGGAGCCAGTCGATTTACTGCTTGGCCCTGGCTGGGACGGAGAACTGACTGAATACTCGGGCGCACCGGCTGGTTCCGACGGCGATCCTGGGGCGACCTCACTCATGATGTTCCTCCTTGGCGCGGCGACACGCCGGTAATGTTTCCGGTAAGAGCATAACACAGCGGGTAGTGCGAGTCAATTAAACCTCAGTTAAGGAAACCCCTTGACTCTCCCCCTGCTGGATGGTGTATGATCAGTCACAGCATGCACATGGGCGCTTTATCCATCTGAAGCCCCATCATAAATTGGACCGCGCGGACCTGATCGATGTTCAGAATAGGTGATTTTTCAAGGCTCAGCCGGGTGCCGGTGAAAACCCTGCGCTACTACGACGAGATCGGCTTGCTCAAGCCGCGCGGCATAGACCGCTTCACTCGCTATCGCTACTATTCCGTTGACCAGCTGCCCCTGCTCTACCGCATTCTGGGGCTCAAGGAGCTGGGCTTCTCGCTTGAGCAAATCGCCCGCCTGCTGGAAGGGGATATCTCGCCTGGGCAGCTCCGGCGCATGCTGGAGGTGCGCCGGGGAGAGATCGAGCAGCAGCTTGAGCAGGGACACTACCAGCTCAAGCGCCTGGAGGCCCGGCTGAAACAGATCGAACAGGAGGGCAAAATGCCTGATTACGAGGTTATTCTCAAGAAAGTTGATCCCCGCTGGGTCGCCTCTGTGCGCGGGGTGATCTCCAGCTATGATGAATCGGGACCTGTTTTCGACCGCCTCTTCGACGAGGCATACAGCTACGTCCATCGCCAGGGGGTGCGCAGCCCGGGCTGCGGCATCGCCGTCTACCACGAAAAGCAGGGCAGCGATGAGAATACAGAAGTGGAGGCTCTGGTTGAGCTGCCGGGGTCCATCCCGGGCAGCAGCCAGGTGCAGGTCTACGAGCTGCCGGCGATCGAGACGGCTGCCAGCATGGTGCACCACGGTCTGTTCGCCACCCTCGGCAAGGCCTATGCCGCAATCCTGGCCTGGACCCAGGAGCACGGCTACCGCGTCAGCGGGCCGGCGCGTGAGCTCTATCTGAGCTTTCAAAAGGACGGCGATCAGAACCAGTACGTCACCGAGATCCAGCTCCCGGTGATGAAGATCCAGCAAAGGAAGGCTGCAGTGGAACCTGAGATTGTCAATTTGGAAGCATTCCTGGTGGTCGGGCTGCCCTACCTGGGCGACAACGAGGGGGGAGAGATCGGGCAAATGTGGGGCGAGTTCGTCCCGCGCATCCCGGAGATCCGCCACCTGGCGCCCGGCCCGGCAGTATCTTACGGCATCTGCAGCCCCAATCCCACGGGGTTGATCGACTACATTGCCGCCCTGCCTGTGACCCGCCTGGAGGATATTCCACCGGGCATGGTCGGCAAACAGGTACCCGCGCAGACGTATGTGCGCTTCGAGGCGCGCGGGGTGGAAGATATCGGACCCACGTACCAGCGCATCCTGAAAGAGTGGCTGCCCGCTTCAGGCTACCAGCCCGGCGACGGTCCCGATTTCGAGTTTTATCCGGAAACTTTCAATCCCGATGACCCCGAATCGACGGTTTACATCTATTTCCCCGTCCAGAAAGCCTGATCATTCCAGACAAATATGATTCGCCCCGGATTTGATCTTTACCGGAGCGAATCATATTTGTTACGCTGTTTACCCAATCCCTCCTGCCCCTCTACCCGGTGGGAAAGGGGGATTTCGGACATAAGAATAGAATTAGCTATCTCTGTGTACTCTGCGCACTCTGTGGTGAGTGAACCCTACTCGCCAAACTTGATCCCCTGGGCCAGGGGCAGCTCTTTTGAGTAGTTGATCGTATTGGTCTGGCGGCGCATATAGGCCTTCCAGGCATCGGAGCCCGATTCGCGCCCGCCGCCGGTCTCTTTCTCCCCGCCAAACGCCCCGCCGATTTCAGCTCCTGAGGTGCCGATATTGACGTTGGCAATGCCGCAGTCCGATCCGCTGGCTGAGAGGAAGACCTCCGCCTTGCGCAGGTCGTTGGTGAAGATGGCGCTGGACAGCCCCTGGGGTACGTCGTTGTGCAGGTGAATGGCCTCCTCCAGGCTGCTGTACTCCAGCAGGTACAGGATGGGGGCGAACGTTTCGGTCTTGACGATCTCCGTCTGGGCCGGCATTTTGACGATCGTCGGCTCGACAAAGTTTGGCCCCAGGCCGGTGTGCACACCCCCGCCGGTGAGGATTTCGCCGCCGTCGGCGCGCGCCTGCTGCAGGGCATCCAGCATGTCTTCTACTGCGGCATTGTTCACCAGCGGCCCCATCAGGGTGGTGTCGTCCAGCGGGTTGCCCATAGGCACCTGCCGGTAAGCATCTACCAGCCGTCGGGCGAGTTCGCTGGCGATATCCCTGTGCAGGATCAGCCGCCGGGTGCTGGTGCAGCGCTGACCCGCCGTGCCCACCGCCCCGAACAGGATGGCGCGGGCTGCCATATCCAGGTCGGCGTCTTCTGTGACGATGATGGCGTTGTTGCCGCCCAGCTCCAGGATGGTGCGCCCAAATCGCCGGGCGACCGCCTCGGCGACATGCTCTCCGATCTTGGTGGAGCCGGTGAAGGAGACCAACGGCACGCGCCGGTCGTTGAGCAGCAGCTCGCCCACATCCCGCCCGGAGCCGATCACCAGGTTGAATATCCCGCTCAAGCCATGATCAGCCATGACCCGGTTGGCAATCACCTGCACGGCAATGGCAGTCAGCGGCGTCTCGGACGACGGCTTCCACAGCACGGTGTCGCCGCATACTGCAGCGATGGTGGAGTTCCATGACCATACGGCTACCGGGAAGTTGAAGGACGTGATCAGACCCAGGATGCCCAGCGGGTGCCACTGTTCGTACATGCGGTGACCGGGGCGCTCGGAGTGCATGGAGAGGCCGTAGAGCTGGCGTGACAGCCCAACGGCAAAATCGGCGATATCGATCATCTCCTGCACCTCGCCGCGTCCTTCGGCGCGGATCTTGCCCATCTCCAGCGATACCAGGTCGCCCAGCGGCTCTTTCATCTCGCGCAGGGCGTCGCCCAGGTCGCGCACCAGCAGGCCGCGCCTGGGCGCCGGCACCGCTCGCCAGCTCAGAAAGGCTCTCTGCGCGGCCGCAGCCACCTGCTCGTAGATCGCTGGGGTTGCCTGCACAACCCGGGCGATGGGTTCGCCGCTGGTCGGGTTGTAGGAGACCAGCTCCTTGCCTTCGGGTTCCGAGAGCCAGCCTTCCGCTCCGATGCAGGCTCCCAGGTTGAGTTCTTCGATGCCAAGCTTGCTCAGCAGTGCTTTCATGAGTAGGACCTCCTTGAAATTGCGATGGCGGCTTCAATCGTGTCACAATTTTAATCCCGAATCCACGATAAATAAGAAATGGATTAAACCTCTCGCTCCGGGGGAACCCGGTCTCGAGAAAAGGCGTCATAAACTCGAGCTACCGGGTGTGCAACTGTGGAACGTCGCCCCTTTGCAATACATCATCCCGATTCAGCGGTAGTAAAACAATTGGTATATCGAATAGGAGCAGAAAATGAAGAAAAGATGCGGCCCATTGTTTCCCCTGACTGGCGTCGCGGTGCTGTTTCTGGCAGCCTGTTCTGTTAGCCCTGCGACCACCTCTGAGCCCTTAGTCGAAAAAACTATCTATATCGGACCGCAGCTTGTCGACTGTGCAGGCGTGGCCCCGCAGCAGTGTATGCAGGTGAAAGAAAGCCCCGAGGCCGAGTACACCCTGTTCTATGACCAGATCGAAGGCTTCGAATACGAGGCTGGTTACGACTACACATTGAAAGTGAAGGAAGAGAAAGTGGAAAACCCGCCTGCCGACGCAGCGGATTTCCGCTGGATCCTGGTCGAGATAGTCAGCAAGACCGCCGCTAGCGCCCCGCCTGCAGTTGCATCGTCCCTCGAAGGGCAGACCTTCTCCCTGGACTGGTACCTGAGCAGCGCCGGCGAGCAGGTTCAAGTCCTGCCGGAGGCTGAAATCACTGCCGAAATTAGTGAAGGCACAATTGGGGGCAGTGCTGGCTGCAACCACTACAGCGCCAGCATCCAGGTGGATGGCGATCAGGTCAAGATCGAGCAGGGAATGACCACCCTGATGGCCTGCGCAGAGCCGGTGATGCGGCAAGAGCAGGCTTATCTCGAAACTCTGGGGAAGGCCGCCTCCTACCAACTGGCGGACGGCGTGCTGACTTTTATGGACTCCCAGGGATCTGTGATCCTGTCCTTTTCGACCCTGCAGCCGCTGTCCCTGGCTGGCACCGCCTGGCAGATGACGGGTTATAACAACGGCCCGGGCGGCATCGCCTCCGCTATCGCCGGCACCTAGATCGATGCCCTCTTCGGCGAGGACGGCAGCCTGAGCGGTTCGGCTGGCTGCAACCGCTACACCGCCTCCTACACGCTGGATGGCGATAAGATTTCCATCAGCCCGGCCGCGACCACGCGCAAGATGTGCACCCAGCCGTAAGGCATCATGGAGCAGGAAACAGCGTACCTCAAAGCCCTGGAAAAGGCGACAGCCTACACAATCGCAGGCGATATGCTCACCCTGACCGACGCTGAAGGGACCCGCATGGCGGAATTCCGTGCCAACCCCCTGATCGAGACAAGTTAAATAACGCTCGGGCGGTGAGACTGCCGCCCGAGTTTGTGTGAAGTACGGTTGGAGCAGTATTCGATTGTCCCCTCCTATCTGCGAGGGTTGGTTGGGGGCAGGTACTTTACACCACCTCCTGCCGCAGTGAAGCCGTTATGTTTCACCCCACCCCCAACCTCGCCACCCTCCGCCGATAATGGTTACCATTTCCTGCTAATATAAACGCCCCAGCGTCCGCCGTGTTACCCGCCTTACGAATCCGCAATGATTGATACCCCCACACCATATCCTATCTGATCATCATCGGCAGGTACTGCCGGGAGACGACATACGGGTATGCCCACAGCTCCCGTCCGTGCTCGCTGTCGTCGGCAAGGAAGAAAAGCGTGCCGTTCACATCGGTAAGCCAGTTCGGATGTGAAGAAACAAAATATGAGTATTCGTCCACCCCCGGATGAATATCTGCCACCATTACCGTGCCTGCTTGTGTCCCGTCACTCTTCCATAGCTCGGTGCCGTGCAGGCTGTCGTCAGCTCCCAGGAAGACCACCCCGTTGATTGCTGTTAAATTTGAAGGCCAGGAAAGATCTCTCGACCAGTTAGGTCCTGGGTTAATATCCCTCACCAACACGGTGCCCAGTTCGCTGCCGTCGCTCACCCACAGCTCTTTGCCGTGTGCGCCATCGTCGGCGATAAAGAAGAGCCTTCCGTTAACAGCTGCCAGGAATTCGGGGTTTGAATGATACGGTTGTCCGTATTCGGCAAATCCGGGATAGATATCTTTGACCAGCACGGTGCCCTCTTCTGTCCCATCGCTTTTCCATAGCTCTACCCCGTGCAGCTCGTCGAACGCGGTGAAGTACAGGGTATCCTCGACGAGGGTGAGTTCATCTGGAAGTTGGTATTGATAATCAGGGTCGTTGGGTATGACATCCTTAATGAGCGTTGTGCCTGCTTCCGTGCCGTCGCTGCTCCACAGCTCGATCCCATGGGTGCCATCGCCGGCGATAAAAACCAGCGTGCCGTTCATGTCGGTCAGGCTGCCAGGACCCGAGGAGATATAGCCAGGATAGATGTCCTTGACCAGGAAGGTGCCCGTCTCAGTGCCGTCGCTCTTCCACAGCTCGTAGCCATGAGTGCCGTCATCCGCGGCAAAATACAGGCTGTCGTTGACCACGACGAGGTTGACAGGAGTTGAGCCCCAACCCGGGTTGATATCCTTGACCAGCATGGTGCCTGTCTGGGTGCCGTCGCTGCTCCACAGCTCCGGGCCATGCACGCCGTCGTCGGCAGTGAAGTACAGCTCATCGTTGAAGATGGCGAAGCCAGCTGGCTGAGATGAACAGTCCGGACAGATATCCATCACCAGCCACGTGCCTGCATCCGTGCCGTCGCTGCGCCACAGCTCCGCGCCGTGGATGCCGTCATTTGCCGCAAAATACATCACGCCGTTAAAGACCTTAATACCGGTTGGCGTGGATGAGCCGTTTGGATTGATGTCCGCCACCATCCCGGTTCCGCTCTCGGTGCCATCGCTCACCCACAGCTCGATGCCATACAGTCGGTCGTCTATGGCGAAATAGTACTTGCCATCCATGCTCAGCGCGGTTTTTATTTCGATATCATCCGTGTCGGTGTTGATATCTCTTACCAGCGAAGTGCCTTGCTCGCTGCCGTCCGTCTTCCACAGCTCGGTGCCGTGAGTCCCGTCATCAGTGGTGAAAAACAGTTGGCCTCCGGAAACGATCAAATGACTCGGGGTGTGATCAGATGGATACGACCAGTCGATACTGCCTATCAATATGTCTTTAACCAATACGGTACCCGCCTCGGTTCCATCGCTCTTCCAAAGTTCTATTCCATGGACTCCGTCATCTGCGGAGAAGAACGGCTCACCATTGAATACCGTCAGGTGGTTCACACAAGATGTGTTATGGGGGTTGATATCTATAACGAGCGCAGTGCCGGCCTCAGTGCCGTCGCTCTGCCACAGCTCGCAGCCGTGAGCATCCTCTGAGGCGCTGAAGTAGAGCATTCCCCCCATGCCGGTTAAGGATGATGGCCAGGAACCCGATGCAGTCGGGTAAATATCTTTGACCAGCCGGGTGCCGTCCTGTGTCCCGTCGCTCATCCACAGCTCGTTTCCGTGGATCCCATCATCTGCTGTGAAGTAGAGCGAGCCCTCGTGTTCGACCATATTGGACGGGCAGGATGCGTTATTGGGATCGATATCCTTCACCAGCCGGGTGCCGGCTTCCGTCCCATCGCTCTTCCATAGCTCGCAGCCATGCTGGCTGTCATCGACGGTGAAATACAGGCTGCTGCCGACAGCAGCCAGCTCCATCATCGTCCAAGGTTGTCCGGCAGGTATGTCTTTGACCCGTTGTGTGCCAGCCTGTGTGCCGTCGCTCTTCCACAGTTCATCGCTATAGTCTGGGCTGGAGACCGCAAAATACAAAGTCCCATCCACGTCTACAAAATTGCGCGGAAAGGATGAATACGGTCCATATTCATCCCCGCCGGGGTAAATATCCTTGACCAGCAGAGTGCCTCCTTCCGTCCCGTCGCTCACCCACAACTCGGAGCCGTGAACCCCATCGTTGCCGTTGAAGTACAAGGATCCCTGATATTCCACCAATAACCCCGGATAGTAGTCGTAGATTCCCGAGTTCAATCCGGGATGGAGGTCTTTCACCATCACCGTGCCGGCTTCGGTCCCGTCGCTCGTCCACAGCTCGCTGCCGTGCTCGTCATCCGTGGCGGCGAAGAACAGCCTTTCGTTGATCATCATCAGGTATTTCGGCCAGGAGGAGCCGTCCGGGTCGATGTCCTTTACCAGCAGCGTGCCGGCTTCGCTTCCATCGCTCTTCCACAGCTCGACGCCGTGGACGCCGTCATCGATCGAGAGGAACAGGGAGCTGTTAACGTTGGCAAATATGGGTTCCCCGTAGCCGACCCCGATGCCCTGGGTTGTGGTGATGATGTCCTTAACCAGGTAAGGCTCGCCGGCGATTGGGTCGGGCGTTGTGATTCCTTGACTGCTGGCATTCATTGCTTGCTTGCCAACAGTTAACCATGCTGTGCTGCAGAGCAGCGCAGCGATTATGACCATCAGCCGCAGGGAACATCTCCCCGCATAGACCGGCAGCATTCTCCCAAACATGGTTGGCTCCTTGTGCTAAAATCTGGTAAGCGGCAACCTCGATCATCGAGCTTTCTCTGTTATCATCGCGAATATTGTCTTGCGAGTCAAGCGCCGCTTTGGCACGCGCCTTGCATTGTTTTCACTAACTCGAATCGTCTCTACTGGATTACACTGTTTTCTACTCTCAATTCTCGACTCTCGTTCCTCGTACCAACCCGGGAGGTCGTATGGCAAACAAAACCGCACTTGTACTCAGCGGCGGCGGCGCCAAGGGCGCTTTCCAGGTCGGCGCCGAAAAGTACGCCCGCGAAGTCAAAGGCTACCATTGGGATATTATTGCCGGCGTGTCGGTGGGGGCGCTCAACGGTGCTATGCTCGCCATGGAGAAGTACACCCGCCTGCTGGAGATCTGGAATACCATCTCGGACGACCAAGTCTACACCGGCGGGCTCAACCTCATCTCGCTGGTCAGGCTGCTGTTTGGGAGGCGCTCCTTCTACGGCAACGAGCCGCTGCAGCGCATGCTGAGCCAGGAGCTCGAGCCGGAGAAGATGCGCGCCGACCTGCGCGTGGGGGCAGTCTCGCTGATCAGCGGCGAGTACGTAGAGTTCCGGGCCGACGACCCTCAGCTTGAGCGGGCGGTGCTGGCATCTACCGTGATGCCCATCATCTGGGAGCCGGTCAGCCTGTCCGACCAGTATCCCGAGATGGTGGACGGCGGCGTGCGCAATATCTCGCCCATCGGCGACGTGCTGGACGCCGATCCGGACGAGGTGGTGATCATCAACTGCAGCCCGCAGACCTTCGATCCGCTGAGAAAAGCGCCCAAAGACGTGGTCAAGGTCGGGCTGCGCACCCTGGATATCCTGCTGAACGAGTTGTTCCAGAGCGACCTGCGTGAGTTCGTGCGCATCAACCACCTGGTGCAGGAAGCCGCGGCGCAGGGCGTGACCCTGCATCACCCGGTAAGTGGGCAGCCCTTGAAATACTACGAGTGCAAGGTTATCGAGCCGCTCGCTCCGCTGGGCGATACCCTGGATTTCTCCCAGCAGGCGGTGCAGGCCTCGCTGCAGGCCGGAGTGGAGCGCGCCCGCCAGGTCTTGAATGGGGTGAAGCGCAACAATCACACCACCCCGGCTTGACAGCCCCGGGTTATCCGCTTATAATCAGTCCTGATTAGTCAATATTGACTAATCAGGACTGATGTGTTTATGGAACCAAAACTGCTGCTTTTAGGTTTGCTACGCCAGCATGACATGCATGGCTATCAGCTCTACGAGTTTATCGAACGCGACCTCTCGGTCTGCACCGATCTGAAGAAGCCCACCGCCTACTACCTGCTGGGCAAGATGGCGGAAGACGGCTGGATCGCTGAAGATCAGGCGCAAGAAGGCAACCGCCCGCCCCGCCGTGTTTACAGT
>Ga0209592_1000349_pt1 | contig 13657 bp, 14 predicted proteins | sample PPLLak2March2015_2_FD_187251 | JGI IMG/M metagenome (GOLD analysis project Ga0209592, IMG submission 187251) | Freshwater sediment microbial communities from Prairie Pothole Lake near Jamestown, North Dakota, USA - PPLs Lake P8 Core (3) Depth... | ecosystem: Environmental > Aquatic > Freshwater... | reverse complement strand
CGCACCGAGCCCGAGGGGCAGACGCAGGCCAGGGCCGGCGCCGCATGGGCGATGAAGTCGATCGACATGCTTGAATTATGGGACCCACAAAAAAAACGCCCCAGCATCGCTGGGGCGCAGTGTCCGCCTCATCGGAGGAGAGGGGGAGGAAGAGAGGCGGACCTAGCTACAAATCAACCGGCCAGAAGAGTCGGCCGCCGGCCCGATTCAGCTGTACGCAGCCAGCGAGGTTCGCATCTTCTGTAGAGCTTTGGCCTCGATCTGCCGGATTCGTTCCGCGGAGACGCCGAACTCCTGCGCCAGATCGTGCAGCGTGGCGGTCCCCACGCGGCCGTCGGCATCCTCGTTCAGCCAGCGCGCTTCGACGATTCGGCGGCTGCGTGCATCGAGGTCCTCGAGCGCCTCGCGCACGCCTTCGCTCTGCAGCACATCGTTCTGCCGGCGCTGCAGGACCTGCGTCGGTTCCGAGTCGGCGTCGGCCAGGTAGTCGATCGGCGCGAAATCCTCTTCGCCGTCGTCGATGCGGCCTTCCAGCGCGACGTCGCCACCCGACATGCGGGTTTCCATCTCGGCAACCTCGGCGGGCTTGACGTTCAACTCGCGTGCCATGTCGCTGATCTCGTCCGGCGACATCGTGCCGAGGCCCTGTTTCATGCTGCGCAGATTGAAGAAGAGCTTGCGCTGCGCCTTGGTCGTCGCGACCTTGACCAGCCGCCAGTTCTTCAGGATGTATTCGTGGATCTCGGCCTTGATCCAGTGCAGCGCGAACGAGACCAGGCGCACGCCACGTTCGGGATCGAAGCGCTTGACCGCCTTCATCAGGCCGATGTTGCCTTCCTGGATCAGGTCGGCGTGTGAGAGCCCGTAACCGAGGTAGTTGCGCGCGACCGCTACGACCAGGCGCAGATGCGACATCACGAGCCGCCCGGCGGAGTCGAGATCGTTCTCGTCGCGCAGCCTGCGCGCAAGCCGTTGCTCTTCGTCCGCGGTCAACATCGGAACCCGATTGACGGCCTGGATGTACGCATCGATGCTTCCAAGGCTCCCCGGGCTCAACGCAAGCGCGCGTACACCCAGCGGAACCAAGGCACCGCCGGCAACCGTGGAAGTTCTGCTGCTTGTCACTCTTGAAACCTCCTTTGTTGACATGCTAGCACTCTCATTCTCCGAGTGCTAAGCATTAGAGGCCCAAGTTTGCGCTGAGTTCAATCCTGACCATTGCAGTCAGGCATATTGGTACGGGCCGAAGCACGAGAGAGTGAGCGAATACTCACGCCGCGCCCAGCTGAGACTGTCAGCGAATGCCGGACAACGCCGCCCGTGCCCCGAGGTGGCCAACGATGAGGCCGAAGATCGAGGTTCCCGCGACGAAAAGGGCTATCAGCCGGAGGTCCGGCGGTGGCAACGTGAACGCCTGCCCGTACAGTTGCGCCAGGTCGGCGAGCGGCCCGCGCACGGCGGCGAGAGCGGCGAACACAATGCCCGCAGCGGCCACGGACGCCAGCGCAAGGCTCAGGCCTGCGCTGTACGCATAAGGACGAACGATGAAGTCGCGCGTCGCGCCGACGATGCGCAGGATCCGGGTCTCGTCTGCGCGCATCGCAGCATGTAAACGAACGGTGCCGACCAGTATCAACGCCACCAGCACCGCCACGAGGCCGCCAAAGATGCCGCCCAGCCAGCTGACCACGCGCGCGATCGCGCCGAGCTTTCGATACCAGTCGGTGTCGGCGCGGACCGAATCCACCAGCGGCCACTTGCGGATCTCGGACGCGATCGACTCGATCCGTGCCGGAGAGTCTGTGGCCAGGCGGGCAACCAGCACATCCGGCAGCGGATTGGTGCGCAGGTCCTTCAGAGGGGTTTCGAGCGCCGAGCGCTTCATCAGGTCGGCCAGCGCCGCATCGCGCGGTACGAGCCGCACGGCGGCCATGTCAGGAAGTCCCGCGACCCGCGACCTCAGCGTTTCGGTTTCGCGCGGGGAGGCGGTCACCGCCACGAAGACGCTGATCTCGGGGCCCGGCTGCACCCGAGCGGCAAGAGGACGCACCGAGTTCGCAAGCGAGGCCAGTGCAAGCGGCAGTGCGAGCGCCGCCGCGGCGAGCAGCACGCTGAGCAGGAATGCCGCCGGCTGTTCGCCCATCATTGCGAACGCGCGTCGCAGTGCATAAGCGCGGGTCGAGACCGCGCTCATCCGATCAACTTTCCGGCGTCGAGGCGCAGCACGCGCGCGCGTGCCGGAACAGGCACGGCTTCACCATGCGTCGCAACGATGACCGTGACCCCGGCGACGACAAATTGCTCGAGTAGCTGCAGCAGTTGTGCGGCCGATCGATCGTCGAGGTGCGCGGTGGGTTCGTCGGCCAGGATCAGCGCGGGACGGTTCACGATCGCCCGGGCCAGCGCGACACGTTGCTGCTCGCCGCCCGACAACGCATTCGGGCGTGCCGACTCGGACTCCGGACCGATGGCAACGCGGGCGAGCGCGGCCCGTGCCCGCTCCCTTGCCTCGTGCCCGGAAAGGCCGGAGGCGAGCGCGGGCAAAGTGACGTTGTCGAGGACGCTCCGGTCGGCGAGCAGCATCAGATCCTGCAGCACGATGCCGATCGAACGGCGCAGGAACGGCAGCGACCGGCGGCGAATGTGGGCGAGGTCCTCGCCGGCCACGACGATCGAGCCCGAGGTCGGGGTCTCGAGCGCAGCGACGAGCCGCAGCAGTGTCGACTTGCCGGCGCCTGACGGGCCGGTCAGCAGCACGAATTCGCTGCGGGCGATCGAAAAGCTCGCTCCGTCGAGCGCAGGCCGGCCTTCGCCGTAGCGCTTGGTCACGCGATCGAATTTCACCAGCCCCGGATTTGCGGACTGTGCCGGAACCGCACTCATTGCAGCCGATTCCCTGCGCTTAGAATCGCTCGCTCTTTCACGATGGCGCGGAATTGTACGGGTGTCATCGAGCTGTCACTGTTGGACCCTATGGTCCGAAGCCACAAGCGCAAGCGCTCCAAACGAGAATCAGCGTTGAGTCCAGCCCCGGAGCCTTACCTGAACCGGGAGCTGTCGCTGCTTGCGTTCAACGAACGCGTGCTGGCGATGGCCCTGCGTGCTTCGGTTCCGCTGGCGGAGCGGCTGCGCTACGTCTGCATCGTCTCGTCCAACCTCGATGAATTCTTCGAGGTCAGGATGTCGGACCTGACCGAGGAGGTTCGCGCCGGCGCGACGGGCCCGATCGCAACGTCGTATTCGATGGTGGTCGAACGTGCGCATCGCCTGGTCCAGAGGCAATACGACCTCTACAACCGGACGATCATGCCTGCGCTCGAACGGCATCGCATCGTGATCGTCAATCACGCGCAGCGCAATGCGCAGCAGCGCGCTTGGGTGCGTGACTATTTCCAGCGCGAAGTGCGACCGCTGCTGGCGCCGATCGGCCTCGACACCTCGCACCCTTTCCCGCAGGTGCTGAACAAGTCGCTGAACTTCATCATCCAGCTCGAGGGCAAGGACGCCTTCGGGCGACCATCGGCTATCGCGATCCTGAAGGTCCCGCGCGTGCTGCCGCGGGTGATCCCGCTGCCGCCGAAGCTCGCGCCGGGCAAACAGGCATTTGTACTGCTGACGTCGGCGATTCGCGCGCACCTGCAGGAACTCTTCCCGGGCCGGCAGATCAGCGGGTTTTCCCAGTTCAGGGTGACGCGCGATTCCGATCTGACGGTCGATGAGCGCGAGGTGCACAACCTGCGCCAGGCGATGCGGATGGAACTCACGCAGCGCCACTTCGGCAACGCGGTCCGGCTCGAAGTGCTGCGCACCTGTCCGCCGCCGTTGCAGGCCCACCTCCAGGAACAGTTCCAGTTGCCGGGCGAAGCCGTGTTCCAGGTCGACGGGCCGGTCAACCTGGTGCGGATGAACCAGCTGGTCGATCACATCAAGGACGCGAAGCTGCGCTGGCCGCCATTCGTGCCGGCCTGGCCGCGCAAGCTGGCTCAGGGCGCCGACCTGTTCGAGGCGATAAAGCAGGGCGACCTGCTGATCCACCATCCCTATGAGAGCTTCGAGCCGGTGATCGAGTTCCTGCGCCAGGCGACCACCGATCCCAAGGTCGCGTCGATCCGCATGACGCTGTACCGGACCGGCATCAGCTCGGTGATGGTCGACATCCTCGAAGAGGCAGCGCGGCGCGGCAAGGAAGTGACCGTCATCGTCGAACTGAAGGCGCGCTTCGACGAGGAGGCGAACATCAACCTTGCCGAGCGGCTCGAAGCGGTCGGTGCGCAGGTCGTTTACGGCGTCGTCGGACTCAAGACTCACGCGAAGATGACGCTGGTGCTGCGACGGGAGGAACTGCGCGGCCGCCCGCGGCTCGTGCCATATGCGCACCTGGGCACGGGCAACTACCACGAAGTGACGACCAAGTTGTACACGGACTTCGGCATGCTGACCGCGGATCCGGAGATCTGCGGCGATGTCGAAAGAGTTTTCCTGCACCTGACGAGCCTGACCAAGGTCGAACGCCTGAAGCACCTGTGGATCGCGCCGTTCACGATGCACAAGAAGCTGCTGCGCGCGCTGGCGAACGAGGTCGCGGTTGCCCGCAGCGGCCGGCCGGCGCGCGTGATCGCCAAGATGAATGCCCTGACCGACGAAGCGACGATCAGCGCGCTGTACGCGGCGTCGCAGGCCGGAGTGAAGATCGACCTGATCGTCCGCGGTGCCTGCGCGCTGCGCCCCGGTGTGAAGGGGATGTCGGAACACATCCGGGTCCGTTCGATCGTCGGCCGGTTCCTCGAACACCACCGCATCTATTACTTTCGCAACGGCGGCGACGCGCAGGTCTATCTGTCGAGCGCGGACTGGATGGGACGCAACCTGTTCCGGCGCATCGAGATCGCCTGGCCGGTGCTCGACGCGAAGCTGCGCAAGCGCGTGATCGACGAGGGCCTGATGCCCTACCTCGAGGACACGCAGGACGCCTGGTCACTTGCCGGCAACGGCGAATACCGGGCGCCGAAGGCACGCGCTGAGGGCCGATCAGCGCAGCATCAACTGCTCGGGGCGCTCGCAGCAAGCGTCGGCGAGGCCTGACGATGGAACTCGTGTTGTGGCGGCATGCGGAGGCCGAACTGGGGGAGCCCGACCTCGGCCGCAAGCTGACGTCGAAAGGCGAAAAACAGGCGCGCCGAGTCGCGGAGTGGCTCCAATCGCACCTGCCCAACACCGCAAAGATCTATGTCAGCCCGGCGCTGCGCGCGCAGCAGACGGCCAGGGCGCTGGCAGAGATCTCGCACAAGAAGATTCGCACGGTGAGCGAGATCGGGCCGGGCGCGACCGCGGCCGAGCTGTTGACCGCGGTCGGCTGGCCCGACAACCGGGCGACGATCGTCGTCGTCGGACACCAGCCGACGCTCGGCCGTGTTGCCGCCACACTGCTTGCGGGACAGGCGCAGGACTGGCCGATCAAGAAGGCAGGCGTCTGGTGGTTCAGCCAGCGCGAACGCGGCGGCGAGGAACAGACCGTGCTGCGCGCAGTCATCAATCCCGACCTGGCCTAGGTTGGTCGGCCGCTAAAGCTCCCGCAGCTCGACCGAAACGCCAACGCGCTCCCAGTGAGCGCCTTCCTCTTCGAGCAGGAACTGGGTCAAAGGGTGGTGCGAGATCCAGGCGCCGTCCAGTGCGAGCTCGATCGACTTTCCGAACTTCAGCGACCACTGCGGCAGTTCAATCGGGCCGCGCGCATGCGCGAGGATCACCGCCAGTCGGAGCGCGAGGATCTTGCGGGCGCGGTCGCGGTCGGCCAGCGCGTCGAACACCTTGCGGAGGTTGCCGCGCTGCGCGAGCGCAAGTTCCGCGACATGTTCCTGGTCCGTCGTCGAGAAGCCGGCCAGGTCGCTGTGTTCGATCAGGTAGGCCGAATGCTTGTGGTAATCGTTGTGCGAGATCGCGAAGCCGACCTCGTGCAGCAGCGCCGCCCATTGCAGCCGTTTCGCGTTCTCGACGTCGGTATTCGCGGACAGCGCCGAATAGAACTGCGCGGCCAGCGCCGCGACGCGCTGCGCGTGAGCGCGATCGACACCGAATCGGCCCTGCATGCGCGCCACCGTCGAGTCGCGCAGATCTTTCTGCTCGCGCCGCCCCAGCAGGTCGTAGAGCACGCCCACCCGCAACGCACCGCGGGCCGGCTGCATCTCCGTCACTCCGAGCGTGTCGAACACCGCCGACAACACTGCAACGCCGCCCGCGAGCACTTCCTGCCGATCCGGCTTCAGGCCGGCCAGGCGGATGCGCCGGATCTCGCCCGCATCGAGCAGCGCATGGCGCAGCTTCAGCAGCCCCTCGTTCGTGATCGTGCCGTCGGACCAGCCCTGCGCGCGCAGGATCTCGGACACGGCGCCGACGGTGCCGCTCGACCCGTAGGCCTCGTCCCAGTTGGCGCGCGAAAAAACCGACACCGCTTCCTCCAGCTCCGCCGCGGCGGCGACCTGCGCCTTCTTCAGGCTCGATCGATCGATGCGGCCGTCCTTGAAGAAGCGCAGTGACGTATTCACGCAGCCGACCTTGAATGACTCCGCACCGTCGGCCGCGAACCCGCGACCGACGATCAGCTCGGTCGAAGCCCCGCCGATGTCGACGACGAAGCGCCGGGCGGCCGAGGTCGGAAGCGTGTGCATGCACCCTTCGAACACCAGGCGCGCCTCCTCGCGCCCCGAGATCACCTCGATCGGGAACCCAAGCGCATGCTGCGCCTCGAGCAGAAACTGGTCGAGGTTGCGGGCCTGGCGCAGCGTCTGCGTGCCGACGGCGCGCACGTGTTCGCCCTTCATTCCGCGCAGCCGCTCATTCATGCGCGCGAGGGTCTCGACCGCGATTTCAATCGACTTCTTGCTGAGTTTGTTGTTGTCGTCGAGCCCTGCCGCGAGCCGCACGGTCTCTTTCCAGTAGCCCTGGCGCGCGATGTGGGTGCCCTCGACCCGGCCAATTTCCAGCCGGAAACTATTGGAGCCGAGATCGACTGCGGCCAGTTGCATCTCAGTGCCCGCCCGGCCGCCCGAAGGGCGCTGAGCGCCCCCTCGGGGGGCAGCGAACGAAGTGAGCGTGGGGCCAATTCACGCTAGACGATACCGACCAGCGCATCGGCGAAGTCGCGCGCGACGAACGGCTGCAGGTCGTCGATCGCCTCGCCGACGCCGATGAACAGGATCGGCAGCGGATGAGTGCTCCTTGACTCGACGATCGCCGCGAGCACGCCTCCTTTGGCCGTGCCGTCGAGCTTGGTCACGACAAGGCCGGTCAGTCCGACTGCTTCATCGAAGGCGCGGACCTGGGCCAGCGCGTTCTGGCCATTCGTGCCATCGACGACCAGGATCACCTCGTGCGGCGCGCCGGGCAGCGCCTTGTCCTGCGCGCGTCGCACCCGCTTCAGTTCTTCCATCAGGTGATGCTGAGTCGGAAGACGTCCGGCGGTATCCGCGATCAGTACATCGACGGCACGCGATTTCGCGGCCGTGACCGCGTCATAGATGACCGCCGCCGGGTCACCGCCGCTCTGCGCGATCACGTCGACATTGTTGCGCGCGCCCCAGACGGCGAGCTGTTCGCGCGCCGCCGCGCGAAACGTGTCGCCTGCCGCCAGCAGGACGGTCTTGCCCTGGTCGGAGAACCACTTCGCGAGCTTGCCGATCGACGTTGTCTTGCCCGCGCCGTTGACGCCGGCGACCATCACGATCAGCGGCTTGCCCTTGGCGAAGTCGAAACGGCCCTCGGCCGGCTGCAGCAACGAGGTGATCTCGTCGCGCAGTGCCAGCCGCACCTCTTCCTGGGTCTTCAATCCGCCAAGTTTGATGCGGGTCCGCAGTGACTCGATCAGGCGGGCGGCGGTCGCGACGCCGACATCGGCGCTGATCAGCGCCATTTCGAGCTCGTCCAGGAAGTTCGCATCGACGACACCGCCGGAAAAAAGCCCGACGATGTTGACGCGGGTCTTCTCGAGGCCGTGCCGGAGGCGCGAGAGCCATCCGCCCTTAGAGCCTGCAGCAGGAGCGGGGCTTATCATTGAATGATGCGGGAGAAGCGGTCGGATCGCGGCAGACTGTCGCAAACCGGACGAGAAGAAGAGTCCGCGGTCAGTGTATCAAAGCACCAGAGCGCGAATGTGACGAACGCTCCGCGCCAAGTCCGAATCATCGGAGGAGCCTGGAAACGCACGCCGCTACCGGTCGCGAATGCCGCCGGGCTGCGGCCGACCCCGGACCGCGTGCGCGAGACGCTCTTCAACTGGCTGGCGCACCTGATGCCCGAGATGGATGGGGTGCGTGGCCTCGATCTCTTTGCCGGCACCGGAGCGCTCGGTTTCGAACTCGCTTCGCGCGGCGCTCAAAAGGTCACGCTGGTCGAGCAGAACCCGGCACTCCTTGCGCAGCTGGCCCGGATCAAGCAGAAGCTTTCGGCAACGCAAATCGAACTGGTGGCAGGCGACGCGCTCGCGACGGCGCGGCGCTGGCCGGAAGCCTCGTTCGACCTGGTGTTCCTCGATCCGCCGTTCGATTCCCCGCTGCTGGTGCCGGCTCTGGCGGAGGCGGCGCGCCTCACTTGTCCCGGCGGGCTGATCTACCTTGAGAGCGGCGCGCCGCTGGATGAGTCGGCGCTGGCGTCCAGAGGCCTGGAAATCGTCCGGTCCGGGCGCGCCGGGCGGGTTTTCTTCCATTTGCTGCGGCGTGCAACTCAATGAATAATCCGCGACCGGCCGGGCGAGGAGGCGAGCGATGGTCATCGCGGTGTATCCGGGTACCTTTGATCCGCTGACCCGCGGGCACGAGGATCTCGTGCGGCGAGCGGCGGGGCTCTTCTCGAGGCTCGTCGTGGGCGTCGCCGACAGCCGTGCGAAGAAGCCGTTCTTCGTGCTGGACGAACGCATTTCGATCGCGCGCGAAGTGCTTTCGCACTACCCGAACGTCGAGGTTGCGGGCTTTCGCGGCCTGCTGAAGGACTTCGTGCGTGAGCAGAACGCCCGTGTCATCGTGCGCGGCCTGCGCGCGGTATCCGACTTCGAATACGAGTTCCAGATGGCCGGGATGAACCGCTACCTGCTGCCCGACGTCGAGACGATGTTCCTGACGCCATCCGACCAGTACCAGTTCATCTCCGGCAGCATCGTTCGCGAGATCGCGCAGCTGGGTGGCGATGTCAGCAAGTTCGTCTTTCCGTCGGTCGAGAAATGGCTGAAGGCAAAGCTGGCACAGATGGGTGCCGAGCCTGACGAAGGCTGAACGGCTGCTGTCAGCATGACTCCGCTCGCCGCGCGCGATCCGCGCGTCGACGCGCTGCGCGGCTTCGCGCTGCTCGGCATCGTGCTGGTCAATGTCCAGTCGTTTCTCTGGGGGGCGACGAATCCGGTCGGTTATCTCGCTGAATCCGCTTCACGTGCCGAACGCGTCGTGTATTTCCTGACGGCGACCTTCATCAGCATGAAGTTCATGCCGTTGTTCGCGATGCTGTTCGGCGTCGGCTTCGCGTTGCTCTATCGCCGGCTCGAAGCGTTGACTGCGATGCCCCGCCCGGTCTATCGGCGGCGGATGCTCTTCCTCTTCGTGTTCGGAATCCTGCACGGGGTGTTGCTCTACCTGGGAGACATCACGCACATGTACGCGGTGGCCGGGCTCTTTCTGCTCGCCTACGTCGAGCGCGACGCCGCGGCCATCGGGCGTGCGGCGCGCCACTGGTGGGTTGGCACGGCACTCTTCAATGCGGCGCTGATCCTGCTGGCGATCCGGGTGGCGCCGTCGCCCGCCGAACTCGCGAACGACGCCGCGCTCAATTTCGAGATCTTCAGCCGGGCCGACTATGCGGGCCAACTTCCGCAGCGGCTGCGCGAGTTCGGCCACATGCTGATCGCCAATCTTGTCGGGCTGCCGATGACCGTTGCACTGATGCTGACCGGAATGACCGCGGCTCGCTCCGGTTGGCTCACCGATCGCGATGCGGCGGCGTGGCGTACCGCGTCCGGCATCGGACTCGTCGTCGGCCTGCCGGCGTCGCTGCTTTACGGCTGGTGGCTGCTCGACGAAGCCGTGACGCTCGGCCTCGGCGCGTCGCCGCTGGCCGCGACCGTGCCGATGCTGCTGAGCGTGCCGCTTGCTTTCTTCTATGCGTCGATGTTCATGCGGCGCGCACCGGCGTTCGTGGTGCGCTGGTTCGCTCCAGCCGGCCGCATGCCGCTGACCAACTACTTTCTGCAGTCGGTCGCGATGGGTGCACTGCTGTCCGGCTGGGGACTGGCGCTCGGCCCGCAGCTGAATTACTGGCAGACCACCTTGCTTGGGCTGGGAATATTCATCGTCCAGATGGGCTTGAGCCGCGCCTGGCTCGCGCACATGCGCCAGGGACCCCTCGAGGCGCTCTGGCGCGCGTGGACCTACCGCGGCTTGCCGGCTAGCGGAAGCTGATGCTCAGCTCGACCGCGTCGCCGACGCGAAGCGGGCTGCCCGCGCCGGACTCGACAATGGCATTGACGCCGAACGTGACGCCGCCGGCCTTCGGATCGTTGCGATAGACGGCGAGCGTGTCGCCGGGCTCGAAGCCCGCGATGCCGGTGGCCGGATCGACGTTAGGGACCGTGCATCGCACGCAGGGCTTGACCACTCGCAACCGGGCACCGGCCACTGCGATGTCCGCTGCATAGTCTTCTTCGTGCGCCTCGACGCCGCCCAGGACGATGTTCGGGCGGAACCTCTCGATGCCGACCGGCGCGAGATTCTTCTTCCCGAGCCGCGCGTTGAGGTCCGCGAGCGAGTCTTCCGAGCAGACAAGCAGAGCGAACGCATCGGCAAACTTGTAGGGAGCTTCGGTCGCTCCGGTGTAGCGCCGATTCGACAATCGACTCGCCTCCGGATCGAAGCGCATCAGCCGGCACGGCTGGCCGAGGAAACTCGAGAACCAGGCGTCGGCGACCTCACCCTGCGTGACGGCGTCGACCTCGTCGTTCCACACGCGCACCTTCAGCACGTCGCCCTCGGACGCGAACGGCACTTCGAGCTTGAGCATGCCGGGCGCGGAGAGGTAGAGCGCGCCGCCCGCGAGCCGCGTTTCAATCAACGCCATCGCGGGCAGCTCGCGCTGGCTGAGAAACCGGCCGTCGGCATCGACGATGACCCACTCGCGGTCGCCGATGCCGTCGACTTCCAGGCCGGTCGCGGCCAGCGTCGCTTGGGCAAGCCGGAAACCCCGGCAACCTTTGATCGGATAGAACCAAAGCTGGGAAATCGAAGCAGTCATTGAGCGGCCCTAGACGTTGAACCGGAAGTGCAGGACATCGCCATCGCGGACGACATAGTCCTTGCCCTCGAGCCGCATCTTGCCGGCTTCCTTCGCCCCGGTTTCGCCTTTGAGCCGGACGAAGTCCTCGTAGGCGATCGTCTCGGCGCGGATGAATCCCTTCTCGAAGTCGGTATGGATGACGCCGGCGGCCTGTGGCGCCGTCGCGCCCTGTGTGACGGTCCACGCGCGCACTTCCTTCGGGCCGACAGTGAAGTAGGTCAGCAGGCCAAGGAGCGCGTACCCGGCGCGGATCATTCGGTTCAGGCCGGCCTCGGCCATTCCCATGTCGGCGAGGAACACGGCCTTGTCCTCATCGGACAGATCGGCGATCTCGGCTTCGACCTTGGCGCAGACCGCGACGACCGGCGCGTTCTCCTTCGCTGCGAGCGCGCGTACCTGGTCGAGCAGCGGGTTTGCCTCGAACCCATGCTCCTCGACGTTGGCGACGTACATCGTCGGCTTCATCGTCAGCAGGAAGAGCGGTTTCAAAACTGCCAGTTCCTCCGGATAGAGATCGACGCTGCGTGCGGGGCGGGCTTCATTCAAAGCCGGCAGGATCTTCTCCAGCGCGGCGACGAGGCGCGCCGCCTCCTTCTTCTCCTCGCCCTGGCCGGTCTTCGCGACCTTGCCGTAGCGCGCCATCTGCTTGTCCACTGTCTGCAGGTCCGCCAGCGCGAGCTCGGTGTTGATCACCTCGATGTCCGATACCGGATCGACCTTGCCCGCGACGTGAACCACGTTGGGATCTTCGAAGCAGCGCACGATGTGCGCGATCGCATCGCACTCGCGGATGTTCGCGAGGAACTTGTTGCCCAGCCCCTCTCCCTTGCTGGCGCCGGCCACGAGACCCGCGATGTCGACGAACTCGACCGTGGCCGGGATCACCTTCTCGGGCTTCGCGATTGCGGCCAGTGCATCGAGGCGGGGATCCGGCACTTCGACGATGCCGACATTCGGCTCGATCGTGCAGAACGGGTAGTTGTCGGCGGCGATGCCTGCCTTGGTCAGCGCGTTGAATAGCGTGGACTTGCCGACGTTGGGAAGGCCGACGATGCCGCATTTCAGGGCCATGAAAGCTTTCGGTGCGAGGCGCCGGGCGGCGCACTCAGTGGCTCAAAGAATGCGATTATCGCAAGCTCACGCGATGCCGATCAGCCTGAAGGAAGTCACCCGCGAAACGCTGCGCGAGGTCTGCCGGCTCGATGCCGGCGATGGCGGCCGCCAGGTCGCACCGAACGCGCTGTCGATCGCCGAAGCCTCGTTCCATGACGAGGCGTGGTTCCGTGCGATCTACGACGACGAAACGCCGGTCGGCTTCATCATGCTCTACGACCCCACGCTCGTCGAACAGCCGGAAGAGCCGGACTTCTTCCTGTGGCGCCTGATGGTCGACCGGGCCCATCAAGGCAAGGGCCATGGCCGCGCGGCGATCACGCTGCTGATCGATCATGTCAGGAGCCGTCCCGGCGCCAGGCGGCTTCTTGTGTCGCATGTCGAGCAGGCCGAATTTCTTGGCCGCTTCTATGGTTCGATCGGTTTCTGCTACACCGGCAAGGTCGATGGCGGCGAGCGGGTGATGGCGCTCGAGCTTTGATGCAGCACGGGATCGCGCTGAAGGGATTCGTGATCCGCGAGGCCGAACGGAGCGAAGTCGCCGAGATCCAGGCCTTCAACGATTCGAACCCCGAGTACTGGCTATTGACCCACGGCCATCGGCCGCCGGCGGATGACGCCGCGCGGGCTTTCGACGCGCATCCGCCGGCCGACATGAGCTACTGCGAAGACCTATGGTTCATCGTGCGCGATGAGAGCGGAACCATCGTTGCGCAGATCGCCGTTGCGACCGACCTGATAGCGGCGGGCGTCTATCACCTCGGATTCTTCATCGTCGCGACGCAGAGCTGGGGTCGCGGACTCGCGCCGCGCCTGCACGGCGCGTATCAGCATTGGGCGATCGAGCGCGGTGCGCGCTGGCTGCGCCTCGGCGTGGTCGAGGCCAACCGACGCGCACGAGTCTTCTGGGAGCGGCTCGGGTACGAGGAGGTTCGGTCTTGCGACGGCTACGAACTCGGAACACTGCGCCACCGGCTGATCACGATGGTCAAGCCGCTGCCGGGCCAGACGCTCGACGGCTACCTGGCGGCGGTTCCGCGCGACGCGGCTCCTCGCTAACCGGCTACAGCGGTTGCACGAGCGCGAGATCCGGTGCCTGCAGCCAGCGCATTGCCGCTTCGGCGAATCGCTCGCATTCGGCGATCGCGCGCTCCCAGTCGCGGATGCGGCGCGCGTGATCCGCGCCGTAGCGATAGAAATCGCTGCGATCGGGCAGCTTGCGGTTGGGAAGGCGTTC
>Ga0209592_1000348_pt1 | contig 13659 bp, 11 predicted proteins | sample PPLLak2March2015_2_FD_187251 | JGI IMG/M metagenome (GOLD analysis project Ga0209592, IMG submission 187251) | Freshwater sediment microbial communities from Prairie Pothole Lake near Jamestown, North Dakota, USA - PPLs Lake P8 Core (3) Depth... | ecosystem: Environmental > Aquatic > Freshwater... | reverse complement strand
GTAGAGAAAGGTTCCATCTATTCGATCATCGGCCCTAATGGAGCTGGAAAGACCACTATCTTTAATTGCATTACTGGAATCTACCCTCCAGATTCCGGAAAGATTATTTTCAAAGAGGAAGAGATTACTTACTTTAAACCTTACCAGGTGGCCAAAAAGGGAATTGCACGAACCTTCCAGAATATCGAGCTTTTCTCCCACATGAGCACCATGGATAACCTCATGCTCGGCCGTCATATCCACATGAAGACCGGGGTCTGGCGAGGTGCCACCTTTATTTACAAGGGTTCAAAGGCAGCCAAAGAAGAGGTTAAACACAGAGAAAAGGTGGAGGAGATTATCGACTTTCTCGAATTGCAGGTCGCAAGAAATCAGTTTGTTGTAAACCTCCCCTATGGAACTCGAAAACTTGTTGAGCTCGGTCGTGCATTAGCCTTGGAGCCAGAGCTGATCCTTTTGGATGAACCCTCGGCTGGAATGAACATGGAGGAAAAAGGCGACCTCATGTTCTCGATTCAGGATATTCGGGATGACCTCGGCATCACCGTTATCCTAGTGGAACACGACATGAACTTGATCATGGACGTCTCCGACAGAATCCTCGCCTTAAATTATGGTGAGAGAATAGCAGAAGGAATACCCGAGGAGATCCAGAAGCACCCGGAGGTACTGAAGGCCTATCTGGGTGAGGAGGAAAAGGTTGCTTAAAAGATAAAGTTCACGGTAAAGGTTATGGTAAAGATGCCAGTTTAGTAAAGGGGTTTGGATTAGGTTATTCTGCTTAACACCTTACCCAGTTCATTACCCTTAAACCAAACTGGCTTCATAACCCTCACCGAACGGCAAGGGACAATTTTGATAAATTCTGGGTTAAGCCATGGGGAATGAAGGAATTCTTAAGGTTAAAAACATTGAAACCCTGTACGGATTGATCATGGCCATCCGAGGAGTATCCCTGGAAGTTCAGGAAGGGCAGATCGCTGCCATCCTGGGAGCCAATGGCGCAGGAAAAACCACGATCCTGAAAACGATTATGGGACTTCTGGAGGACCAACCTGATAAAGGAACCATTGAATTTCTCGGAAAGAGGATTGACGGCAAGGATGCAGAGGAGATCGTCCACCTGGGGATCTCCTATGTGCCAGAAGGAAGAGAGGTCTTCCCTGAATTAAGCGTAGATGAGAACTTAAGGATGGGAGCTTATACCCGGAAGGATAAGAAAGGGGTGAAGGAAGATCATGGTCGTGTGATCAGCCATTTCCCCGTTCTCGCTGAGAGAAAGAATCAGTGGGCAGGGACCTTAAGCGGCGGGGAACAACAGATGCTTGCCATCGGCAGGGCTTTGATGACGAGACCCAAACTGCTGATGATGGATGAACCCTCGCTGGGACTCTCCCCTCTTCTGGTTCAGGAAATCTTCAGAATCATTAAAACGATTAATGCAGAAGGAACCACCATACTTCTCGTTGAGCAAAACGCAAAGATGGCCCTTAAGATCTCCAGTTACGGTTTCGTTTTAGAGAACGGAAGAATTGTCGCTGCCAATACTCCCAATGTGCTTTTAGAAGACGAGGATGTGAAGGAGTTCTACCTGGGTATTCGAGCGGAAGAATCGGTCAAAGGTTACCAGAGGTGGAAAAAGAAAAAACGCTGGCGCTAATCAATAAGATGTAGCCGCAACCTTCAGGTTGCGTTATTCTGAAAACAATTGAGATCTTATTCGCAGGCTAAAGCCTGCGGCTACCAAATCATATTTTAAATCTCAAATTCCTACCGGCAGGCAGGAATTCCAGAAACCAATCCTCGCAGGGGCACGCCCTGCAATTTCATACAGACTCACATATTTCGGTCGTGCTGCAAGAGGCATTTTTCTCCCGTAAACCACTCACCTTGGAAGGGAGGGGTAAAAATGTTGAAAAGGACTTCGCTTTTTCTCTGGTTGTTCACGGTAGCGATCTTATCCATGGCATCTATCATCTCAGCCCAACAGCGCGGAGTGACGGATACGGAGATTCTCGTTGGTCAGCCGGGGCCACAGACCGGACCAGCCGCTGCCTGGGGTGCTATTGCCCGAGGAACAGGGCTATTGTTTAAGATCATTAACGAAGAAGGAGGAATCCACGGGAGGAAGTTCAAATATTTTATCCGCGACGATGCTTACCAACCAGCAAAAACCAAAGCCATTGCTAAAGAGTTCGTAGACCAAATCGGCGTATTTGCTATTATGGGTGGTGTTGGGACTGGAACGGGTATGGCCGTCCGGGATTACCTCATGGAGAACAGAGTGCTCTGGTTCAGCCCAGTCAGTGGCGCCTATAACTGGATTCACCCTTTTCAGAAATACCTTTTTGCCCTCTATCCTCTTTACGACGATGAAGCGTATAACCTAACGGACTATCTTTACGCGAAGATGGGCTTTAAGAAAATTGCCATATTTTACCAGAATGATGACTTTGGGAAACAAGGGTTAGAGGGGGTTGAGCGATATCTCAAAGATAAGAAGATCGATCTCGTCGCTCAAGTCTCAGCTGAAGTGACGGATCGAGACTTAAGTTCCCATGTACTGAAGCTGAAGGAATCGAGAGCAGAGGCTGTGATCATGTTGGTAACGCCTGTCCATGCAGCATTGATTTTGAGTGAAACCGCTAAAATCGGCTTTAAGCCCCAATGGGCCACCAGCAATACCCTCTGTGATTCTGCCCTCATGATGCAAATTACAAAAGGCGCTTGGGCCGGCGTGATCAATTCTTTCTTTTCGGAATTACCCGATTCGAATCATCCCTTGATGGTGAAGTACAGAAAATGGCACAAGCAATTGGAGCCTCAGGAAAGATGGGGGCTTTTTTACTACGGAGGGATTGGCTTTGCCGAACCTTTTGTGGAAGGGTTAAGGAGAGCGGGAAGGAATCTGACCACGGAGACCCTCGTTAAGGCTCTGGAGAGTTTGAAGGATTTTAAGGGAATCGGTCCGCCTGTCAACTATAGCCCTACAGAGAGACAGGGAGGCAAACATGTCTTCTATGGAAAAGTCAGACCGGATGGGAGTATTGAGAGATTGACGGATTGGATCAAGATCACGAAATAAGGGTGCGCTCGGGGAAAGCACCCTTATTTCAAATTCCAAACTCCAAATTCCCTGCCTACCGGCAGGCAGGCAAATCCCAAATAATGCCCGATGGCCAATTTCAAATGACCAAAACGCCCCTCACCCTTTCCCTCTCCCCTAAAGGGAGAGGGTGGGGAGAGGGGAAAATCAGTTCAGTGAGATTTATTTCGGATTTGGGATTTGGAGTTTGGTGCTTCTCTTTTCGCTATGCTCTATGCGCTCTGCGCTATGCTATTCAGCGCCTGAGCGATACATCTTCTCAATAATATCCTTATAAGTCTCGTTGATGAACTTTCGCTTCACTTTCATGGTGGGCGTCACCTCACCATCTTCCTCATAAAGTCTCTTAGGGATAATGGTAAATTTCTTAACCTGCTCCACCTGGGCAAGCGTCTTATTGACCCGATCCACTTCTTTCTGAATCAGTTGCTTAATCTCCGGAGCCTGAGTGAGACTCGAATAAGTACCAAATTGGATTTTGTTGTCCTGTGCATATTTGATCACGTTTTCTTCGTCGATGGCGATGAGGGCGGCGATAAATTTCCGCCGATCGCCGATGACAATCGCATCATTGATATAAGGGCTGAACTTGAGCTGGTTCTCAATATTCTGGGGTGCGATGTTCTTCCCGCCCGCGGTAATGATCAAATCTTTCTTTCGATCGGTGATCTTTAGAAATCCAGCCTCATCCAACTCTCCTACATCTCCTGAATGAAGCCAACCGTCTTTAAGCGTCTCTGCGGTCGCTTCCGGATTCTTAAAATATCCTTTAAATATCCCTGGACCTTTTACAAGTATCTCCCCATCGGGAGCAATCTTCACCTCCAGCCCTGGCAGGGGCTGCCCAACTTTCCCGATCTTAAGGTGGCCTTTGCGACTGACCGTGGTAACTCCTGTGCCCTCTGTCTGGCCATATCCCTCAATGAGGGGAAGTCCAATGGCATTGAAGAATTTCAGCACATCCGGGGAGATAGGTGCGGCTCCGGAGTAAGCGACCCTTACGCGATCGAAGCCTAATCTCTCCTTGAGCTTCCGGAAAACAGCCACATAAGCCGCTAGGTAAGCCAACTTTAAGTATTGAGGAACAGGCTTGAAATTTAATGTCAAGCCAGCATATTTCATCCCAATTCCCATACAGACTTTAAACACTTGACGTTTAAACCAGGTGGCATCCGACATGCGAATCATGATTCCAGAAGCGTATTTTTCCCAGATTCGCGGAACACCACAGGTGACTGTTGGTGAAACCTCTTTCATATTATCCATGACTGTATCGGGACTTTCGATGAAATTGGTGACCGTCCCATAACGGATATTGATCATCACGGTGAAGAGTTGTTCGAAGATGTGGCAGAGGGGAAGGTAAGAAAGAGTCTCGTCTGTATCATAGACAGCATTGGCATCGACCATCGCCTCACTCATATAGAGGAGATTGCTATGGGTAAGCATTGCCCCTTTGGGAGGACCTGTTGTGCCAGAAGTATAGATGAGAACAGCCAAGTCCTCAGGCGTGACCTCACCCACCCGTTTCTCAAATAATCCAGGATTTTTTGCATCAAACTCTTTCCCCAGTTTCAACAGGTCATCAAAGCTCAACAATAAGGGATCTTTGTAACGTTTCAGGCCCTCCATCTCAATGACAATGACCTTCTCCAGATGGGGAGTGTCTTTTCTGAATTTCAGAGTCTTATCGAATTGTTCTTCATTTTCTGCAACATAGAATCTCGATCCAGAGTTCTGGACAATGTATCCGCACTGTTCCGCCGCATTGGTTGTATAAACTCCTGCTGTGATTCCTCCGGCAGACATGATCCCAAAATCAGAATAGACCCATTCCGGTCGGTTCTCACTAATGATAGAAACGCATTCCCCTTTCTTGAGACCAAGGCTGATGAGCCCCATGGCTACCTGCCTTATTTTTTCTCCGTATTGAGCCCAGGTGACATCGTGCCAAATCCCATAATCTTTGTGCCGCAATGCCACACGATTGGGATGTTCTTTAATATGTCTCTGAAAATAAGTCAGAAGGGTTTCATTACTCATACTTGCTCTCCTTAAATAGGCGACTCTTTTGTCGTTGCGAGGAGTAGAACGGTTGCGAGGCGCAGCCGAAGCAAACCCGTGGATGCTTCGCTAAGGCTCGCAACAACTTCGTTGGATTGCCACGCTCCCTTGGTCGCTCGCAATGACACCATTTGTATTAGTCCTTAATCCCGGCCAAGGATTTCACCATCCGCTTTCTCGCTTCGATGTCATACTGGCTCGTGATCGCGATCTTTTCCATGATAGGGGATCCTCCGCCGTGGATCGCTGCCACGGCCGCGACTCCCCCTATGGACGAACATAGAATATCACCTACATGCCTCCAGAGCAAATGTTGATTTTCTGGCGAGACGTTTGGGTTTCGGGTGATATATTTTTCGAGTAAACCCTTTACTTCCGGATTCAGCCAATCTTCCTCATAAGGCAGGGTTGCCGGGACACCCCCCGAGACATCCGCCAGAGTCTCCATCTCATGGTAGAAAGCCTCGCCTGTTAAACAGCGTCCCACGTTACAATAGATCGAGTCAGGAATGCAGGTGCCCGGGCCAAAGGGAACGACCCCCACTCCGGGCATGTAGACCTTGGATCCCCCTAACTCAGAGGCCGTAAACCCGGCTGCATAGGCTAACTCGGTGACCATGATCATCTCGGCAAGTTTGTCCCGTATATGTTTTTCATTTTGAACGCCATTGTATTCTGCGGCCAGGGCCACCGTGCCCATCATCAGTTCGGATAAGGCCGGCTTGCACCCGGAATAGCTGTGCCGGTGATAGAGGGCAAATAACATAGCCAAGATACTGCCATGCAAGGTTTCACCGCAGAGAAAAACTCTTTCCCACGGGATGAAGGCATCTTCGAAAATGATCATCGCATCAGTCGTTCCTTGTTCAAATCCTTTCTTGAAGCTCTTACGGGGCCGAATGCTTGTGGCCCTGATGACCATCTTCACCCCTTCCCAGTCCCCCGGAATAGCAAAGGCCACAGCCCAATCTTTTTCATCGGGAAGGAGAGCCCGCGTGGGGATCACCAGCACTTCATCTGCCTGAGGGGCGATCGTGATGTGGGTTTTGCAACCGCGAACCACAATGCCATCGCTTTTCCTCTCCACAACGTGGACATACACATCCGGATCCCTTTGTTGACCGGGTCTTTGAGTTCTGTTTCCTTTTACATCCGTTTGGGCACAACAGCCCACCAGATTCTCTTCTTGGAACCGTCTGAGCCATTTCATGAAGTTGTCATAATACTCTGTGGTTCCCTTCTTCACCTTGTCTGCCTCATAGGATACAGAGGACAAAGCATTGGCTGCATCAATGCCCATGCAACGCTGGATGCAACCGCCCACTTGCTGGCAAAGGAATCGCGTCATATCCTGTTTTTTGTGCAGGTCCGTCTTATTCTGGTGAATATGGCAGAACCGGTTGATCTTCTCTCCTGTGAGATGAGAGGTTGCCGTCATGAGATCAGCATGCTCGGGCTTCTCCGCAAAGTCGAAGGTCATTCCCGTTGTTTGGATCGCTGTCTGCATCCGCTCATCGTCTCTGGCCACTTTCTCACCCTGGAGATAAACGTTCCTTCGCATCTTCTGGAGGCGAGTAACCCAATCCTTTTTTGTTTTCATAGATTCCCCTCGGTGTAGATTCTTAGGACCCCCTCACCCCTCCCTCTCCCCAGTGGGGAGAGGGAGGGGTGAGGGGCCTGCTTTTTTAATTCGCTTTAGACGATTTTGAAAAAAGATTCCTCGAACTCGGGGTTTCCTTCATACCTCTTCATGAAATATCCGGCTGCCATGTCCGCATAGGATGGTCCGCACATCCTTCATTCTCCCCGGGCAATAGGCGACCCTTCCATCGCTTCAGCTCTCTAAATATTCCTCCCCGGCCCTGATCATTTCCATTTCCCCTGCTATTTATCCAGGGATACAGGTGCTCGCAAGAGGGCAAACAGCAGGGTTCCACCATCGACCACAATTTCGGCGCCGGTAGTATAGCTGGAGGCATCCGAAGCCAAGTAAATCGCGGCACCGACTATTTCATCAGGTTCGCCTATGCGCCCCATGGGTGTGCTTTGTGCTAGTGCCTCTTTCTGTTTTTTGGCCTCTTCTGGTGGAAGGTGGAACCAGTGGGAATCTAATAACTTTGTGCTGATCGGCCCGGGAGAAATCGTATTAACCTGAATATTAAAGGGGGCCAATTCTACAGCGAAGGCGTCGGTTATCATTCGGACACCTGCTTTGGAAATATTATAGATGCTTATTCCAGGTTCCGGCTTGATGCCATCGATGGAAGCGATGTTTATGATTTTGCCGCCGCCTTGCCTCTTCATGACCTTGGCCACCACCTGGCTGCTGAAATAAAACCCCTTCAGATTCACGTTCATAATGGTTTCCCAGAGACGCTCGTCGGCATCCAGGACAGTACCCATGGCAGGATTGGTCCCGGCACTATTAACTAGTATATCGATCCTGCCGAACTTGTCCATCACGGTGTTTACCATCCTGTCTATCTCATCCATCTTTCCGAGGTGGGCCTGGACAGGAAATGCCTCGCCTCCGAAGCTCCTAATCTCTGCAGCATTCGCTTCGAGGTCGTTAATTTTGCGGCTGGTCACCGCAACCCTTGCACCGGCCTTGGCAAAGCCCAGAGCAATAGCTTTGCCGATACCGCGACTTGCACCTGTCACAATCGCTGTCTTACCCTTCAAAGAAAACTTGGAAAGATCAAACATGTTTAAAACTCCCCACTCATCTCAAAAATTAATAGCCCATAGAGCGAAGTGTGTCAAATAAAATGTTTCTGTTTACCGTTTCCCCATAAAGATTTCTGTTCGCAATAACTGCACAGATTGAGTCGTTTAATAATGGAAGGTGAAAGATATGATTCGGGAGAATCTTCCGTTCCCTTCAACAGATATCCAAAAGACCCTTCACTCGCTTGATTTTACCTTCGATATCTCCTTGACGGCCAATCATGATACGCTGGGCCATAGGGGAGCCAGCCCCATGTACGGATTCAATCAGGTAGGCCACAGCTCCTGCACCGGCGACTATGTTTTCAATCAAACGTAAAACTTTCATCCGATCAACCACATCGACCCCTTGGACTGCAGCCAAGTATTTTTTGATATAGGGCCCTGCGACTGGGTCATCCATATCCTTGGCTGAGGGCATCGTTCCTAATAACCCGCCAGCAATATCTGTAGCCAAACGGGCCAACTCGAACGGAAAACGAGTCACGTTAAGCTTGCAGACATTCGCTAACAGCATATCTACTTCATAATTTCCCGCGTTCGTTTTGTGTCCTAATGCTGAGCAGGCAATTCCGCGAGCGAACATGGTCTCATTGAGGTGAATCATTTCGACGATTTTGTCTCGAATGTGGGAAGCACCCTCCACGCCGTTCATGCGAGCGATCAGGGCTGTGGCTCCAATCAGAACATCACCGACCCCAACCTTACACCCTCCATAACTCTGGCGGTGATAAGCTGCAAAACGCTCTACCAATTTCCCAGACAGGTCAATTTCTCTGTTCAAAAAGATGCGCTCCTCTGGAACAAAAACATCTTCAAAAACTGCCATCACTTCCTGTCCGCCAAAGGCAGGATTACCCACATCCAGCCGACTCGTTCCCTCCATCTTCCGAGTGTCACTGGCCTGTCGTCCATAAATATACTTGATCCCTTTTGTGTTTGTTGGAATGGCAAAACAAATGGCCCAGGCCTCCTCCCCAGGGACCAAGTTTGTCGTGGGCATGACGATAATCTCATGGGAGTTTACCATGCCGGTTTGATGCAGTTTGGCACCCCGCACGACCACGCCATTGGGTTTCTGGTCCACCACTCGCAAGAAAAGGTCCGGATCTAGTTGATCCTTAGGTCGTTTACCCCTATCACCCTTTGGATCGGTCATGGCCCCATCGACCACTAAATCATCCATTTGAATTCGGGTCCAATATTCTCGGAAGCGTTGATGGTAACTCGTCCCATGCTTCTGATCGCATTCATAGGTGACACTGAACACCGCATTGGCTGCATCCAGACCAACACATCGTTGGAAACAACAAGCCGTTATGTTTCCACAGCATCTCTGCATGAGCACCTTTTTCATCAGGTCTTCGGCGCTTTGGTGCAGATGCGTAAAACGATTGATCTCTTCCCCTGATAAGGAGGATTGTACCCGGAAAAGGTTTCGAGTCTCATCCTTATGGGCACAATCGAAAGTCGACGCCACAGCACGAACCGAGGGGGTCACCAATGGATGGTCAGGCAAATCTTGAGTCTTCTTACCCATCACATGAGCCTCCAACCCAAGAGACTTGAGCGAGGCTATATACTCTTCTCCTTTTTTAAGCGCCATCTTTTACTCCTCTCTGTAAATGATCCACGTTGATGAAAATGATCACTTTTCCTTCTGGCATTTCAAATTTTGAATCGCCTTGATAACAGCTGAAGTGCAACCCCCTACTTTTTCAATTTTTGCCTCAGCCGTCTCAGGGGTCTCCGAAGTAAATATTTTCATTTTGCCACCACGCTCTCTGGAAGTCTGCGGGTCAGGATATCCACCGCCTCCTCCACCATTTCTTCGAGCACCTGGCGGGCAGGTTTGATCTCTTGGATGAGCCCAGAGATCTGGCCTGCGAGCCCACCGACGTAATCGTCTTTTTCACCCTTGATAAAACTGTGCAAGAGGGCCGAAGAGATCAAAACCTGGGTGGGAAAAGGAAGCGGCTCCAATCCCGAACCATCCCAGAGGTCGTGGAACTTGTTGTAGCTCGCCCGCAACGTCTTGCCCGTGTACGCCTTACTGACCCGCGTGTCTTCATCCGTAGAATCGATGATACGCTTTTTATTGACCGGGAGAGCTCCTGCTTCTTTCGTGGCCAGAAAGCGGGTCCCCACCCAAGCCCCCACGCAGCCCATCGCCAGGGCCGCTGCGAGCCCCCGACCATCTCCAATTCCCCCCGCTGCCAGGACGGGCACTGGGTACGCGGCATCGATGGCCTGGGGTAATAACGCCATGGTTCCAATCCGACCTGTGTGTCCTCCCCCTTCATACCCCTGAGCCACTAATAGGTCGATTCCGGATTGGGCCATCCTGCGGGCGTTCTTGGCATTCCCGGTAATTCCGAGAACTTTCATCCCTGCGGCGTGAGCCTCCGCCACCATGAATCCGGGATTTCCCAGCCCAGCGCAAAAGAGCGGAACCCTTTCCTCGATGCACACCTGAATCGCTTCCTGAGGGCGCATGGTAGTCGTATTCATCCTGACCATGATCTCCACATCCGGAAGTTGAAGCTCATCTTTCACTTTCTTGATCCAGTCCTGATAAGGTTTGGGCAGAGATTTCACCACAACGCTCAGGGGTAGCTCCTTGGGCCCTTTCTGGCCTAACCCTCCACCGAAGTCCAACTTTTGGGGCAAGAGGAGGTCCACTCCATAAGGCTTTTTTGTTTTTGCTTGAATCTCCCGAATGGCCTCCTGTAACTTTTCGATCGTGAAACCGCTTCCACCTAGGACTCCCATACCTCCGGATTCGGAGACAGCCACTACCAATTCCACGGGAGCCCCCGTCGTTTCGCCAATCAGTGTCGGCCCCATTCCAGCGCATAGGATGGGGTACTCGATTCCGAGCATGTCGCAGAGTTTTGTCCGCAACGTCCGCCTCGCCATAAAATTTCTCCTCTTTCACCAACCACCATCGTTGCGTCTTTTTATAATGAATAAAGAGACATTTTTCAAGAGAAAATCTGTAAGCACAAGAAATGATGCTTACGATCCGAATTTCTCACTTGACAAGCCTGTCGTCGATGGTGTAGGTTAATGGTCATTCATTAATCCAATAAGCCAGAAACTCTTGAATCGCTCCTTCTTATCTCTAATCATAGGGTTGCCATAGGGCTACGTCCTTCGAAACTGGTTTGGTTCAGATGACCCAAAACAGAGCAAAACCCGGTTTTCAAAAAGCGAAGATGCTGGAAGCAGCCCGAAGGCTTTTCTGGGAAAAGGGCTACAACGCCACAAGTATGCGCGATATAGCCATTGCCTATGGTTGCAGACCGGCCAATATCTATAATTTCTTTTCTGACAAAGAAGAAATCCTCTTCGAGGTCCTTCGTGAAGAAATGGAGCAGATCATTCATCCGATTAAGCACTTGGAAGAGGGTGACGGTACCAGTCCCATTGAGCAGTTGAGGTTCATTATTGAAAGTCATCTCAAAGTTACGTTGAGCTATAGGAGATCCGCAAAGCTGCTTTTCGACGTTGCACTCGATAGCCTCTCACGCGAGAAACGAAAAAAAATTATAGATTTTCGTGACACCTATGACCGGATTATTCGAAAAGTCATTCGCAGGGGTATGGATACAGGGTATTTCCCAAAAGTGGATGTGAGGTTAGCTGGCTTCATGATTGCTTCCATGATTACACGAACGAGAATCTGGTTCCACCCGAAGAAAGGGGTATCGGTTAGCGAGCTCGCAGATTTCATATCTGAATTTGCCTTTAATGGTCTTAAGGGCTCGGGGGCCAGAAGAAGGGGATCTTCGTCTAGGAGATTATCCTAATTAATCAGGGATGGAGGGGGCAGACTTGGGTGAGATCTTCCTCCTTCCAAAGAACTATTGAAACGCGTGGAATGAGGGAGTCCCGACGGAGAAGAAGGCGAACATAGGCAGGAGAGAAAGCCATGGAGAAGGTTTTGGTTGTAGGCGCAGGATTTATGGGCTCAGGAATTGCGCAAGTATCAGCCCAATCAGGCTACCAGGTTTACCTCATGGATATCCAGCCTGCGATCACGGACAGAGCTCTCCGAGATATTCGCTGGTCCGTTGAAAAGCTGGAGGCCAAAGGCCTTCTCAGGGAACCTTCGCAGAAAGTGCTTGCGCGAATTTCACCCGAGAAAGATCTATCCAATGCCTCCGAAGTAGATTGGGTAATCGAAGCAGCTCTTGAGGACGAGGGACTGAAGCGCAACATTTTTCAAGAACTGGATCGGATTTCCCGGCCGAAGACTCCCTTGGCTACAAATACTTCTTCCATCCCGATCACGCGCCTTGCCGAAAATACGAAGCGACCGGAGAGGGTGCTGGGGCTGCATTTCTTCGGGCCTGTGCCACTGATGGGATTGGTAGAAGTGGTCAAAGGAGAGAAGACCTCACCGGAAATCTTCGAGCGGGGAGCGACCTTTGTTCAATCCCTTGGAAAAACTCCGGTTCGCGTTCAGCGCGATATCCCCGGCTTTGTGATGAACCGGATCTTCTCTGCAGCCTTCCGCGAGGCTGTCGACTTGGTCGACCAAGGAATTGTCAGCGCCGAAGATGTGGATGTAGGCATGCGGCTCGGCTATGGTTGGAATGCCGGCCCTTTTGAAATCGCTGATAACGCCGGTTTGGATACCTGTGCCCTGATCGGGCAGAGCATGAGGGCCCTGGAGGCGGGCCACCTTGCTCCCAGCTCGAACCTCATTGAACGAATGGTGGTCGAAGGACGTCTGGGCCGAAAGACCGGAAAGGGTTTTTACAGATACTCTCCCGAAGGAAAACGCCTGCCCTGGGAGAATAAGTAGATTGTGAAGAGGTAAATCAAGGAGGAAGAAGGATGAGAGACGTTGTGATTGCCGGATTCTTAAGAACTGCCCAATCCAGGTCCAGACCCAATGATCCGGCTCGGGACTGGTTCCACAAACTAAGAGCTGATGAACTTCTGGCCAAGCTTCTTCCCGAGGTGATTAAGAGAACAGGCGTTAAGGCAGAGGAGATCGATGATTTTATTGTGGGATCGTCCATCGGAGTGAGTGAACAGTGGGCCTATGGCGGCCGTACCCCCATTTGGCTGGCCAATTTGCCAGAGACGATGCCCGCCAAGTTCGTCGACCAACAGTGCGGCTCATCCATGGCGGCCATTCATGTCGGCTTTATGGAAATTGCCATGGGCTATGCAGACATCGTGATGGTCGGAGGAATGGAGCATATGACCCGGGTCCCCATGGACGGAACCCTTCAGAAAAAGGGAGCCATCTCTCTGAACATGCGTCTTTTTACGGAGCCGGCCTACAAGCACTGGGACATGGTGACGACCACAAATATGGGGCTCACCGCGGAGAAGCTTTTTACTCAGAGAGGATTTACCAAAGAAGATATGGATCGCTGGGGAGCTCGCTCCCACCAACTGGCTTCCAAGGCTTATAAGGATGGCTTCTTCAAAGATGAAATCCTCCCCATCGAAGCCGAGCAGGCAGACGGAAAGACTCTGGTCGTAGATCGAGACCAGGCTGTTCGGGATGACGCTACGCTAGAGGGGATGAAAGACCTCAAGCCAGCCTTTAAACCCGATGGCGTCATCACGTCCGGGAATTCCTCCCCCTTAAACGCTGCAGCGTCCTCGATGATCCTGATGTCCAAAGAGAGCGCCAAGAAAAAGGGAATTCAACCCATGGCAACCATCCGCTCCATGGGATTCGCCGGAGTCGATCCGACCATCATGGGAGTGGGCCCTGTGCCTGCCAGCCGCATGGC
>Ga0209592_1000345_pt1 | contig 13691 bp, 8 predicted proteins | sample PPLLak2March2015_2_FD_187251 | JGI IMG/M metagenome (GOLD analysis project Ga0209592, IMG submission 187251) | Freshwater sediment microbial communities from Prairie Pothole Lake near Jamestown, North Dakota, USA - PPLs Lake P8 Core (3) Depth... | ecosystem: Environmental > Aquatic > Freshwater >... | reverse complement strand
ATGGAAGAAGTAAGAAGGGATACCACTTTCTATATAAGATCGGGAGGCGGCGTGACAATTACCGGAGGAGAGCCTTTATTCCAGCCGGAGTTTTGTCTTGAAATTCTCAAGGCGTGTAAAGCTGAAAAAATAGATACTGCAATTGAAACATCCCTTTTCTGCGAGAGAGAAGTGCTTGTAAGTATGCTGAACCGGACCGACCTTTTCATTGTTGACATGAAGATATATGATCCGGCAAAACATGAACAATACACCGGGAAATCAAACATTGCCATTAAGGAGAATCTGAAATACCTGGCTGATGCCGGGAAGGAGATCATCGTCAGGGTGCCGCTAATCCGGGGAATAACTGATTCCGCAGAAAACCTGGAAAACATTCGGGACTTTGTCGTCGGATTGAATGGTGCGATACCAGTTGAGTATTTGACCTATAACCCGCTGGCGAAAAACAAGTATCAGAAGCTGGGGATTCCCTCCTTTGCTCTCCCGTGCTAATCCTCTGCGCGCCTCATTGTTACCCGGTTTCAACTTTTTCGACAGCCCCGCAGGGGTAAGTTTGTGTTTTACACTTTCTCCCTGCACACCAAACAAAAACCCTTTATATGTGTTCTATTAATGGATGTTCAATCATGCCTGGCAATCCCTGTCATGCGGTAGGGTATTATTGAAGTAGCAGAGTGAAAGTTAAACTGGTTTTAAAACCCATTTCGCGGAAATGTTCATAAAATTTGTTTATCGTGCTAAAAAGCTGATACTTGTTCCCCTTTCGATTTTCAGCTTTTTCCAGCTGAATGCCCAGCAGGCCATCACGGGAACAGTAACCGACGACAAGGATGATCCATTGCCGGGAGTCTCGGTCCAGGTAAAAAATACATTGCGGGGTACATTTTCAGGGATTGAGGGTGAATATACCATAGCCGCAGGCCCGAATGACACACTGGTGTTCTCGATGGTTGGAATGGCTCAGCAGGAAATTCCTGTTGGCAGCCGGACAACAATCAACGTGAAACTTCTTATTCAGGCTTCAATTCTTGATGAAGTGGTTGTAGTGGGATACGGTTCTCAAAAGTTAAGGGATCTTACGGCACCTATTGTAACGATAAAAGGTGAAGACCTCTCAAGGCAGATCACCTCAAATCCGGTTCAGGCCCTGCAGGGAAGGATTACCGGGGTACAGGTAATAAACAGCGGCATTCCGGGAGGGAGCTCGCGGGTAAAGATTCGCGGAGTCGGATCCATCGGCGATTTTGCCAATCCGTATATGTGGTCGATGGAGTATTCGTGGACAATATCGACTTCCTTAGTTCAGGTGATATAGAAGATCTTACAGTGCTTAAGGATGCCTCATCCGCCGCCATTTACGGTGTAAGGGCTGCAAATGGTGTAATATTGATTACTACAAAAAAGGGGACATCAGAAAAACCTGTCATTAACTATGACGGTTATTTCGGGTACCAGCTTCCCGTGAATATCCTGCCAATGGCAACAAGAGAACAGTATATTGAGCTCGTTAATGAGGCCAACATTAATTCGCCGGGGTATGTACCAAGGGAAGCTTCTGACTATCCCGCCTCAACAGACTGGTATCAGGAGCTGGTCAGGCCTGCAGCTATCACAAATCATACCCTCGATATTTCAGGATCTGCCGGGAAGACTTCCTATTCAATAGGCAGCAGTTATTTTTTTCAACAGGGGATAATGGATATTAAGAATGATTTCAACAGGTATAATTTCAGGGGGAGGCTTGATCAGACTGTCAATAAAACTGTTAAGATCGGACTGAACAGCCTTCTTTCAAAATATGGAAAACACATTCCAAACGATGGCGCCTTTTTCGGGGCATATGTCAATCCGCCTCTATATTCAATTTATGATGAGAACAATACAGTAGCATATCCCGTCAGATTTGCTTCGCCGCAGCAGTATGGATTTGGGAACCAGTACGGTAATCCGGTTGCTGCCGCGTACTATTATGATAATCTTGAGAACGGGATACAGATGGTTTTCAGTACGTATGCGGAATTTAACCTGATCCCTGACAAGCTTGTTTACAAAATATCATATAACACTGACTTAAATTATTACAACAGAAGAAGCTACACTCCCCAGTTCCATGTTGGCGGATCACAGGGCGTTCTTAAATCAAGTCTATCAAAGACCTCAGGAAATGCCACCAGGCAAATTATTGATAATCTGGTTACATGGTCTGGCAGTTCAGGAAAAAATAACTTCTCACTGATGGCGGGACAGTCGACCAGGATTGAGAAGACGGGATTCCTTACAGGTTCTGCGGTGGATGTTCCGGGTTTTGATGAACAGTCAAAGTATATAGTTACCGGCTCATTCAGCGACCGGAACGCTACCGACGGAGCTTCTGCGTTCAATGGATTATCGCTATTCACCAGGGCGACCTACAACTATAGCGACAAGTACCTGTTAACACTGACATTCAGGGCAGATGCAAGCTCAAAATACCAGCAGAAGTGGGGATATTTTCCATCATTGGGCCTCGGCTGGGTAATTTCGGATGAGCTTTTTATGGAAAAATGGGAAAAGCTTGATTTCCTGAAGCTAAGAGGCAGCTGGGGATTGCTGGGAAATGATAATGTACCGGCAAATTCGGCGGTAACGCTTGGCCAGACCGGTGCAGGCAGTTCGGCAATATTTGGTGACAGGCTGGTAACGGGCGTGGGTGCTCAAACCGTGGTGCAGAATTATCTGGAATGGGAAGTTGTCAATGAATTTGATGCCGGACTCGATTTCGCTTTGTTCGATTACACTCTTTCCGGAAACGTCGATTATTACTACCGCCTTACAAACAATGTTGTCTTCTTTGCTCCGATAGCGACTGGGGGAGGTGCAGCGGAGCTCCTTGGCAATAACGGAAGCGTGCTTAACCAGGGCATAGAACTGAACCTCACCTTGAAGAAGAAGATTTCCGATTTTTCAACTTATAATATCGGTCTCAATGTTACAACCATAGGTAACAAGGTGACAAAGCTTCAAGGCCGTGATTACATTCCGGGTGCACTTGTTAGGGGAAATTATACAACCAGAACGCAGGTGGGGGAGCCGATAGGGTCGTTCTACGGATTTGAAGTTGACCGTGTTTATGAGTCGCAGTCTGAAGCTTTTCTTGACCCTCAAAGTCAGGCTGTTAAAGGTGCAGGTTTCTTCAGGTATAAGGATCAGAATGGCGATGAGGTAATTAATGAAAGCGACAAAGTATTTCTTGGAAGTCCGGTCCCGTGGCTGATAGGAGGCATTGACCTAGGATTCAGTTACCGGAATTTTGACATAAATCTGGCCCTGCAGGGTCAGTACGGCAACAAGATCCTTAATGCCAAGAGGATGAACAGGGATGTATTTGTTGACGGTAATTATGACAAGGACTTCTATGAGAACCGGTGGTCACCCGAACGGATTTCATCAGACTACCCCTCTGCGGAAGCTTATAACTTTTCATTCATCCAGCAGTCGAATGATTTTTTTGTTGAGAACGGGTCATATATCCGGATCCAGAATGTCCAAATCGGATACAACATAAAAGATCTGGGTTTTATTCCCACGCTGCGGATCTACATTTCGGCGCAGCGGCCATACACATTTTTTACCTACAGGGGGTTCACCCCGGAGGTAGGAGGTTCGCCAATAAGCAGTGGGATTGACAATTCCGTTTACCCTATGCAGTCAATTTACACCGTTGGGGCAAAGATGAGCTTTTAATATTTATTGATTTTGCGATGAAAAAGAAAGGGTTCATACTTATAGTTTTAGCATTCGTGAGCACAACAGGCTGCGAAGATTTTCTGGATATCCGTCCCGAAGCGACTGTTCCTTCGTCAGGTTTGGATTACACAAAATCGGAGAACATAATGCTTCCCGTGAGCGCAGCCTATGCAAAGCTCCGCAACTACGGCGCTCATGCTTTCCCATATATCGGCGCTTTTGAGATAACTTCCGATAATGCAGATAAGGGCAGCACTCCTGAGGATAACCCCCCTATGGGTGAATTGGATAATTTTACTTATGAACCGGCAAACGGCCTGATAAATGACCTGTGGATAGCATATTTTGATATTGTGAGCGGAGCAAACCATGCAATTCATCAGATGCCTCTCTTCGAGGCTGCTCTTCCAAATGCCTCCGACAAGCTCACCACGCGACAGTGCCAGGCAGAGGCAAAGACGCTGAGGGCATACGCATATTTTAATCTGACACGGTTGTTTGGCAGAGTTCCCATTGTCGACACTACACTTTCATCCGAAGAACTTGCCTCTTTAGGACAGGCGAATACATCGCAGCTTTATGATTTCATAGAAAAGGACCTTGCAGAGGCCATCCCGTTGCTTCCAGCTTCCTATACGAGGGAATGGGCAGGAAGGATAACCAGGTACACTGCCATGGGCTTAAAAGCCAAGGTGCACCTGTATCAGCAGGAATGGGATTCAGTTGTGACCCTTACGGGACGAATTATTGCTTCGGGAAGGTATGGACTGCTCCAGAATTTCAGGGATGTATTCAGCATCGATGGTGAAAACAGCAGGGAGTCATTGTTTGAGATCCAGAGCTCGACCCTGGGCAGATCGACAGGTGATCAGACCTTTATTGAATATGCATATGTACAGGGGCCAAGAGGCAATAATCCTCCCGGAATGCAGGGATGGGGATTCTGCACACCCAGCCAGGATCTTATCAGTTTTTTCACTGCCAGGGGAGAGGAGGTCAGGCCTGCAACAACCTTATTGTACAGGGGAACCAAAACGCCTGAAGGAGACAGCATCCAGACGATCTGTTCAAATCCTGTTTATAATGGAAAGGTGTACACTCCTTTGATTTACAATAAATGGAATTTTAACGGGTATGGCTTTGACCACAATATTCGCATCCTCCGGTACTCTGATATTCTGCTGATGTATGCGGAAGCCAGGGTCAGGGGTGTTGTGGTACAGGATGAAGCGGGACTGAGCGCGGATGACGCTGTTAATCTTGTAAGGCAGAGAGCGGGGCTGACGCCACTCAGCGGAGCAACCCTCCAACAGATACTGGATGAAAGGCGTGCTGAACTGGCGCTTGAGGAGGATCGGTTTTTTGATCTCATCAGGACAGCCCGGGCAGCAAACGTTCTTTCAGGCAAGGGATTCATGTCCGGAAGGAATGAATTGTTCCCCATTCCAGCCGCACAAATCCAGCTTAACGGGAACCTGACTCAGAATCAGGGATACAATTGATTGTTTTTAAAGTAGTTGTTTAATTAATTTTAGAAAAAGTATGAAAAAGATTGGAAAACTAAGTAAGGCATTATTATATGTAATGCTGATCACAGGACTGGCAGTTACATCCTGCAAGGATGATGATGATGATGGCAACAATAACGGTAAAACCGACCCCAATACTGTTGCAACAGCGAATCTGGTTGCACACTTCCCCTTTGAGGACACTGGAGAGGATGAAGTGTCGGGTACGATGCCGGTACAGCAGCCCGGAGTGGCATATATCAACGGTCAGAGAGGGAAGGCCTACCAGGGTTCTGAGGGAGCTTTTTACCTTTATGATCTGCCTGCTGCAAGCAAGCTGAAAACTTTGAAAGCCTTTACTGTGGCAATGTGGTTTTATGGTACACCGGCCCTGCAGGGGGTGGATGCCGTTCCCGGAATTCTCCAGTTAAACGGAACTTCGGATGCAGTGTGGGGCAATCTAATGCTGACTCAGGACAGGATGGCACCTGAAGTCGATTCTCTGAATATAAAGATGGTATTCCATAAGGAAGGTGTAACCTGGAACAATCAGTTTGTCGGTTTTTCAAAACCGGAATTCACAGAGAACCTCTGGTTACATCTGGCATTTACATACGATAATGCAACATCGAAATATATGGTCTATGTGAACGGTGAACCCCTCGACCTTGATGCAGGCATTACCGACAGATGGGCAGAACCGCCTGAAGCATCTCCACGTCCGCCTCTTGGTGATCTGGTTTTTAACAACGTGACACAGTTTGTCATAGGAGGCTGGCATGCTAAAGTGACAGGAGGGGCAAATGATGTCTGGATGGGCAATTTTACCGGGCAGATGGACGAACTCAGGCTCTATGACAAGGGATTAACAGCTGCTGAAGTAAAATCGCTTTTTGATGCTGAAGTAACGCAACTTGATTGACCCCGGAGGTCATAATTTGACCTTCAGCCCTTTTTCATGGGTCCTGTTTGCTATTTATCGTACCTTCACGAAAATGAAGGATATAGTGTTTTTGACCTTTTTTATGACATGTTTTGCCGGGTGCAGTAAACCATCAGTTTCGGTCCCGGAGGAGATTGTTATCGATTCCGTTTTCGTAAATGATATTTATGCACCTAATAATTCTGTCCTGCAAAACATTGATTATGAAAATGTTGTTGTAAATATCCGCTTTAAAGACCCCGTCGATACCCTCAGGTTCAGCAGGGATGGTATCATAATTTCAGGGAACGGAGCGGAAGATTATTCATACAGTTTCAGAAAAGATTCGAAGGAGCTTCTGGTAATACCGGAGGCTCCTCTTTTACCCCTTAATTCGTACAGGATTTTTGTTGATTTTGGTGAGAATATGGGAGGCATCATTTTTGGAAGCTTTACTGCCTCATTCCATACCAGATTTGATGATACGCCAAAATTTCCGGAAATATCCGATGACTCACTTCTTACACTTGTACAGAAGCAGACGTTTGGATATTTCTGGGATCACGCACACCCGGTTTCCGGACTTGCCAGGGAACGCCTCGGTTCAGGAGATCTTGTGACTTCGGGAGGGAGCGGCTTCGGATTAATGGCAATAGTTACCGGTATCGAACGGGGATTTATTACCCGGAGGGAGGGATTTGAGCGAATTTTGAAAATTGTAAATTTTCTGAACGAGCCTGGCACCGACAGGTTTCATGGGGCCTTCCCGCACTGGTTAAACGGCACGACCGGCAAAACCATACCGTTCAGTGCGAAAGATAACGGCGGCGACCTTGTTGAGACGGCATTCCTGATCCAGGGATTGCTCACTGCTAAAGAGTATTTCAGCCGCGGTCCTCAGGAGGAGCTTTCAATGTGCGACACAATTCAGAAGATATGGGAAGGGGTCGAATGGGACTGGTACAGGCAGAATGATCAGAATAAACTCTACTGGCATTGGTCACCGGACTATGCCTGGGAAATTAATATGCCGGTAACCGGATGGAACGAAGCGCTTATCGTTTACGTGCTTGCTGCTGCTTCTCCAACAAGTTCAATTCCGAAAACAGTATACGATGAGGGCTGGGCCAGGAACGGAGCCTACCCTATGCTGAATGGCAAATCGTTCTATGATATCCGGCTTCCCCTTGGTGAGGATTTCGGCGGTCCTCTGTTCTTTGCACATTATTCATTTCTCGGACTCGATCCGAGAAACCTTGAGGATCAATATACAGACTATTGGACGCAGAATATCGCACATTCAAGAATAAATTACGAGTATTGCGTTGCCAATCCGAAGAAAAGGGCAGGTTACGGTGACGAGTGCTGGGGACTTTCCGCCAGCGACATCCAGAATGGTTACAGTGCAAGCTCGCCGACAAACGATCTTGGGGTAATTGCTCCCACTGCTGCCATTTCTTCCTTTCCTTATACACCTGTTGAGAGCATGAAAGCGCTGAAATTCTTTTACTATACTCTTGGTGATAAGATCTGGGACGAATATGGCTTCCATGATTCCTTTAACCTCTCTTCACCGTGGTTTGCAAATTCTTATCTCGCCATTGATCAGGGTCCGATAGTCTGTATGATAGAAAATTACAGGAGCGGACTGCTCTGGGATCTTTTTATGTCGAACCGTGACGTAAGAAATGGGCTTGATAAACTCGGATTTACCTATTAGAGATATGAAAAACACATTGAGATTACTCGTATTGGCTGCTTTTACGGTAATGGTTGCCTGTTCAGCCGGGAATTCTGACAAAAGCGCAAAAAAAAAACCTGCAACTTTTCCGGATAAAATATCAGATGATTCTCTTTTCACACTGGTTCAGTACCGGACCTTTCAGTATTTCTGGGATGGTGCCGAACCGGTCTCGGGGGGTGCCCGGGAAAGATTTCATGTCGATGGCGTTTATCCTGAGAATGACATGAATGTTATTACCTCAGGAGGCACGGGCTTTGGTGTAATGGCAATCGTGGTGGGGATCGAGAGGGGGTTTATTACCAGGGAAGAGGGGCTGGCAAGGCTGCAGAAGCTCGTTGCATTCCTTGGGAAAGCTGACAGGTTTCATGGCGCCTGGCCGCACTGGATCTATGGTGAAACAGGCAGGGTCAAACCCTTCTCTCCGAACGACAATGGCGCTGACCTGGTTGAAACAGCATATCTGATTCAGGGGCTGCTGGCAGCAAAAGAGTACTTTGTCAATGGCAATGAACCAGAAAGGAAGTTTGCAGAAGATATTGACAGGCTCTGGCGTGATGTGGAGTGGAGCTGGTTCACAAAAGGTGGGGAAGATGTAATATACTGGCACTGGTCACCCGACCATGGCTGGAAAATGAACTTCCCGGTCGAGGGTTACAATGAATGCCTTATTCTTTATGTGCTTGCCGCATCTTCACCAACTTTTCCGGTGCCTGCCACTGCTTACCACAAAGGGTGGGCACGATCGGGTGGCATTGTGACATCAGCCGGCAAATACGGTTATAAACTGACATTGAAGCACAATGGAGCTGAAGAATATGGCGGACCCTTGTTCTGGTCACACTATTCATACCTGGGGCTCGATCCCCGGCATTTAAAAGACAAATATGCTGACTATTGGGAGGAGAACACCAACCATACCCTGATAAACTGGAAGTGGTGTGCTGAGAACCCGAAGCATTTCAAGGGCTATTCCGCGAGCCGCTGGGGACTGACGGCAAGCTATTCTGTAAATGGCTATTCGGCCCACGCCCCGGGCGAAAGGAACGATCTCGGTGTTATTTCACCGACAGCAGCCCTCTCTTCATTTCCCTATACACCTGAAAAATCAATGGCTGCCCTGAAGGATTTTTACTTTAACCTTGGAGACAAGATCTTCGGTATTTATGGATTTTATGATGCTTTCAGCGAACAGAACGACTGGTACCCGCAACGCTACCTTGCAATTGATCAGGGACCTGCTGTCGTTATGCTGGAAAATTACAGGAGCGGACTATTGTGGGATCTTTTTATGCGGTCACCTGATGTCAGGAACGGATTGACAAAACTTGGATTTGAATTTTCTGCCGATTAGCGGAAATTTCTTAAATTGAATTCAAATTTCTTACCGAATCCAATAACTCTATATGAAGACTTCAAAAATCGTTCTTTTATGCATTTTAACTGTACTGGTCTTCTTTTCGTGCCGAAGGCAAAACGAGACTGCCGGTGACAGGAAAATGGAACTGTTTGTGAATGATCTTATCAAACAGATGACTCCTGATGAAAAGATCGGTCAGTTGTCGCTTTTCACCAGCGACTGGTCATCGACCGGCCCCACAATGCGCAACGACTATCTTGACCTTATCCGTCAGGGTAAAGCCGGGTCGATTTTCAACGCATATACAGTTGATTTTGTCAGGAATCTTCAAAAGACCGCAGTTGAAGAAACCAGGCTTCATATACCATTAATATTCGGATATGATGTTATCCATGGTCACAGGACAATTTTTCCGGTTCCGCTTGGGCAGTCATCAACATGGGACACAGCCATGATTGAGAAAGCCGAACGTATTGCCGCCATTGAAGCCACAGCGGAAGGGCTTAACTGGACATTTGCGCCGATGGTCGACATAGCCCGCGATCCCAGGTGGGGACGTGTAATGGAAGGTGGCGGAGAAGATACATTTCTGGGCGGACTGATTGCTGCCGCAAGGGTCAGGGGATTCCAGGGGAAGTCGCTTTCAGACAATAATACACTCCTTGCATGTGTAAAGCATTTTGCCGCATACGGAGCACCCCAGGCTGGCCGCGATTACCATACGGTGGATATGTCGGAACGGTCGTTGTATGAGTGGTACCTTCCGGTTTACAAGGCTGCTGTGGATGCCGGCGTGGCTTCAGTCATGACTTCTTTCAATGAGATAGCCGGTGTTCCCTCAACGTCGAACAGGTGGCTCCTTACCAGCCTGCTCAGGGATGATTGGGGATTCGAAGGATTCATTGTGACTGATTACACTTCACTGAACGAACTGGTTCCGCATGGAGTTGCAAGGGACCTGGAGCATGCATCTGAACTGTCAATAAATGCAGGAGTTGACATGGACATGCAGGGTAGCGCTTTCCTGAACCATCTGGGCGGCCTTCTAAGCTCGGGAAAGGTCAGTGAACAGACAATAAACCGTGCGGTAAGAAGAGTGCTTGAAGCAAAATACAAGCTCGGACTGTTCGATGACCCCTACAGGTATTGCGATAATAAACGTGAAGAAGAGGAGATCATGACACCCGTATCCCTTGCCTTTGCAAGGGAGGTTGCAGCAAAATCATGTGTTCTTCTCAAGAATGAAAACAGAACCCTGCCTGTGCCAAAATCGGTCAGGACACTGGCAATCATCGGACCCCTGTCCGATTCAAAGCCTGATATGCTGGGGTCATGGTCGGCAGCGGGCCAGTGGGAGAAATGCGTTACACTTCGTGAAGGTATACAAAACAAAGTGGGGAGTACTGTTAAAATATTGACTGAAAAAGGCTGTGAGGTAAATGATCAGAACAAAAGCGGCATCGACAGGGCAGTATCCGTTGCCCGTCGTTCCGATTTCGTAATCCTAGCGTTGGGTGAGAGCAGTTCAATGTCCGGAGAAGCTGCAAGCCGTACAAATATCTCATTGCCAGGGGTTCAGATGGAGCTAGCCGAGGCAGTCATCATGACAGGAAAACCAGTTGCAGTGGTCCTGTTCAACGGCCGGCCGCTCACAATACCCGAACTCGACCGGATGGCTCCGGCTATACTCGAATCATGGTACGGGGGAACCGAGGCGGGAAACGGAATTGCCGATGTCCTGTTTGGCGACGTCAATCCGTCAGGGAAACTTACAATGACATTCCCGAGGAATGTGGGACAGGTACCGTTGTTCTATAACTCGAAGAATACCGGAAGGCCGATAAATCCCGAAAATCCTTATGAAAAATACAGGTCAAATTATCTCGACAGTCCCAACACACCTCTTTACCCGTTCGGCTATGGATTGAGCTATACCACATTCGGGTATTCCGAAATCAAACTTAACAGCCAGTCATTCGGGGCAAACGATGAGATCATTGCCTCAGTGGAGGTGACAAATACGGGAGACATGGACGGAGAGGAGATCGTACAGCTGTATGTCAGGGACCTGGTTGGGGACGTTACCCGTCCGGTCAGGGAACTTAAAGGATTCAGGAAAATTCTTGTTAAAAAAGGTCAGACTCTGACTGTTACATTTAGAATTACACCTGATGACCTTTCATATTATCATCAGGATATGAGCTGTACTTTTGATGCCGGAGAGTTTGAAATTTTCATAGGGACCAATTCTGACACAACGGTGAAGACGATGTTTTCGATTGTAAACTGACTGCACCAAACCCGCATTGACTGGGATTTTCAACTGGTTTTGCCAAATTTAAATGTTAAAGAATCATAAAAATATTTGATAAATTTTAACTCTATGTTCTTAAAATAGCTTATCTTCGCACCGATTTTTTTTTAAGAAAAACGGTTAAAATCATATAATCGGAAGTTAACAAACAAAGTATTTAAAAATTAGAAAAATGAAGAACAAAATTTTAATGGGATTAGCAGCACTCGCAATGGTTGCAGTCCTTTCAAGTTGCGGAAAGAAACCTCAGGTTGAAATTGATGCTGCAAATGCTGCCGTCCAGGCTGCACAGACCGCTGAAGCATCGGTTTATTTACCCGCCGAATTTGCAGCTGTTCAGGATAGCCTGAATGCTGTGATGGCTGATATAACTGCCCAGGAATCAAAATTATTCAAGAATTTTGGTACTGCTAAAGAAAAACTGGCTTCTGTTGTAACACTTGCAAACCAGGTTGCTTCGAACGCAGCTGTCAAGAAAGAAGAAGTTAAGGCAGAAGTTGCCAATTTGCTGACGGGCATCAAAACCGTTATCGAAGAAAACGGCAAGCTTATCCCAAAACTTCCGAGGGGTAAGGAAGGAGCTGAAGTTATTGAGCAGATTAAGGCTGATGTTGCTACCGTTGATGCTTCTGTAGTGGAAGCTCAGGGCCTGTTCGACAAAGGTTCCTATATGGATGCACTTAATAAGATCAATGCTGCTAAAGAAAAAGCTGACAGTCTGAATGCAGAAGTAAAAGAAGTTCTGACGAAAGCCAGGATCAGATTTTAATTTTGTATCAAAGCTATAATTTTAAAAATCCCCGGGTTTCCCCGGGGATTTTTTTAGGGTTTTAAGGAATGAGATTATCAAGAGCAGGAAAATACACAGCCGGAATTGTCGCAGGACTCCTGTTTATTCCGCTTGCCATTTTTCTGCTTGTCCGGCTGGCTCCCAAACCTCCAGGTGACAAAGTCGAGTATGCCAGACTGACGCTCTCCCGGGCAGCCTTAAGCGATGCCGCCATATATTCAAAACAGTTGTATAATGAAGCCAGGGCATTATACGACTCGGCAATGATAAGCTGGCAAAATGAAAACAAGCGGTTTATTTTCTTCAGGAATTACGACGAGGTTGGACGTTATGCCGGACTTTCAGCAAAAAAAGCCGGACAGGCTATTGAGAACTCAAAAGTCAGCGTTGCAACCCTGGAAGTAACTATCAAGCATAAAATTGATTCCCTGAATAAGCTTGTAAAAAGTATTAATAGTGTTTTTAAGGCTTATCCGTTATCATCCGACCTGTGGAAAAAAATCTCAAGGGGGCATATGTTGCTGAAAGAATCTGAAATAGCCTATAACAAGGGCCAGTACGTACAGGCAGAAAGGAAGATCAACGATTCAGAGGCCCTGCTGGCAGGTTCGTACGAAAAAGCATACGAAAGCCTGGAAGAATATTTTGGTTCCTATTCCATCTGGAAGAAATGGGTGGATAAGACTATCAGGGATTCACGGCAGAATAAGTCATATTCGATAATAATTGACAAATTCTCAAAAAAGTGCATTGTTTACCTTAGCGGCGTCAAGAAGTATGAATATGATATTGAGCTTGGAGCGAACTGGGTTGGCCACAAGCGGATAAGAGGCGATAAAGCCACACCAGAGGGTATGTACAAAATAACAAAGAAGCTTAACAGCAACAGGACCAAATACTACAAAGCACTGTTAATCGATTATCCCAATGATGTCGACAGGGCAGAATTTAAAAAAGAGATTGCAAAGGGTTCGCTGCCCCGGACTGCAAAATTGGGCAGCCTGATCGAGATCCACGGGAACGGTGGCAAAGGCGTTGACTGGACTGATGGATGTGTTGCCCTATCTGATTCGGAGATGGATGTGGTGTACAAGGCTGCAAGCGTGGGAACTCCGGTTACGATTGTCGGGTCCATCCTCAAACTTGAAGAGGTTCTCAACTGATTATAATAAACTTATGACAAACGGGGAACATAACGAAATTGGCTCACAAGACGCAGAAATGAACGATCAGAACAGATCCGACCTGAGTGTCACGGATGATTTTACAGGCAAAATAAGATCGTTCCTGCAAAAAACACTGGCGGACAGGAAACTGAGAAAGGTTC
>Ga0209592_1000341_pt1 | contig 13743 bp, 10 predicted proteins | sample PPLLak2March2015_2_FD_187251 | JGI IMG/M metagenome (GOLD analysis project Ga0209592, IMG submission 187251) | Freshwater sediment microbial communities from Prairie Pothole Lake near Jamestown, North Dakota, USA - PPLs Lake P8 Core (3) Depth... | ecosystem: Environmental > Aquatic > Freshwater... | reverse complement strand
TGGAATGTGAGGATTTCACAGGAGGGCTTTTACGGTGGCGGTGGCTAACTGAAAGAGATAGCGTGGGAAGAGGCCGCCCACGACGATAACGACAATCATCAGCGCAGTGAGGATTGTTGTGGAAACGGATAGTTTGATGCTCGGCAACTCCTCGTCCGGCTCCAGGAGAAAAGCTGCTTTCACCACCTGGACATAGTAGTAGAGGGAGACGACCACGTTGATCATGGCGATGAGCACCAGCAGGAAGTATCCTCTCTCCATGGCTGCATTAAAGACCAGAAACTTTCCGGTGAATCCCATTGTCGGCGGGATACCCCCCAAGCTGAACACGCCCACCAATAGCGCCATGGCCAAAAGCGGCGAGCGGCGGTGAAGCCCTGCCAGCTGGACGATGGCAAGGTCGCGACCGTCGGAGGCCACCTTCACCACCACCAGAAAACAAGTGAAGGTCATGGCGAGGTATGCAAAGGCGTAGAAGACTGCGGCCGCGTAGCCGGTTGGGTTCATGCTGAGGATGCCTATGAGTGAGTATCCCGCATGGGCGATGGCCGAATAGGCCAGAAGCCGCTTGAAGTCCTTCTGGACCAGCGCCACCAGGTTCCCATAGGTCATGGATATGATGGCGAGCGCAATGAGCACATGTGCCAGGGACGTGCTGCCGTGGCTCATGGATACCAACCGGACGAGCATGGCCATGGCTGTTACCTTCGTGGCAGTGGCCACAAACGCCGTTACCTGGTTCGCGGCTCCCTGGTACACGCTGGGTGCCCAGACGTGGAATGGGAAAAGGGCAAGCTTGAAGAAGAATCCGCACAACGTGAGCAGCAGCCCGATGAAGGCCATGGGCGTGTTAAGCAAGCCGGGCAGCTTCCGGGCCAGCTCGGCGATATATGTGGTCTGTGCCGCTCCGAAGAGAGAGGCCATGCCGAAAAGCATCAAGGCGGAGGTGGCGATCCCGATGAGGAAGTACTTGATCGCAGCCTCCGTCTGCTGGCCGCCGCCGCTTCTCAACGGGACCAGGGCGTAGAGAGAGTAACTGGATAGCTCCAATGCAACATAGAGGGTAAGGAGTTCAACGCTCGACACCAGCAGCATCATGCCCAGCGTACAGGTCGCCAGCAAAAGATAAACTTCCGGGTGTCGCTTCTCCTCAATCCCGTTCAGGTTCGAGCAGAGGCAAACCACGAGAAAGAATCCTATGGACAGCAGGCCCTTGAAGACCTGGGAGAAAAGATCGACTCGATAGGCTCCGTAGACCAAGGAGCCTTCCAACCGGATGGTGGCCAGAGTCACCGCCACTCCGAGGCCGGCGAGGAAGACGGCTGCTGAGAAATCACGCCTTCTGTTGTGGCGTGTCATGGAGAGAATCAGGAATATGACGGCCACCGTAAGGAAGTAAATCTCAGGTCCGAGGATCAACCACTTCATCTGGGCAACCCGTTCATGAATGGAATCACAGCCGTTTGAATCAGATCAAGCATCAGCCCGGGGAATAGACCAAAGAGAGCCATGACCACGACCAGGATCATCCTGGGCAGGCCGAGGCTGAAGGAGAGGTCAGGTAGTTGAACATAGCGTTCGTTTCGTTGCCCGTAGAAGGTCCTCTGCACTACTCGCAGCATGTAGAGGGCGCTGAGGACCATGGCGCCGATGGCCAGCACTCCTAGTGCAGGATAGACTTTAAGGGCGGAGACGAAGACCGTCACCTCCGCCCAGAAACTGGCGAATCCAGGCACGCCCATTCCGGCCAGAGCTGCCACGATGAAGTAACCCGAAGCCAGGGGCATGACCTTGCTCATCCCGCCCAGATCCGGAATCAACTTGGTGTGGGTCTTATCGTAGATGTAGCCCAAGGATGAGAAGAGAAGGGCTGTCATGATGCCGTGGGCGAACATCTGAAAAACTGCCCCATTCAGGCCTTCTGCCGTGACCGTCGAGAGCCCTAACCCCACGATCCCCATGTGGGAGACGCTGGAGAAGGCTACCACGTACTTGAGATCGGTCTGGGTCAGTCCCACAAAGATCCCATAGATGATGCCGATAGTCGCCAAAACAGCCATCACGGGCGACCAGAACTCCCAACCAATCGGGCAAAGAAAGATGCCCACACGCAGGATTCCGAAAGCCCCGACCTTCATGAGCACCCCGGCGTGAATCATGCTCACCGAAGTAGGAGCGGCCACGTGGCCAACGGGCGACCAGGTATGAAAAGGCCAGACGCCTGCGAGGATTCCGAAGCCGATGTAGAAAAGGAAAAAGGCGAACTTCTGCTGGCCAGGTGTAAGGACTCCCGGTTGCATGAGGGCCACGATGTCGAAGGTGTGCAGTCCTGACGCTATAGCGAGATACACGATGCCGGGAAGGACGAGGGCGCTCCCCGCCAAAACATGAAGGAAGAGCTTGAGGGCCCCGTACTCCTTGCGCGTCGTTCCCCAGATGGCGATGAGCGGATACATGGGGAAGAGCGAGACGTCAAACCAGACGAAGAGGAAGAAGAGATCCATGCTCATGAAAAAGCCGAAGACGCCGAGTACGAGCACGAAGACAAAGGCGAAGAATTCCTTAACGCGTCCCCGCAGCTCCCACATGGTCAGAACGCCGGTGAAGTGCACGATCCCTGTGAGCAGGATCAGGGGTAGATTGAAGCCGTCCGCCCCGTTGAAGTAGTGGATTCCTAGCGGTTCGACCCAAAGAAGTTTCTCCACGAACTGCAGGCCCCCATGCGTCCTGTCATACGCACAATAGACATAGATTGAGAGAGCCAGAGCCACTCCTGAAAAGGCCAGGCTGACCCACTTGACTAGGGTCTCTCGCTCACGCGGGATGAACAAAATGACTAGAAGGCCCACCACGCAACTGAGAAGGATGGCCGAGAGGTACGGAAAACCTGAGAATTCCATATTCATCTGCAATTCCTTGACCAAATTACACGAATGATAGCGAATTGCTCGAATGAAACCGCTTCGTTCCTCGTAATGACAACTTTCTTTGGGCGTTCACTAAAGTTAGTCAAATTGCACTCTCTTGAAGTATTCGCGTCATTCGTTGACATTCGTGTTATTCGCTAATTAAAAAGTAGAGCGCCACCAAAGCCAAGGCGGCGAACATGACGATAAGGTTGTACCTCAGTTTCCCGGACTGCAGAAGGCTGAAGAAGCGCCCGCTGCCCAGAGTGAATTTGCAAAACCCGTCGATGCCTTCATTGATGATCTTGTCTTCGTTCTTGGAGCAGCCTCTGGAAAAGATCCCGTCGATGACGATGTCCACTAACTTCCGGTATAAATGGTCCAGATACCAGTTTTGGGCAAAGAGATCCCTGAGGGGCGGGATCCGCTCCACGAAACCGATCTGAGTGGCAGCCCGGCGTCCGAACTCAAACCAAGCCATGCCAACTCCCAAAGCTGCCAGTCCGACGCTGAGGTAGCGGAGCCATGCAAGGTCCCCATTCTGGTGAGCAGCCGTGCCCCCCAAGAGGAACTCGCGAAGCGGCGTCTCAAGGAATCCCAACACGAGGGTCACGCCGGACAAGATGACGAGCGGCAAGCCCATGGCCCAATAGAGAGCGCGCATCCCCCCAGTTTCATGATGGCTCGACTCTTCCCGGACCTCTTGCCGGGGAAAGAGAATGATGAAAACCAGCCGAAAGGTGTAGTAAGCAGTGAGAAAGACACCGAACAATCCGGCTGCCAGCCAGAGGGGGTTGCTCAGGCTGGCCAGCGCTGTTAGGATGACCTCTTTGCTGAAGAAGCCTGATAGCGGTGGCAGCCCGGATAGGGCCGCGGCTGCTATGATCAAACAGACCATGGGTGTTTTCAGACGCTGGCCGCCGCGCTTGGAGATCTCGTACACATCATTCGTCTTGTACAAATGGACCCAGACCCCGGAGCAGAGGAAGAGCAAGGCCTTGAAGCCCGCATGGGTGGTCAGATGGAAGCTGCCTGCAAAGAGGCTGCCCGCAGCGAGTCCCATGATCATGAAGCCAAGCTGGCTGATAGTGGAGTACGCCCAGACCCGCTTGATGTCCCGGCTGACCATGGCCATGGTGGAGGCCAAGAGCATGGAGATAGTGCCGATGGCAAGAAAAACGGTCATGGCATCCGCCGATTGGCTCAAAAAGGGAAACAGCCGGGCGAACAGATAGACGCCTGCGGCCACCATAGTGGCCGAGTGGAGCAGGGCGCTTACCGGTGTGGGGCCCTCCATGGCGTCGGGCAGCCATGTCATGAGCGGAAACTGCGCGCTCTTGCCAACGATGCCGCCGAAGATAAGGAGAGCCGCCAGCGTGAGAAGGCCGGAGGGCATGCGGGCCGCTATCTCTGGGCTGTTCATCTGCAGGATCTCCAGGTTTCCTATGTGAAGTAGCATGAGCAGAAGGCCGGTGAAAAAAGAGACGTCACCCAGCCGGGTCATGACAAAGGCCTTCTTTCCCGCCTGGGTGGCGCTAAACTTTTCATACCAGAAGCCGATGAGCAGATACGACGAAAGCCCGACCAGCTCCCAGAAGACATAAAGCTGCAGCATGGCCGAGGAGATGCTCAAGGTCATCATTGCCCATGCGAAAAGGGACTGAAACGCATAGTAGCGGGAGAAACCAGGGTCGCTGGCCATGTAGCCGAGGGAGTAAACCTGAACAAGAAAACTGATTGCCGCCACAAGGGAGAGCATGAGTAGGCTCAGCGGGTCGAGCAGGAACCCAAAAGGGATGTAGATATCCCCTGCCATGAACCATCTGGTGCCATAGTGGCTCGGCTCGCCTGCGTTCCAGTGTCGAGCGAGGAGGAAGACGGCTCCGGCGAGCGAGCACGCCACCGCTGCGATGGCGATTCCAGCCGAGAGGCGACGATGATCCCTGGTGAACACGATGATCAGCAGAAAAGAGACGAAAGGCAACCACGTGGTCAGTATCGCCGCCATCAAACTCGGATCTTGTTGCCAGGAAGCCATCGTCGGTTTGCCTCAGAAGTCTTCATTCAAAAACTCCCTCTCCCCCGGAGGGAGAGGGTCGGGGTGAGGGGGAACCGGCCATCCCACCCCCACCCTCGCCCTCCCCCATCAAGGGGGAGGGGAAATGTTGGAGAGTCCTTTCCATAAGCGCCTGGGACCCGGAGTATGCGCAGACATACGAAAATTGACCCTACCACTTCAAGATGTCGTAACGGTCCGGATCGATAGTGCCGGTCCGTCGATAGACGCTGACGACTATCGCCAATCCTACTGAAACCTCGGCCGCAGCCACCGCGAGGATGAAGAGCACAAAGACTTGGCCTTCCATTAAATGCCAACGCAAGGCCGCAGCCACAAAGGCGATGGCCGCTGCATTCATCATCACCTCCACGCCCACAAGGATCATGATCAAGTTTCGGTGGGCCACGAGACAGACGAGGCCCATGGAGAAGATGAGCCCTGCCAGTAGGAAGACATGGCCAAAGGGAACGATCATGGGTGCCCCTCCTTTGTTTGCCTTTCGGCTTCGTCGCCGCTTGTGCCTCTTCCTCTGGCCACCTGGATGATGGCCACCAATGCAACGAGGAGGAGAATCGAGACGATCTCAACCGCCAGCCAGTATCTCTCGAAGAGGAAACGTCCAAAATCCTTCGGCTGGGCAACGGCGCCCTGGAGAACGATCCCGCTGCCGGGATCCTTGAAAACCATCGCAACGGCGACGGCGAGAAAGACGATCCCCAAGAGCGTGGCATGTCCCCACTGAGGCGCCAATCCGAGCTCCCGGGGGGACCGCTGGAACATCATAATCACAAATAGGACAAGGACCATGATCGCTCCTGCATAGAGGATGATCACGAAGGCGGCAAGCAGGGGCGCCCCGAGCAGGAAGAAGAGGGCTGCTGTTCCCAAGAAGGCGACGATCAGATAGAGCACGGCATGAATTGGCTGCCGCCGGGTTATGGCGAGACCCGTTGCCGTCAGGATGACGATGGCAAGGAAATAGAAGATAGCACCGCGCAACGTCACTTCAGCCTCCGAGAGGGTCAAGATGGAATATTGGAATGTTGGAAAAGTGGAATATTGGGTTGGCAAGCTTTAATTGTTTTCTCATCATTCCACCATTCCATTTTTCCATTATTCCAATCAGTTTCTACGGGAGATTACTTTTGAGATCTACCGGTTCTTCTTCGTTAATGTGTGTTCCTTTATCTCCCACCATGGTCACTCCTGCATACCGATAAAAATTGTACTCCTTGTTCTTTCCGCCGTGGTTAACCAGAAGGTCCTCTTTTTCGTAAACGAGCTTCAAGACATCCCGTCGGCTCGTCTCAAAATGAGGAGTTAGTTGAATCGCCAGAGTAGGACACGCCTCCTCACAGAGTCCGCAGTAAATGCATCGTGCGAAGTTGATCCGGAACCAACGCGGATAGCGGCGTCCATCTTCTCTCTCGGCCGACTGCATGGAGATACAACTCACCGGGCAGACGGCAGAACAGAGGTAACAAGCCACGCAACGCTCTTCTCCATCAGGGTCGCGAGTGAGAATGATCACAGCCCGGGACCTGGCAGGAAGAGGCCTCTTATACTCCGGATACTGTTCGGTCACCGGTTTACGGAAGAGAACCTTCAGCGTCGTTGCAAACCCTTTAAGAAACCCTTTGATCCATTCCATAGAACTCCTTCTTCACAGGTTTGTCATGAACCTTGGGCTGATGAAGATCAGGCTCGTTTCAGCATCCAATGAATTCAATCATTACGAGACCCTGAAATAAATTCGGGGTGACAGCTTTTTCAGCAACTCTTTAAGACTTCATGGATAAAATGACGGCACCCGTCGCCATGATGTTGAGCAGAGAAACAGGGATGAGGACCTTCCAGCCTATGCTCATCAACCGGTCGTATCTCAGCCGGGGCAAGGTTCCCCGGAACCAGATCAGGATGAAGACGGTCAAAAAGACTTTCAAAAGAAACCAGAGGATTGGTGGAAGAAGCGGACCTCGCCATCCTCCGAGGAAAAAGATTGCCACCAGTCCACCCAGAACGATCATGGTGATGTATTCACCCAGGAAGAAGAGGCCGAACCGCATTCCACTATATTCTGTATGGTATCCCGCCACCAGTTCATTTTCCGCTTCCGGGAGATCGAAGGGAATTCGTTTAATCTCCGCGGCAGCACTGACAAAAAAGAGGATAAAGGAGACGGGTTGCATCAGGATGAACGGAAGTCGGTTTTGGGCATTTACAATATCGACCAGGCTGAAGGAACCTGCGAGCATGACGACAGGGACGAGGGAGAGTCCGAGGGAGACTTCATAGCTGATCATCTGGGCCGCTGCACGAACGCCACCCAGGAGGCTGTATTTTGAGTTAGAGGCCCATCCCCCTAAGGCCACTCCGTAAACACCGAGGGAAGAGAAGGCCAGAAAGAAGAGGACACCAACATTTAAGTCTGTAATAACCATGGGAACAGGCCCAAAAGGGATGACGGCGAAGATGAGGAGAGCTGCTGCCCCTACCATGCCGGGAGCAAGAAGAAAGATCCTTTTATCGGCTCCTTCGGGGACTGTATCCTCTTTCGTCATTAGTTTGATGACATCCGCCAGGGGTTGTAGAAGCCCAAATCTCCAGGTCCGGTTCGGGCCGAAGCGGGCTTGTATCCTTGCCAGGAGTTTGCGCTCAACCCAGACGAGGTAGGCTGCTAAAGTGAGAAGGACGATGAGCACGGCCAAGAGCTTTATGATCAGTAAGAGTGTAGCAGTAATCCAGGGTTCCATAGCTTAGTCCAGAATCTTTTCTATTTGGTCGAAGGAGACCCTTGCGGGAAGGGTCTTTAGCTTCTGCCACTCCAGTTGGCGGTGTCTGGGTAAAACCAGTACTCCAGGAGCCAGATTTTCAGAAATGGAAAGTTTTACTTCCAGCTTTCCACCATCCAATTGAAGTGCAACCCTATCCTGGTTCATAAGGCCTAGTTTTGATGCGTCTTTCGGATGCATCAGAAGGGAAGGTTCCCTTTCGACCTCTCTGATGTATTTGGAGAAGGTTGAAAGTTCTTCTGTCCCGAAGGTCCAATCCACCAACAGAAGTTCGAGGTGACCATCCAGACGATCTTTCTCCCCCTGAGTTAACCAGCCCATGGAAAAGAGATTTTCCTTGGTCTCTTCAAGATCGAGTCGAACGCCATTGGAGAGGTTGGCAAAGAGAGGATTCTCCCCTGCCATCCATTGCCAGAGATGGTCCCGTCTCATTGCCCTCCATTCTCCGGGAAGATCGAGGGCATCCAAGAGTTCGGCCAGGATCTGCCAGGCAGGCTTTGGCTCATTTCCAGGAATGTCGCCCCTATAGGCTCTGGGCGGGTGGCCTCCGCCGCTGATCTGCTCAATCGGGACGCCACCCAAATGGGCCGCCGGTGAAAACTGGACCCTCCCTTCCTGATTCACAAACGCCATATCTGTTTCGAAGAGGGTTCGCGTGGGCATGAAAATCTTTGCATGCCTCACCGCTTCCGAGGGGAGATAGTCCATGACTAAAAATAGATCGAGTTTGTCAATTGCCTTTCTCAGCCTCCCCCGATCCTGGAAGGCCCAGAAGGGATCGCTTTCGACGAGAATCAAAGCCTTGACCGTTCCCTTTTCGATGGACTCGATCGTGTCCATCAAAAATCTCTCTTCAGAAAAGAGAGAAGCGCCAAAGGCATTGGCTCCGGGCATGAGGTAGAAGAGACCGACTTGGCCTTTTTCAGCCTGAAGGAGCAGCGCATGATCGGCCGACAAGGCTGGTGTCGTTTCACGGGTTATGTCTGTGCCGCAGACGATAGCAGGAAAGCGGCTCAGCTGAAGTTTCAGCCTGATTGCATCAAAGCCGTCTTTGAACTCCGGATGCACAGAAAGATCCACAGGGATCGAGTCAAAGAACGAAAGAGCGGATGTTCCGAGTCTCTCGACAGCCGATTGGCTAACAGCACCTTTCATCAAAGTGCTCAAAACGAGATCTATCTCCCGAGGGGCAACTGGAAGATGGATAAATTCGAAGGGAAGGGAAATTGGCCTTGGATCTATGACAGCGATCGAGGCTCCCCTTCGATAAGCCTGCCTCATGGCTAAGGCCAACATGGGGGCTTCATTGACCGGATCTGCACCAAGGGCGAGGATGAAATCCGCCTTCTCGATCTCTTGCATGGAGATGGCCAGTTTCCTATCAAGCCTCTTTGTTGCAGCTTTAAGCTTTCGCCCTATGGAAGAGGTCTCAAAATATTTTGGAGAGGGCAATCCAAGAGATTGGCAGAAACGTTTCAGCATTGCCTGGTTATCAAGGCAGCTCCGGGATGATCCAAGAGAATCAATCGATAGAGGACCATTCTTCTGTCGAATCTGTGAAAGTTTTTGGACCGCCGTCTGGATCGCTTTTTCCCAGGAAACCTCTTCCTCACCGATTCTTGGACGTCTTAGGCGTTCGAGATGATCGGTGTAATAGAATCCATAGCGGCCCCGGTCACAGATGAAGTATCCATTCACATCCTTGCTAAAGCGCGCTTCGAGCCGAACGATCTGACGATAGCGGGCGCTCGTGATTGTGTGGCATCCCAGGGAACAGTGAATGCACAGGGAGGGACCCCTCTGATAATCCCAACGCCGGCCCTTGAACCGGGAGGGTTTATCCGTATAAACGCCGGTTGGGCAGAGATCAATGAGGTTTCCCGAAAAGGGACTTTCCAAAGGACCATCCTTGTAACGGCCGAAATAAGTCCGGTAACCGATTTGCATGGCACCGAGGTCTCGGTAACCGGCAAATTCCTGATAGAACCGACGACATCGCCAGCAATGGATGCAACGGTTCATTTCATGCTGGACAAAGACGCCGAGATATTGATCGCGATAGGTCCGTTTCTTTCCCAGGTAGCGCCGGATCCCATGGCCGCCGGAAACGGTCATATCCTGAAGCAAACAATGCCCGCCTTCGTCGCAGACCGGGCAATCGTGGGGATGGTTCATCATGAGCCACTCGATCACATGCTTGCGGAAATCAACGGCCTCCTCATGAGTGGTCGAAACAACCATCCCGTCCTGGGCGTCGACCATGCAGCTCATTTGAACGCCTTTGACCGGGCCCTCCAGAAACATCACTGCACACATGCGGCAGGCGCCCACCGCTCCCAGGCCGGCATGGTAACAGAAACGGGGAATGATGATCCCCAGCCTCGCTGCAGCCTCGATCACCTTTGTCCCTTCTGGGACTTCGATTTCCAGATTGTCAATCTTCAGTTTAGGCATATATCTCTCCCCCCCACCCACCCCTCCCCCTCGAGGGGGGAGAGTGAGGGAGGGGGTGCTTTATCCTTTAAACGGACATTTCTTCTGACTGATGTGCTCCTGAACCTCATCCATAAAATGATCGAGCAGGCTCGTCACTGGCATGGTGGCTCCGGGAGCGAAGGCGCAATAGGATTTCCATGTGTGCTGGCTCATGCGCCGGAGCATGGGAATGAATTCCTCTTGACCTTCCCCATTTTCGATGCGCCAGAGCAGATCCCTGATAAAAGGCAGAGCCTCTCGACATGGGGTGCACCATCCGCAGGACTCTCGGACAAAGAACTCGATCAGATTCAAAGTCGCCCCCACCAGACAGGTCTTCTGATCAAAGACAATGATGGCTCCTGTTCCAAGACGATTCCCAACTTTTTTGACCGAATCGAAGTCCATTTCGACATCGTAATATTTCTTCGGGAGATATAGGGTGGAAGCTCCTCCGGGGAGACACGTCTTGAATTGATGCCCTGGGAGCATGCCGCCTCCGTATTCATCAATAATTTCGCTTAAACGAATTCCCATTGGAAGTTCAAAACAACCCGGCCGATTCACCTTCCCACTCACACAATAGAGCTTTGTTCCAGAACTGCTTTTGGTCTTTGCCAAACCTTTGAACCATTCTGCCCCATGCCTCACGACGTGTGGAACATTGACCAGGGTTTCCATATTATTAAGAACAGTGGGTTTATCCCACAATCCTTTCTCCGTCGAACGTACAGGAGACTGTACAGGATACGGTCTCTTTCCCTGTATGGCATTGATCTGGGCTGTGCCTTCTCCACAGATATATCGTCCGCCGCTCCGGTGAACAACAATATCAAAAGAAAAGTTGCTGCCCAGAATATTCTTGCCCAGGTAGCCAGCCTCTCTGGCAATCTTCAGTTCTCTTTCGAAGATGACGGCACTGCTCTCGTAGGAAGGGCGAACGAAAACCATACCCTGTGACGCGAGAACAGCATATCCTGCAAGGATCATGCCTTCGATGATCATATGAGGATCCGTATGAGTCATCACGCGGTCTTTAAAAGTACCGGGCTCGTATTCGTCAATGTTGCTAATGATATACCTCGGAAAGGGAAAGTCATCCGCAACGGCCTTCCACTTCAGCCCGGCGGGAAAACCTGCTCCTCCACGGCCTTGAAGGTTTGCATCGACAACGATCTGTTGGACTTCTTTTGGAGAGTATTTCTGAAGAGCAGTCGCGAGGGCTTCGTAGCCTCCACTTTGACGGTATTCGTCAATCGTGGCAATTCGGTTCGGCTTGCGATTCTGAAAAAGCACTTGGGGATACATTTGGCTCACCTTGCCATCCTCACGGGCGGTGGTTCTGTTCTCAACCTGTTGAGGATGTGGTCAATTTTTTCTGCGGTCAAAGGGCCGTGAGGCCTACCGTTGATCAGCATGGCCGGGGATAGATCGCAATAGCCGATGCAGGCGGTGGGCAGAATAGTGAACAACCCATCCTTCGTCGTCTCCCCGGGCTCAATCCCCAGTTTCTTACAGAGATAACCCATTACCGATTCATATCCGTTCATCCAGCAGACCACACCATCGCAGACATGGATGACAAACTTTCCTACTGGCTCCCGATAAATGAAATCGTAAAACGTGGCAAGCTCCTCCATCTCAAGGGGCGTCATGCCAAGGAGCCGCGCACCTTCTTCGAGCGCTTCATCGCTCAGATACCCATAGTGCTGCTGGAGGGAAAGCATGACGTCGACAGCCAGCTCGCGAGGATGCTCGGCGTTGGCGATCTGTGCTTGAAGGGTCTCGAGTAATTGTTTGGGCAACATAGCAATTAAGAAATCCGAAATCCGAATATCGAATCTCGAAACAAATTCAAATTTCTAATTCTCAAATGACCTAAACGTAATTCATTATTCTCGTTTTGGATTTTTGTCATTGGATATTGTTTCGAATTTCGTGCTTCGAGTTTCAAGTTTTCTCTACCGGTCGATATCCGGCAAGATGTAGTCGATGGAACCGATGATGGCCAAGAGGTCGGAAAGCAAGCTTCCCTTGGCCAGAGCGGGTATGACCTGGACATTAGCGAAGCCGGGCGTCCGGATGTGCATCCGGTAAGCCATGTTCAGTCCATCGCTGACCACATAATACCCCTGTTCCCCACGAGCGATCTCTGTCGCGGTATAAGCCTCTCCTCTTGGAATCTTTGGCCCTCGGGTGACGTTGATGAAATGGTGGATGAGGCTTTCAATATCGCGCAGCGTATCAGATTTCTGGGGGACCCCATATCGATAGTCTTCGCAGACAACCCTCCCCCCAGGCATCTTTCGTGCGGCCTGTTCGATGATCCTGAGGCTCTGCTTCATTTCTTCCACCCGGACCAGGTATCGCGCATAGCAATCTCCTCCCTCTGCCGTGGGAATGTCGAATTCAAAATTTTCATAGCCGGAGTAGGGAAATTTTTTTCTTAGATCCCACTCAAGACCGCAGGCACGAAGGTTGGGGCCTGTCACTCCCCACTCCATAGCGTCCTTGAGGGAAAGCCGACCGATCCCCTGTGTTCGAGCCTTGAAGATAGGATTCTTCGTAATCAATGCCTCGTAATCCTTCAGACACGATGGAAAGATTTTGATAAAGTCGTTGACTGCGTCTTTCCATTTATCGGGCAGATCCGCGGCGATCCCTCCGATCCGGAACCAACTTGGATGAAGCCGTCCCCCTGTGATCAGCTCGATGATGTCCATGAGCTTTTCCCTCTCACGGAATGTATAGAAAGTTGGGGTCATTGCTCCAACGTCGTGGGCGAACGTGCCAAACCAGACAAGATGGTTATTCATGCGGAAGAATTCACTGAGCATGACCCTAATAAACTGGGCCCGCTCGGGAACCTGAATGCCAGCTAGGGCTTCGACCGATTGGAGGTAAGAGAGGTTGTTGGCCAATCCTCCGAAGTAATCCACACGATCCGTATAAGGGATGAATTGATGCCACGACTGGCGCTCTCCAATCTTTTCGACACCCCGATGGTGATAACCGACATCTAGATCGATGTCCGAAATCGTCTCCCCATGGAGAGAGACGACGAATCGCATCAGCCCGTGGGTTCCTACGTGCTGGGGGCCGATGTTTAAGATCAGGTTTTGTTGATCCTCTCCCTTCTTTAAGAATATTCCTGCGTCAAGGGGTTGATGTTTCCTCGCCGATTCCTGCGTATAGGGAGCCATCTCCGTTGCCCTGCCAGGATAGTCTTTTCGGAGGGGATGCCCTTCCCAATCATGAGGATTTAGAATCCTGCGCAGATTCGGATGACCTTCAAACCGAATTCCGAACATGTCGTAGACTTCCCGCTCATACCAATTCGCAGAAGGCCAGAGATCCGTGATCGTGTGGGTGACCGGATCTTTCCCTTTTAATCCTACTTTTAAACGGAGGCGGGAAGGAGGGTCGAAGGAGAGGAGGTGATAGACAAGTGTATAGTCGGGATAAGCCTCGCGCAGCGGGCGGTCGGGCTCACCCCCTGAAATCTCATGAG
>Ga0209592_1000340_pt1 | contig 13757 bp, 8 predicted proteins | sample PPLLak2March2015_2_FD_187251 | JGI IMG/M metagenome (GOLD analysis project Ga0209592, IMG submission 187251) | Freshwater sediment microbial communities from Prairie Pothole Lake near Jamestown, North Dakota, USA - PPLs Lake P8 Core (3) Depth... | ecosystem: Environmental > Aquatic > Freshwater >... | reverse complement strand
GACACTCTGCCAATTGAGTTTTATCGTTAAAACAAAAATTAACACAAGGCTTTACAAATTTCTATAAAAATCTTCGGAGAGCATCGTTTCGGGAGGAAGGGTTATGTTGAAGAATAAACAGGTGGGTATTTTGGGAACCGGGAATATGGGAGAGGCCCTGATCCATGGGCTTTTATATGGCCATCTCTGCCGACCGGAACAGATCTTCTGTTCGGATGTTAGGGCTGAGAGACTGAAGGCCATTCGGGAAAAATACGGGGTGAAGTCGACCTCGCACAACGTGGAAGTGGTGAAGCAATCGGATATCGTCATCCTCGCCGTGAAGCCTCAGATCATGAAGTTCGTGGTGGAGGAAATTGCCAAACATTTGGATCTCTCAAAATTGATCATCTCCATTGCCGCCGGGGTTCCATTGGATGCTATCGAAGCCTGTGCCCGAAAGGATTTGAAATTGATCCGGGTCATGTCCAATATCTGTGTTTCTGTCCGCGAAGGCGTCTCGGCCATTGCAGGGGGAAAGCATGCCCTGAAGGAAGACTTGATGATGGCGAAGACGATTTTTGATTCCGTTGGGAAATCCCTCTTCATCGAAGAAGACCTCCTCGACGCTGTGACCGGATTGAGTGGAAGTGGGCCGGCCTATATCTTTCTCATCATCGATGCTCTGGCAGATGCAGGAGTGAAGGTGGGCCTATCGAGGGATGATGCATTGATTCTGGCTCCTCAGACTGTTCTCGGGGCAGCGAAGATGTTAATCGAGACAGGGGAACATCCCGGAAAGCTGAAAGACATGGTGACCTCTCCGGGGGGAACAGCCATTGCAGGACTTCATACCCTGGAAGAGGGTGGACTGAGGACGACCCTGATCAATGCTGTGGAAGTAGCCACACAGAGGTCGAAGGCCTTGGGCGAAATAATGAAGAACGATCTGATCAATAAATAAGTTCCATTGCTTTGAATGTCCTTATGGGCAACCAAGAAAGCACAAAAATCTTTGATGTCATTATCATTGGCGGCGGCATCATGGGATCAAGCATTGCCTATCATTTAGCCAATGATGGATTCCCAGGTCGAATTGCCGTTTTTGAAAAGGATCCTACCTATGAATTCTCTTCCACAACGCTGAGCGCCGGCGGTGTTAGACAGCAATTTAGCACTGAGGTGAACATCCGAATCTCCAAGTATAGTATCGATTTTTATGAGAAATTTGATGAGATCATGGCAGTGGATGGGGAGAAGGCCCACTCCGAATTTCGACAGCGAGGCTATCTCTTTCTGGCCAATGAAAAAAATTGGCCCCTGATTGAGAATCATTATCATTTTCAAAAGAGCATGGGGGCGGCTGTTGAACTTCTCTCCATCGAAGAGGCTTTGAAGATCGTTCCCAATTTGAACCCTGAGGGTTTGGTGGGGGCATCCTTTGGCCGAAAAGACGGTTACCTGGACCCTTACGGAACACTTCAAGGATTTAGTAAGAAGGGCCGGAGCATGGGTGTCCGTTATGTCCATGATGAGGTCACCGGGGTGTTGAGGGAGGGTTCGAGGGTCACCGGGGTCACAGCGCGGAATGGAGACAAATACACCGGGGCTGTTGTGGTAAATGCCGCTGGCCCATGGGCGGCTGAGGTTGGAAGGATGGCCGGCGTAGACCTCCCCATCGATCCTGTCCGGAGAATGGTTTTCGTCTTTCAGCCCTCTGAGATCTTCGGCTACGATCTTCCCCTTGTGATCGATGTGAGTGGCCTCTATTTCCGTCATGAAACTGGAAAAGTCATTATGACAGGGATGTCAATTTTGGAGGAGCCTCCAGGGTTCAACTTTAAGGTGGACAATTCCTTCTTCAACCAAACGATGTGGCCGATCCTCGCTGACCGTGTCTCCGTTTTTGACCGACTTAAATTGATCAAAGGATGGGCGGGTCTCTATGAAGTGAATCGGCTCGACAGCAATGCCCTTCTTGGGAAGCATCCTGGACTCGAAGGATTTTATATGGCCATCGGCTTCAGCGGTCATGGGTTTCAACAAGCTCCTGCTGTGGGAAAGGCGATGTCTGAGCTGATTCGTCTGGGTCGATACGAAACGATTGATGTGAGCCCCCTCAACTATGAGCGGGTCCACACAGGGAAATTGGTGATCGAAGAAGAAGTGGTTTGAAGGTGCAAGAAATGCCTCTCATCCTGTCCCGAAAAGATCTGAGACAACTTCTGACGATGACCGATGTCATTGAAGCCGTGGAAAGAGGATTCCGCGAATACAAAACAGGGCGGTGTATCGTCCCGGTCCGGATGCCTGTCCCTATCGAAAAGGCAGAAGGGATTTTCCTTTTTATGCCTGCTTATTTGGAAAAGGAAGGTTTCTTTGGGACCAAAATCGTTTCTGTTTTTCCAAGGAATATAGAGAAGAAATTGTCAACCATCCAGGCTGCCTATTTACTGAACGATCCGACAACTGGAGAACTTCTTGCCCTTATGGATGGAATTCTCTTGACCGCCATGCGGACGGGTGCCACCTCAGCTTTGGCAACAAAATACCTTTCTCGAAAGAACTCTGAAACCCTTGGGATCATCGGTGCAGGCGCGCAGGCACCCTTTCAGGCTGAGGCGATTTCAAAGGTTCGGCCCATTCACAGAATGCTTGTGTATGACAAGGAGCGAAAGATTGCTGAAAATTTCTCAGGAACCGTTTCGAATAGCCTTCGAATCCCTGTTCATGTGATGGCCTCGCCCCGGGATGTGGTCGTTGAGTCTGATATCCTGGTCACTGTGACGACCTCTACCACTCCGGTTTTTGATGGTTGCCACCTCAAAGGGGGGACGCATATTAATGCAGTCGGGGCTTATACCCCCGAGATGCGGGAGCTGGATGATTTTACGATCGGGAAGTCGAAGATTGTCGTCGATACCTATGAAGGCTGCATGGCTGAAGCGGGTGATCTGCTGATTCCGATTCGCAATGGGAAGCTCTCCAAAGAAAACATCTACGCTGATCTGGGTGAAATTGTCCTTGGACAAAAACCTGCTCGGACAAAAGAGGATGAGATCACTCTGTTTGAATCCGTTGGATTTGCGCTTGAAGACTTAGTGGTTGCCTCTCTCGCGTACGGGAGAGCAAGTGAAAAAGGAGTGGGGCTCAAATTCACACTTGTTTAAGCTTCTTGAAGAAAAAATAACCTCGATGGAGTTTGCCAGGAAGGATGTAGTTGTTGCCCAAAGGATTTACCAGAAAGCGATTCGGGATGGTAAAGGCCAACGGGTTAAGATGTTCTCATGTTAATTAATGAAGGTGCTTTCTCGGCTTGGTTAAATGATAGCGCTTTAAATTATCATTAGAAAACGACCTCGACTTGAAATCTTACCTTATCATATTGCCCACCATTTCGAAATGAAATGATTTATAATGGATATAATCTTATCGAACAGGTTGCTCCCCTATGGAAACAATGTTGAAAGAAGGCCTCATAGGTAAGGCTTTTGAAGAGCTAGGAAGATTTCTTAAGGAACGGGTCACCCAATCTTCTATCCATCGGATGGCTTACAGCCGTGACTGGAGCCCTCGCGAGAGTGATGCGGCTAACCTTCCTGACATTGTTGTTATTCCAAAGACAACGGAAGAGATGGTTCGAATTACGCAGATTGCCCTGCGGTATGGAATTCCGATTGTTCCATTTGGTGGGGGGACAGGAATGGGGGGAGGCACAGCCGCCTGGAACGGGGGCATCATGGTGGAAACAAAGGGGATGAATCAGGTATTAGAAATCGATGAGAAAAACTTCACTGTCACTGTTCAGACCGGAATCACCATCTGGGAGCTCAACGAGGTACTGGCCCATAAGGGACTTTGGCTTCCTCATCAGCCCGAATCAAAAAGAAGTTGCACCATCGGCGCTAGCATTGCTTGTGACAACGATTCCACGTTTGGGCTTCGTTATGGGAAAATCAAAGACTGTCTGACCAACGCCGTGATTGTGACCGGACGGGCTGAAGCCGTTCGAGTAGGCCAAAGAAAATCTTCTTTCTCATCCACGGGGTATAAGCTCCTCGATCTATTAATAGGCTCAGAAGGTACGCTGGGAGTTATCACCGAAGCCACCCTCCGGATCTTACCGCTGCCCATGAGCAGGCAAGTCCGGGGTTATTTTTTCAGATCTCTGAATGAGTCTGCAACAGCATTGGAAAGGCTGCTCTCAGCAGGTCTCACCATCGAATCAGCCCATATTAACTGTCGTCACCGTCTTCATTTTTATACCCATACCTACCGGGAAAAATTCGGTCGTGAGCCCAAAGTCCCTGAATGGGCAGAAGCCATCGTGTTCTTTTCCTTTTCTGGAGATGGACCAATCGTTGACTTCAATATAGAAAAGGCTACACAAATCCTAACCGAGGAGTTCCATGCTCAACTCATTGAGGAGAAGGAGATGGTGGAGGGATGGTGGGATTCAAAACACCGCCTCGAATTTATTCCCTTTAAACAAAAGTGGCCGGACAGCCAACGCCAGAAGAAATTTGGATCTGCGGATGTGGGTTTACCCATTGGTCGATTGGATGAGGGGTATCACCATTATGTTGAGATTGCCAAGAAATGGAATCAGGAGGTTCTTGGCATGACCGTTTATAATGAATCACCCAATAAGGCGACAGCTTCCATCAGCTTCGCCGTTTTCGTGGATGATTCAAACACGGATTCCGTGAATCGATTCTATCAATATGTTAAAGAGATGAGTGAAATGGCCATCAAGTTAGAAGGGACGATGAGCAGCTACATTGGCGATGGGGATCGTTTGGGAGGGTTCAATCGGCTTGAACATGGACTTTCGTTTGAATACATGCGGCGAATCAAAGAGGGATTCGATCCCAAAAATATCATGAACCCGGGGAAAAAATTTGAGTCTCATTGGATTAGGAAGGATCCCAATGAATAGGATCGAAGAATTATCGGGTTATCGAGATGACATTTACACTTGTAATCGGACACGCTGCGGTTTTTGTCGAGAGGAATGCCCGGTTTATCGAGTCAATCGCTATGAGACTTTCAGTTGTAGAGGTAAGATGCTTGTGGCTCGTGGACTTATGGAAGGGCTTCTAAAACCTTCAAAAGAGATGGCAGAGACTCTAGACCGATGCCTTCTCTGTGGATACTGCCAGGCACGCTGCGCTCTGAAGAACACAGATATCATCATGGCCATGCGCCAACATATGGTCCAAAAAGGTTTGACTGCCCAGATTCATCAAGAGAACACAAATAAGATCCTCAGGGAAGGGAAGCTTTTCGAAACACAGAAGCTGATCAAACGGCAAGGGGATACTCCCTTTTATATTGGATGTTCATATCGCTCGAGGGAGAAAGAATTATCTACCATCTTCTCAGTATGTGAGCGGCTCGATCTTCATCCTCAGGTGGGAGAAGAGGCATGTTGTGGGTATATTGCAGAGGCAACCGGATTCTTCCATGAGTTTGAAGAAGCTCAGGTTTGTTGTAGAGAGCATACGGTTCCCCAGGGAGATGAACTCATATTAACCTTATGTCCTACCTGTACCATTACTTTAAAGGAAAGATACGGGTTACCTGTTCATCATGCCATTTTGGCGGTTCATCAAAAATTGAAAGAGCCTGACATGGCAAAGAAAATAAAACCCTTGAATCTTCGTGCTACTTACCACGATCCATGTCATCTGGGCAGAATGTTGGGTATTATTGAGGAACCTAGAGAGATCCTTCAGCAATTAGGAGTCGAAATAATAGAAATGGAGCATAATCGATACTTCTCGACGTGCTGTGGAGGGGGCGGAGGCCTCACGATGGTAGATGACTCCCTTTCCATGGAGATTTCTAAGAACCGGTTACGAGATGCCATGGATGTGGGTGTGGATACGATCGTAACGATCTGTCCAACTTGTGAAACCGTGTTGGGCCGGGGAGCATTAAGGCTGCTCAATCAAACTGGTGAAGATATTGAAGTGTTAAGTCTTTGGGATTTATTAGATCAATCATTGAAGGATTGAAATTTTTCATAGATCACAGAGTCGAGGTGAAACCAGTTCTTTTGGGATACAATCGCTACGAATCGGAGGTTAACGATGAAAGGGTATGCTGGAAAATTACTGAGGGTGAATCTTTCAAATGGCAAAGTATCTAAAGAAGAGATTTCTGATTCTATGAAGAGAGATTTTATGGGAGGGCGGGGATTTGCTATAAAACTCTTATGGGATGAAGTAAAACGTATTGATCCCTTGTCTGAAAAGAACAAGATCATCTTCTCTACGGGTCCCCTGAGTGGGCAGTTACTTCCCAGTTCGGGGAAGATGGTGATTGCCTCAAAGAGTCCACTTACAGGCGGTTATGGGGATGGAAACATTGGCACCATGGCATCGGTCTATCTGAAAAAGGCAGGCTATGATGTCGTGGTTGTAGAGGGAAAATCAGAGAAACCCTGTTATCTGTCGATTGAAGATGAGAACGTCAAGATTGTTGATGCTTCCGACCTGTGGGGTAAGAATACGTTTGAAGCTCAAGACATCCTCGAAAAAAAGCACGGAAGGAATTCAGGGATTCTTCTCGTCGGCCCCGCGGGAGAAAACCTGATCCGTATTTCAACCGTCATGTCCCAGAAAGGAAGAGCTGGAGGGCGACCCGGAATGGGCGCTGTGATGGGATCTAAGAAGCTCAAGGCCCTGGTTATAAAGGGGACCGGAAATGTTTCCAACTTCGACGATAACAAACTGAGAGAGCTGGGTAAAAAGGGATACGAAGAGATCAAGGGAAAGGAGAGTTATGACTTCTGGATGAGACAGGGAACGATGCAGGCTTTTGATTGGTGCAATGAAAATGCCTGCCTCCCCACCTATAATTTTAAGGAAGGGGTTTTTGAGTTTTCAAAGGAAATGGATGGTCATGTGCTCGAAAAACTCAATATTGGTCGTAAGGGATGTCCCATGTGTAGCATGCAGTGTGGCCATATCATCAAGGATTCAAGCGATCAAGGTGCAGAATTGGATTACGAAAACGTTGGGATGCTGGGACCCAATATCGGTTTGGGAAGTCTGCCCCAGGTGGCTTTGTTGAACCGGCTGGCTGACGAGTGGGGTCTGGATACAATTTCTCTGGGGAGTTGTATTGGCTTTCTCATGGAAGCCTCAGAAAAGGGATTGATAAAGGAGAAGGTGAGATGGGGAGATTTTGAAGCGGCCCAGAGACTGGTCACGGAGATTGGAAGGGGAGAAGGGCTTGCAAAGAGTGTGGCGGGTGGAGTTCGAGTCGCTTCAGAGACGATTGGAAAAGGATCACACCGTTGGGCAATGCATGTCAAAGGGTTGGAAATCTCGGCTTACAATTGCCATGCTTGTCCCGGGATGGCACTCTCTTTTGGAACCTCTCCCATTGGTGCCTCCCATAAAGATGCCTGGATCATTGCTTGGGAAATATCGACCGATCGATTCTCCTATGGTAAGGAGAAGGTCGAAAAGCTTATTGAGTTTCAACGACTTCGGGGAGGGTTTTTCGAATCTGCAACCGTCTGCCGCCTCCCCTGGGTGGAGGTGGGTTTTGGGCTTGACCGGTACCCAGAATACCTTGAAGCGATTACAGGAAGTCGTATGACTTGGGAAGATCTCTTTGAGATGGGGGATCGTATCTACGCCTTGATCCGCGCATACTGGAAGAGAGAGATTCCTCAGTTCGGTAGAAAGTGGGACTATCCCCCTGATCGCTGGTTTGAGGAGCCTCATTCTGGAGGAAAGATGAAAGGGGTAAAGGTCGACAGGGAAAAGTATGAGCAAATGCTCTCTTGGTATTATGAGCTTCGGGGTTGGGATCAAAATGGAATCCCTTTGAAGGAGACCCTCGATCGTTTAGGGCTGAAAGACGTTTCAAAGGAGATCATGGGGCAAGTTGGCTGAGCTTAAGTTTTTCGGCTACCTAGCAGAAATCGTCGGCGCCCGGGCAAAAGAGATGAGTTTGGAGAAGCCCGTAGCCTTGAGAGAGATTTTACCATCCCGTTTTCCTGAAACGAATATCATCATCCTCATCAACCAGAAAGTAGGTAATCTCGACAGCCTGATTAAAAATGAAGATTCAGTTGTCTTGATGCCCGTCCTATCAGGAGGATAAGGTTTCCATAAATCCCCTGATATTTTTAAGGCCTTGGGATTTGGTATTATAAAACGACACCCTTCAGACTCTCTGGAAGGCTATCTCATCAATCAGATAGACCCGATACCCTTCCTTTTTCGTACCCTACTACTCAAAGTGGAATAACTTTTTTCCTCACCATATACTCTGCCTTTTCATATAAAAATTTGACACAAATCATTCTGATTAATGTAAAATGGATACGGTGAGGCGACCGGATCAGGGCAAAATTCGCCTTTCCAACTCAGAGAATTGAGAGGTGATTTGCATGATGAAACAGAATCCCAGCTATGAAGATTTAAAACAGAAAGTCACTGACCTGGAGGGGAGATTAAGAGAATATGAGAACAGAGGGGCTGAGCAGCATATCCAGGAGGTGACGAAACGACTGGAAAAAATTGCCGAGATGGGTGACGACGGCATTATTGTCTTCGATGAGGATTACCAGATCGAGTTTGCCAACGCCGTGGCTTCCGAAATCACCGGATATGCGAAAGAACGATTAACCGGGATGGATTTTCGTCGCATCTTAAGCGAGAGGGATATCGGCTATCTTGACCAGATGCATTCCAAAGTGGGAATCGATGAGAGCAAACGGGTTTGTACGGAGATGGAAGTTATGACTGAGAAAGGTATGAAATGGGATGCCGAGGTCTGCATCACGATTGCCCAAGGAGGAAAAGGTGGGGTGAAAACCTATGCCTATTTGAGGGATATCACACAGAGAAAACGAATGGAGAGGGAGATTCGTGAGGCCACAAAGCGGTTTGAAAAGATGGCTGAGATGGGTGAGGATGGAATCATTGTCTTTGGCCAAGATTCTCGCATCGAATTTGCCAACCAAATGGCCTCTGAGATTATGGGTTTTCCAAGAGACCAGATCCTCGGTCGAGAATTCTTTTCCTTAATTGGTAAGAGGGATGAGGAGTTTTTGGAAGAGATGGTGATGCGGGGTGAGGGCATGGGGCAAAAGGTCTGTACGGAGATGGGGATCAAGACCCCACAAGGCCTTGTCAAGGAGACTGAGGTCTGCATTGCTCCGACACAATCGGAGGATGGCCAAATCAAGACGTATGCCTATATCCGGGATATCACGGAGAGAAAGAAGTTTGAGAGGGAATTGAAGGAATCCGAGGAGAAATTTCGAAACCTCTTCGAGAGGGTACGGCATGGTCTCTTCATCAGCTCGAAGGAAGGTAAATTTATTGACTGCAATCAAGCCCTTTTGGAGATGGTCGGTTATGAGAACAAGGAAGAGTTCTTAAACATCGACATTGCAAAGGATCTCTATGTGAATCCGGAGGACCGAAGAAAATTTCAGAGGCTGACCGAAGAGCAGGGATTTGTGAAAGACCTTGAAGTCGAATTCAAAAAGAAAAACGGCGAGAAGATTACAGTCCTCCTTACCGCCCATGTGAAGAGGGATGAAAAGGGGAGGGTCATTGGTTATGAAGGGCTTAACATTGACATCTCGGAACGAAAGCGGATGGAGAGGGAATTGAAGGAGGCGAACGAATTCTTAACCAATCTGATCGAGAGTTCAGTGGATGGAATTATTGTGACCGATATGAAGGGGAATATCCTTATTTTCAACAAGGGTGCAGAAAACATTCTAGGATATAACGCAGAGGAAGTAGTGGGGAAGATGAATATCCGAAGCATCTATCCGCCCGGAGTCGCCACAGAAGTGATGGAGAAACTTAAAAGCCCTGATTATGGGGGAATGGGGAAATTGACCTCCTTCCCCATCGCCCACCGAAGAAAGGACGGAGACCTGATTGAGGGAGACCTTTCGGCTTCTTTGATCTATGATGAGAACGGGAAGGAGATTGCAAGTGTGGGTATCTTCAAAGACCTCCGGGAACGGTTAAGGATTGAGAGAGAACTCCGGGAAATGCAACAGGCCCTCCTCCAATCTGAAAAACTGGCGGCCATGGGAAAGCTTACCTCCCAGATCGCCCACGAGTTGAATAACCCCATCTATGGTATCATGAATACCTTGGAGCTTCTAAGAACCGAGGTTCCTCCGGAGAGCAAAAGAAGGAGAATTTTGGAATTATCCCTCTCCGAAACCCAAAGGCTTGCCGAAATGCTCAGGAACATGCTCAGTTTCTCCAAGCCCGAAGAAGAGAAGAGAAGGCCCGTCAAAATCAATGAGTTGGTGGAAGGAATTCTCTTGGTGATGGAGAAACAGATGAGGGAATCGAATATTAAGGTGGAGACCTATTTCGACCAGACCCTTCCCGAGGTGATGGCCTCCACCAACCAGATGAGACAAGTCATGCTGAACCTATTAAAAAATGCAAAGGAAGCGATGCCGAAGGGAGGGATCCTGTCCGTTCGAACGAGCCAGGAAGATCATAAGGTGATGGTCGCTATCCAAGACACTGGGGTTGGTATCCCTGAAGAATTGAGAGACAAGATTTTTGAGGCCTTTTTTACTACCAAACAGAAAGTGAAGGGAGTCGGGCTCGGCCTTTCGGTCTGTTACGGGATTATCAAAGATCATGGAGGAGAGATCAGAGTGGAAAGTGAGGTGGATAAAGGCACGACCTTCACCATCCTTCTCCCTATGTCATCGCATGAGGATCCTTGAGATTTAGACACCCCGCCCCTTCTATCCCAAAAACGCACTCTAGAAGCCTCTGGAGTCGAAGGTTACGCTACACCTTCTTCATTCTAAAAAAATCCTTGATTTCATTTTCTTGACAAACTATTTTGTATACAGTATACATTCATGGAAGGGTTTCAAAAGAACCGGTTTTGAAGGCACTGGGACCAGTGGGGTGGAGAGCGGGAAGGGGATCGTCTTGCTAGAATAGGAAGGAGGAATCGGCAATGAAAGAGAAGGGAATCGTGTCTATGTTGGAGGATAAACAAATCTATGAACCCTCGGACGCGGTAAAGCTCAAGGCCTACATCAAAAATCTGGAAGAATACCAAAAACTATATCAACGATCCACCAAAGACCTGGAGGGATTTTGGGGGGAATGTGCAGACCAACTCGACTGGTATAAGAAATGGGATAAAGTCTTGGAATGGGATTTCACCAAGCCAGAGATGAAGTGGTTCTTGGGCGGAAAGTTGAATGCCAGTTATAACTGCCTGGATCGACATCTCAATAGTTGGAGAAGCAACAAAGTTGCTCTCATCTGGCAGGGGGAACCTCTCGAGGAGAACAGGTTCTTCACCTATCAGCAACTCCATTACCATGTATGCAAGTTTGCCAATGTGCTGAGGAAGTTTGGAGTGAAGAAAGGGGATCGAGTCTCCATCTATCTTCCCATGATCCCAGAACTCCCCATGGCCATGTTGGCCTGTGCCAGGATCGGAGCCATTCATAGCGTCGTCTTTGGAGGGTTCAGTTCCGCAGCCCTTCGGGACAGGATTAACGATTGTGGTTCAAAGATCTTGATCACGGCAGATGGTTACTATCGGAGCGGAAGGATTGTTCAGAACAAAATGAATGCCGATGAGGCCCTTAAAGAGTGTCCTGGTGTGGAAAAGGTGATCGTGGTCAGAAGGTTAGGGATCGATGTCCCCTTGACAAAAGAGAGGGATGTCTGGTGGCATGAGGAGATGGCGAAAGATGATGTCAGACTTGCTTCCGAACCTGTGGCCATGGATGCCGAAGACATCCTTTTCATCCTGTACACGAGCGGAAGTACAGGGAAACCGAAAGGGGTCATCCATACCACAGGAGGATATCTCCTCTTCGTTCTCCAGACCCTGAAGTGGGTCTTTGATATTAAAGACGAAGATGTCTTCTTCTGCACCGCAGACATCGGATGGGTGACTGGTCACAGTTATGTCGTCTATGGTCCCCTTGCCCTCGGGGCAACAAGTTTGATGTTTGAGGGGGTGCCTACCTATCCCAAACCGGATCGATTCTGGGAGATCGTGGAGCGGTACAAGGTGAGCATCTTCTACACGGCCCCCACTGCGATTCGGGCCTTAATGAGAGAGGGTGAAGAGTGGGTAAAAAAGAGAGGGATCTCCAGTTTGAGAATACTCGGATCGGTGGGGGAGCCCATCAACCCGGAAGCATGGAGGTGGTATTTTAAGAATGTCGGTCAAGAGAGGTGCCCCATCATGGACACCTGGTGGCAAACAGAGACCGGAGGCTTTCTGATCAGCCCCCTCCCGATCACCCCCCTCAAACCCGGATCCGCCACTTTTCCCTTTCCCGGTGTCGTTCCGAAGATCCTTCGAGAGAATGGGAGCGAGTGCCAGTTAGAAGAAGGGGGTTCCCTGGTCATTGCCAAGCCCTGGCCCGGGATGTTGAGGGGATTCTGGAACGATACAGAGCGGAAGCGATTTAAAGAGACTTATTTTACCGTCTTTCCCGGTTATTACTTTACAGGTGACGGGGCCAAGAAGGATGAGGATGGTTATTTCTGGCTGATGGGGAGGATCGATGATGTGATCAATGTGTCGGGTCATCGGATTGGAACGGCTGAAGTGGAAAGCGCTCTGGTTTCCCACCCTTCTGTTGCAGAAGCAGCCGTCATTGGAATTCCCCATGAGGTAAAGGGACAGGGGATATATGCCTTTGTCACTATAAAGTCCGGGATCAAGAGCAGTGAAGAGTTGCGGAAGGAACTTCTGGCTCATGTCCGAAAGGTCATCGGCCCCATTGCAACACCCGATAAGCTCCAATTTGCGGATGCCCTTCCCAAGACGCGGAGTGGCAAAATCATGAGGAGGATTTTGAGGAAGATTGCAGAAGGCAAGATCGAGGAATTAGGCGATACCTCGACCCTTACCGATCCCAGCGTGGTCATCCAACTGGCTGGAGAGAAACTGTGATCAGAAAAAGTTCATCCTGTTGAATGCGTCATGGACCCGCATCGTTGAAGAAGAGACGGGATTTCGGGAGCGAGTCTCCTTGTTTGAGAAAGTAGATTATGACTTTCTCCATCGCCAGGCTAAACCGACTTCCTAAAGAAGAGAGGGATCGGATTTACCTCGAGCTTGTCCCTCGATCAATCTTCGAGAACTATCAGATCGATCCCAAAACCCTTCTCAACAAGCACGGAGAGAGGGTCGTCAGGGGGATCTTTCCCCCTGACGACAATTTTGCATGCATTGAAGTCCAATACCGGGCAGGGGATAAAGACTGCATCTTTTCCTGCCAGGTCTCTCTCGAAACCTTCATGCAGAGCCTCCATCTTGACTTTCTCATCATCAACGATCCTTTATCGGAACGGTTTAATATTGATGTGGATGAACTCGGGAGGGATACGCTCTATGGAACACGATCGAGAAATCTCCCCGAAGAGATCAAAGCCATGAAGGCCGGCCTCGCCCCTGGGGTGGTCAGACGAGGGCTCCGTCTCATGAGAGAATTTGTTAAGTGCTTGGATATCTTTATGGATGCTTTGGGGTTGAAAAGCATCACCACCAATGCCTTTTTCTATCACAATGCCATCCTGTGGGAGAAATATGGATTCACCTACTTCAGGGGCGGAAAGATGATGGAAAGTATCCACAAAGAATTTCAACCCGGAGGGTTACTCTACGAGGGGCTCGATGATTCGACGCCTTTCCGTATGAAAGGAATGGAAAAGACGATCCGGGGAAGGAGCTGGGCGATCTATGATGGCCTCTATGCGGATGCCTTGGATGAGGAG
>Ga0209592_1000338_pt1 | contig 13790 bp, 14 predicted proteins | sample PPLLak2March2015_2_FD_187251 | JGI IMG/M metagenome (GOLD analysis project Ga0209592, IMG submission 187251) | Freshwater sediment microbial communities from Prairie Pothole Lake near Jamestown, North Dakota, USA - PPLs Lake P8 Core (3) Depth... | ecosystem: Environmental > Aquatic > Freshwater... | reverse complement strand
ACTGCAGGCGAATGGAAACTCCTACGCTCCTATCATGGGATCCGGACACGCACGGGGCATTATTTGGGGAATGTACGACGACGGCAACGACAATCCATACGGCATGGCGTGGGCCTTTAACACAGAAACACAGTGGAATTTCTCTAACAACGGTGTGGATGCAACTCTCACATCGGGCGGCAATGAGCCCGATCAAGACATGGGCCTCTGGGCCTACACCGCAGCGGCTATGAGCGTACCGGAGCCCACCACGCTCGCACTTCTTGGCCTAGGTCTTGCCGGCCTCGGTTTCAGCCGCCGCAAGCGCGCCGCAAGCTGACCCCCGTTCGGGCGCAACGCGCTCGGTCACTGGAACCAGGACGATCTCATCGGCCTGCTGTCCGCGAACGGCATCCGGCTGCGCAACGCCGACCCGCGCCTGATGGAGTTGATTGGCACGCGGACGACGAACTGCTGAAGCCCGACCAGCTGCGGCTCCTGCTGACGACGCTGGTTAAGCTCGTGGAACTCGACCCGAAGACGCACGACATCAACATCCACTACCGGCTGGCCATCGGGCAATTAAGCCCAAGGCTTTAACCGGAGTCAGAGTGGCGTCCCCACGGGGATTCGAACCCCGGTTACCGCCGTGAAAGGGCGATGTCCTAGGCCTCTAGACGATGGGGACTTGTGCTGGTCTACAAGTCGGGGTTGGTGGAGGTAACCGGGATCGAACCGGTGACCTCTTGCATGCCATGCAAGCGCTCTCCCAGCTGAGCTATACCCCCAACCGAAGCGGCGAATTATAGCGGGTGCAGGTCAGCTTTTGCAGGGGCCGAGGCGCTTTCCGCTCATCCGGGTGCGCATCTCGAACTTGCGCCCCCGCTGCTCGCCGGTCATCAGCATGTCGCTCTCCATGCGGGTGCCGCCCGTGAACCGCACCGTGCCGCTGCCCTGCGTCTTCGAGCTCGGGCAGCTGATCTGCCAGCTGTAGCTGTCGGCGGTCTTTTTCCCCGGCGTCACCGTGCAGTCGCTCTTGTAGTCCTTTTTCCCCATCCAGCGGCTGGGGTCGGCCGCGTCCTCCTTCTTCACGCAGTTGGCGAAGGTCGCGGTCTGCGGGCCGGGAAACGCGGGCGAGGTGACGGTCGAGGTGAACTCCCACTCTCCCGGCTGCATCTGCTGCGCGGCGGCGGGGAAGGAAGCGAGCAGTGCCGCGAAAAGCAAGGCCCTCGCGATCAGCATGGCCCCAGCCTCCTGCCGGAGACCTTGGTGCGCATGCCGAGGTTCGCGCCGCCGCCCGCGCCGGAATCGACGGCGAGGTCGAGGTCGCCCTCGAAGGCGTCCGGGCCCTGGCGCAGGCGCCCGGTGCCGCTCATCGGCAGCGCGCCGCCGCACTTCACGTCGAAGGTGTACGTGTCGCCGCTCTCGCGGCGGTTGGAGAACTGGCAGCTGCCGCCGGTGCCGAGCACGCGGCCGGGATCGCGCGTGTCGGCCTCGGTGAAGCACTGCGTCTTCGAGAGCGGGCCGATGGGCTTGTCCATGCCCTGCATCTGCGAGGTGACGGTGAGCTCCCAGTTGCCGGGCTGCACCTGGGAAACCGCCATGCCGGACCAGGCGATGCCGAGGATCAGGACGAGGCGCTTCATCAGTCGCTCTCCAGGTGGTTCGCCAGGCGCAGCATGACCGTCTCGCGCCCGAGCAGCTCGAGCACCGCGTCGATCGACGGCGTCTGCGCGCGGCCGGTGACGAGGCGCCGCAGCGGCATGGCGAGCTGCGGCATCTTCAGGCCACTCGCCTTCACGACCTCCTTGATCGCCGCGCCGATCGCGCCGCGCTCCCAGGCCACCCCCGCGAGGCGGGCCTTCAGCATGCGCAATGCCGCTTCGACGTCTTCCGCCCAGTCGGGGGTTCCCGGGTGGACTTCAACGGCGTAGAAGAGCATCGCCTCGTCTGCGAGCTGCGGGATGGACTGCGCGCGCTCCTTGAGGAGCGCCACCACCTTCTCCAGCGGCGGGCCGCCGGCGGGCTGCGCGCCGCGTTTGCGCAGCTCGGGCTCCACCAGCTTTTCGAGCCGCGCGTCGGGCGCGTTCTTGAGGTACTGGTGGTTCAGCCAGGCGAGCTTCGCCGGGTCGAACTGCGCGGCCGAGCGCGACACGTGCGCCAGGTCGAACCACTGGAGGAAGAGCTCCACCGGGAAAAGCTCCTCGTCGCCATGCGACCAGCCCAGGCGCGCCAGGTAGTTCACCAGCGCCTCGGGCAGGTAGCCCTCGTCGCGGTACTGCATGACGCTCACCGCGCCGTGGCGCTTGGAAAGCCGCTCGCCGTCGGCGCCGAGGATCATCGGCACATGCGCAAAGGCGGGGAGATTCTTCTGCAAGGCCTGGAAGATGTGGATCTGCCGCGGCGTGTTGTTGACGTGGTCGTCGCCGCGGATGACGTGCGTGATGCCCATGTCGAGGTCGTCGACCACCACGCCGAAGTTGTAGGTCGGCACGCCGTCGGCGCGCAGCAGCACCAGGTCGTCGAGCTCGGCGTTGGGAAAGGCGATGAATCCCTTCACCAGGTCGTTCCAGCCGACCTCGCCCGCTTCCGGCGTGCGAAAGCGCACCACGGGCGGTACGCCTTCCGGCGGCTTCTTCCCCTTGGACCGCTCGGGACGCCAGCGCCCGTCGTAGCGCGGCTTGAGGCCGGCGGCCAGCTGCTCCTTCCGCAGCGTTTCCAGTTCCTCCCTCGACATATAGTCGTAGTAGGCGTGCCCGGAGGCGATGAGCTGCCCGGCCACCTCCTTGTAGCGCGCCAGGCGCTGCATCTGGAAGAACGGCCCCTCGTCCCAGTCGATGCCGAGCCACTTCATGCCCTCGAGGATGGCGTTCACCGAGTCCTGCGTCGAGCGCTCGAGGTCGGTGTCCTCGATGCGCAGGATGAACTTGCCGCCGTGGCGCCGCGCGTACGCCCACGAGAAGAGCGCGGTGCGCGCGCCGCCGATGTGGAGATACCCGGTCGGGCTGGGGGCGAACCTCGTGCGGACTTGCATGGGTGCTAGGATTTTCCCATGCCCTACGTCCTGCCGGTTTATGAGTACCGCACGCCCCCCGAAATACGCCATAAGAAAGTCTTTTCCTATGAAGTAATCGTGGTAGGCGCCGGGCTCGCGGGCCTCACCGCGGCGCTCGAGCTCGGCAGCCGCGGCGTGCGCACCGTGGTGCTCGACGAGGACGACACCGTGGGCGCGCAGGGCCTCTCCTCGCGCGGCATCTGCCACGCCAAGCGCTCGCTCGAGATCTTCGACCGCTCCGGCGTGGCGGAGCGCATCCGCGCCAAGGGCGTGACCTGGAACGAGGGCGAGGTCTACCGCGGCACCGAGCGCCTCTACCGCTTCAACCTGCAGCCCGAGGCGGACCAGAAGTTTCCCGCCTTCGTCAACTTGCAGCAGTTCTACGTCGAGCAGTACCTCGTCGAGCGGCTGCAGCAGATGCCCGAAGTGGATCTAAGGTGGAAGAACAAGGTCATCGCCGTGTCAGACCGGGACCGCCTTGTCCATCTTCGCGTTGAAACCCCGGACGGGCCTTATGAAATGCAAACCCAATACCTGCTCGCCGCCGACGGGGCGCACAGCGTGGTGCGCGCGCAGCTCGGCGCGAAGGACGCGGAATCGGCGCTGCTCGAGAGCGTGTGGTGCATCGCCGACGTGCGCATGGCTGGCGAGACCGACGTGGTGCGCAAGTCCTACCTCGACAATCCGCTCAACGCCGGCGGCGCGATCTGGTACCACCAGATGGCCGACGGCGTGTGGCGCACCGACTGGCTGATCACGCACTACCCGGACCGCGAGGCCGAGGCGACGCCCGCGCGCGCGGCGGCGCGGCTCGCGAAGCTGCTCGGCCCGGACCGGCCCTTCGAGCTGGTCTGGGTCGGGCCTTACCGCTTTCGCCGGCGCTATCTCGAGCGCATGCGCGCGGGCCGCGTTTTCTTTCTCGGCGACGCCGCCGCGCAGCACTCGCCCTTCGGCGCGCGCGGCGGCAACCGCGCCGTGCAGGACGCGCACAACCTGGCGTGGAAGCTCGCGCTGGTGCTCGCCGGGCGCGCGCATCCGGACCTGCTCGAGACCTACCACGATGAGCGCCACGCCGCCGCGCGCGAGCACGTCGAGCATTCCACGCGCGCCGCGATCTTCATCGGCCCCGAGAGCGCCGGGCAGCGGCTCATCCGCGACGCCATCCTCGACCTCGCGCAGCGCCATGCCTGGGCGCGCGCGTGGGTGAACGTGGGACGCTTGTCCGTTGCCAGCCGTTACGAGCAATCGCCTCTCAACCGGGAGCGCGGAGATTTCGCTTCTGATTTCGCAAAACCAGGTACTGCAGCGCCCGACGGCCGCTGCGGCGAGGGCTTCTTCGTCGAGCGCCTGGGCGCGGACTTCTGCGTCGTGTACTTCGGGGCGGAGGGGCCGAAGCTCGAATGGGCGAGTTTTTCGGTCACGGAAGAAAAACTGCTCGCCCGTTACGGCGTCCGGGACACGGCCACCTATGTGTTCCGCCCCGACGGACACGTGCTCGCGCGCTGCACCGGCATCGATGCGGAGTTTGCGCGGCGGGCCGTCCAAGTGGTGTTGAATTTCCGGGAAACGACAAGGAGCCAAAGTGCCATGCCACCTGCTGCCCACACCCTGACTCAGGCCCAGATCGACCGCCTCTACGACGAGCTCGCCGCGCTGGTGGACGCGACGGCGCCCGCCGAGCGCGAGCGCACCCTCGCCCGCCTCGCGGTCGAGCTGGCGCAGCGGCTGGGGGATTACGACCAGGTACGGGACGCGATACACTCGTCCGCAGCCACCTAGAGGAGGAGGCAGCCATGAAAGTCACCCGTACGCTCGGCCTGGCGGCTCTATTCGCCAGCCTGCCGGCCGCGGCGCAGGTCACGCTCAACGCGAGCACCTGGGTGCCGCCGACGCACCCGATCACCCTGCACGCGCTCGTGCCGCTGTGCGCCGACATCGAGAAGGCGACCGGCGGCCGCGTGAAGTGCAACATGCTGCCCAAGGCGCCGGTCGCCGCGCCGCAGACCTTCGACGGCGTGCGCGACGGGCTGATGGACCTCTCCTACACGGTGCACGGCTACACGCCGGGGCGCTTCGCGCTGGGCGACGCGCCGGAGTTCCCGTTCATGGGCGACACTGCCACCGTCACCGCGGTGGCCTACCAGCGCATCTACGAGCGCATGCTCGCCAGGGTCGACGAGCACAAGGGCGTGGTGGTGCTCGCCGTCTTCACGCACGGCCCGGGGCAGATCTACAACACCAAGCGGCCGGTCAACAGCCTGAAGGACCTCGAGGGCCTGAAGATCCGCGTCGGCGGCGGCGTGGTGAACGACGTGGCGAAGGTGCTCGGCACGGTGCCGATGCTCAAGCCCGCCCCCGAGTCCTACGAGCTGCTCTCGAGCGGCGTCGCCGACGGCGTGTTCTTCCCCAAGGAGTCGCCCGCCTCGTTCAAGCTGGTGCCGCTCATCAAGCACGCCACCTACGTGCCCGGCGGCCTCTACAACGTGAGCTTCGTCTGGTTCGCCAACCCGGCGAAGTGGAACTCGATCCCGGCGGCGGACAGGAAGCTGATCCAGCCGCTGCTCGGCGAGGCGCTCGCGCGCCGCTCAGGCCGGATGTGGGACGACGCCGACGCGAAGGGCGAGGCGGCGGTGCGCGCCGCGAACATCCCGATCGTCGCCGCGAGCCCCCAGCTCATCGCCGAGATCAAGCAGAAGACCTCGGGCCTGGAGAAGGCCTGGATCGAGGGCAAGGCGAAGCAGAAGGGCGTCGACGGCGCGGCGGTGCTGAAGGCGCTGCGCGAAGAGATCGCCGCGCTCTCGAAGCAGAAGAAGTAAGCCCGGCCCCATCCTGAGCCGGCAGCCCATGGACTGGTTCGACCGGCGGGTCGCGCCCGTCCTGGGCTGGTTCGCCGCTGCGGTGCTGATGGCGCTGATGCTGCTCACCTGCGCCGACGTCGCCGGCCGCTACCTCTTCAACAGCCCGGTGTGGGGCGCGTTCGAGCTCACCGAGATGATGCTCGCCGCGCTCATCTTCGCCGCGCTGCCGCGCGTGTCGCTGAGGAACGAGCACGTCACCGTCGACCTCTTCGACCCGGTGACGCCCGACTGGCTGCTGCGCATCCAGCACGTCGCCGCCTGCCTGGTCGGCTTCGCCTGCACCGCCTACCTCGCCTGGCGGCTGTGGCTGCGCGCCGGCAACCTGCTCGCCGCCGGCGAGACCACGGCGCAGCTCAAGCTCACCATGGCGTGGCTCGCCTACGGCATGGCGGTGCTGATGGGCATCTCCGCGGTGGCGATGCTGGTCCTCGCGCTGCGCCGCCCGCGCCGGCATTACGTGGAAGAGACGGTATGAGCGGATGTAACCGATCGGTTACATTCTCGGCTTTTTTCCCCCTTGCAACATGGCCGAAGCGCTGATCGGCTTCGCCGCCTTCCTCGCGCTCGCGTTCCTGCGCGTGCCGATGGCGTTCGCGATGGGCATCGTCGGCTTCGCCGGCTTCGCCTACAAGGTGAACTTCAACGCCGCGGCGTCGATGCTGGCGCAGATCACCTACGAGACCGGGCTCGCGTACACGCTGTCGGTGATTCCACTGTTCATCCTGATGGGCAACTTCGTGGTGCGCGCGCGCATGTCGGAGGAGCTCTACCACGCCGCCTACACCTTCCTCGGCCACCGGCGCGGCGGGCTCGCCATGTCCACCATCGTCGCCTGCGGCGGCTTCGGCGCCATCTGCGGCTCCTCGATCGCCACCGCCGCCACCTTCAGCAAGGTGGCGTACCCGTCGATGCGCAAGTACGGCTACAAGGACTCGCTCGCCTCCGCCGCCATCGCCGCCGGCGGCACGCTCGGCATCCTCATCCCGCCCTCGGTGATCATGGTCATCTACGGCATCATGACCGAGACCAACATCGGCAAGCTCTTCATCGCCGGGATCCTGCCGGGCATCGCGTGCGTGGTGCTGCTGTGCCTCGCGGTGGCGTGGATCACCTGGCGCGACCCGGCGGCCGGCCCGCCGGCGGCGCGCGCCGGCTGGCCCGAGCGGCTCGAGGCGCTGAAGCACGTGTGGCCGGTGGTGCTGCTCTTCGCCGGGGTGATCGGCGGCATCTACGGCGGCGTCTTCACCGCCACGGAGGGCGCCGGCATCGGCGCGGGCGGCGCCTTCCTCTTCGCCCTCGCGCGCCGCGCGCTCTCCTGGCGTGCGCTCGTCGAGGTGCTGGTCGAGAGCGCCGCCACCACCAGCATGATCTTCATGATCCTGATCGGCGCGCTGCTGTTCGCCAACTTCATCAACTACACCACCATGCCCGCGGACCTGAAGGACTTCATCACCCAGTTCGACGCGCGGCCGTGGATGGTGGTGGCGGCGATGTGCGCGGTGTACGTGGTGCTCGGCTCGGCGATGGAGGAGCTCTCCATGATCCTGCTCACCGTGCCGCTCTTCTTCCCGGTGGTGACGGGCCTGGGCTACGACCCGCTGTGGTTCGGGGTGGTGGTCGTGGTGGTGGTGCAGATCGGCCTGATTTCCCCGCCGGTGGGGATGAACATCTTCGTCGTGCGCACGCTGCTGCGGCACATCTCGATCGGCACCATCTTCCGGGGCGTGTGGGCCTTCACCGCCGCGCAGTGCGTGCTCCTCGCCCTGCTCATCGCCGTGCCGGAAATGGCGACGTACCTGCCGAGGTTCATGAAGTGAAAGGGGTCAGGACCCTTTTCCTTTGCTAGAATCCCTGCCTCTTCCCGGGTCGTTAGCTCAGCGGTAGAGCACTGCTCTCACACAGCAGGGGCCACTGGTTCGATCCCAGTACGACCCACCAATTGCATACCGAGCGCCCGGCTGAACCCATGTCGCAAGGCCATGACCCGATACTGACCGATGCATGGGGCGGCGAAATCTCCGCTGCGGACCAGGGACCTCTCCTGGTCGACGAAGCCGACCTGGCGCTGTGGCTGAGCTCCGAGTTCCAGGCGTACCCGGGATGTTCCGCCGTCAGCGTCGCGAGCCTGATCCGGCTCGACGCGCCGGATACGCAAGGCTGCAACTGGTCGCGCACGCTGTTCCTGGATTCGGGCGGCGCCTCGCCCGCCGACTACGCGCCTGCGTACGCCTCCATCGTGGAGATGGCGCGAAAGGCGTTCAACCTGAAACCTGCAGCGGACCCGCTTGCCCCGCCGGCTCCCGCAGCCGCCGCCTAGTCCAGACGATTTCCGCCATACTGCGGCCATGGGGCAACGGGAAACCGCCTACCGGCTGACGCGAACAGGCCGCGAGGCCTGGGAGAGCGAGGACGTGGCCGTGCCGGCGGACTACCGGCGGCTGCTCTGGCTGATGGACTTCCACGGCCACGCCGGCGTAATCCAGGGCCTGCTGCGCCACTATCCGCGCGACGTGCTCGACGACTGGCTCTCGGAGCTCGCCGAGCTCGGCCTGATCGAGCTGGTGCCCGAAAGCGAGCTCGGCGAGATCACGCCGCGCCCGGACAACACCATGGCGCTGGGCAAGATCGAGCTGCGCCAGGCCGAGCACGCCGGCGAGGCGCTCGCGCGCACCGGCGCCTACCTCGCCACCGACCGCCTGCAGAAGCGCCACGTGTCGCAGAAGCCGCCCGCCGAGACGGTGATCCTCATCGTCGAGGACGACCCCGACCAGCTCGCGCTCGCCGACCTGCGCGTCACCATGGCCGGCTACAAGGTGCGAATCGCGAACTCGGTGCACGGCTTCCTGCAGACCATGCTCGACGACGGCCCGCCCGACCTGCTGCTGCTCGACATCGAGCTTCCCGACGGCGACGGCTTCGAGGTGCTGACGCGGATGCGCCGGCACCAGTCGCTCAATACGCTGCCGATCGTGCTGCTCACCGCGAAGACCGAGCCCGCCGACATCGGGCGCGGGCTGGTGCTCGGCGCCGACGGCTACGTCACCAAGCCGTATACGAAGAACATCCTCGCGGACGTCATCCGGCGCGTACTGAAACAGGATCTTTAATCCGTAGGAAGCCGCTGGGGGTCGTTCCACAGCGGCAGCGCGCGATGCGCCGACGTGTATTCCCGCAGGAGCTCGCGGTGCCGGCCCTGCGGATCGGCCGCCACTTCCCAGCTGCAGCCGCTCACGCGCCGGCCGCTGAAGGCGCGCCCGCGCAGGTGCTCGCCGAGCGCGCTGCGGATCTCCGCCGCCTGGCCGTAGTAGACGATGCCGCCGCTCTCCCAGAGCGCGAACACGCCCGCCGCTGCGGGCGCGGCCGCGATGAGCGATTCGGTGAAAGGAACGCTGCCGGTGTTGATCGACATGGATCGCCTCCCTGTGCGGGAGGAAATCCTACGCCGATGCGTTGTAGCGCGGAAGGCGGCCGATCGCCCGGCGCACCACGCGCAGCAGCTCGGACACGCGCTCGGTCGGCTGCGCGCAGGCGAGGACGCCGAAATGGGTCGCGTCCCACGGCTTCGCCTGGCGGGTGTAATGCTCCATCAGGCGCTCGCGCATGCTGGCGGCCGCGCGCCCGACGTACACCACCTCGTCGCCCTGCCAAAGCACATACACGCCGGATTGCGCGACCGCGCCGGCGATGCTCCAGGCGGTGAAACGCTGCCGCGGCAAGGAGATAGGCATGGCGCGCATTCTGTTGTCGCCGCGGCGCAACAGCGAAGGAAATATGGCACGACCGTTGCGGATAACAGGGATGCCAATCAAACCCAACGGACATTTGTGCTCCATCCGGGAGCAGATCGTCGAGGACCCGGCGACCGGCCTGATCCTGCAGTTCGAATGCCAGAACGGGCGCACGCGTCTGGTGATCGCCGGCGCCGCGCTGGCGCACGGCAACCGCGAGATCATCTTCGACGTCGACGGCAAGGAAGCCGCCGCGGGAACGCTGGTCGGCGAATTCCGCCGCCCCTCCTGGCTGAGAAAGGTCTAGCGCGTTGCCCCAAGCCGGCTTTATCCGGCGTTTCCCCTGGGCAACCGACCATGAAGGCGCTGGAACTCGCGCAGCAGCTCCGCCTCGCGCGTCGCCGGATCGGTGCAGACTTCCCAGCTGTAATGGGTCGCCGCCTGCTCCCCCAGCTCGTAGTGCTCCATCAGGCGCGCGCGGATCGAGGCGGCACGCCCGTAGTAGATCAGCTCCTCCCCATCCCATAGCGCGTAGACGCCGGCGTCCGCGGGAGCGCCCTGCAGGACGATGCGCGTGAACTTGTAGCGCCGGGCCGGCTCGGGCGCGGCGGCGAGCCAGCCCGCCGCGGCGGCGTCACTGCGGAACGCGCGCACGTCGAGCCCCTGCTGGCGCGCGACGACCTCGATGTACTCGTGCGCGGCGTTGAGCTCCGACGTGTCGCCCACCAGCGCGATCCGGCAGGCCGGCGTGGCCAGCTGGTTCGCATAGCCCGACAGGCCGTAGTCCTCCGGGCGGAAAACGGCCCGGGAGGCTCGGATGGACAGGAGGACGCGCGGGCAGTCGTGCTGGCGGCACGCCTGCTGCACCGCGCGCAGGAGCGTGCGCATCTCCTCGGCCGTGTCGCGGCCGGAAACCAGGGCCAGCAGGTAGCCGGCGCGCGGCTCGACCGAGAACCTCAAGGGTCGAGCAGGCGCGCGAGCCAGGCCTGCACGTCGCTCTCGCCCTCGCGCTGCAGGTTCATGCAGCGGTCGCGCATGTTCTGCAGCACGTGCTCGATCATGCCGCCGCGGTGCTCGGGGGCGAGGCCATCGAGCGCGCGCCCGAAGGCATGGGCGAAGTGCGTCTTGTCGAGCACGCCGTGCTCGTGCAGCGTCTCCACCAGCACGATGTTCGCGGCCGCGAGGCCGGCCACCGTTTCCAGCAGCGCGTCGAATTCGCCTTCGACGCTCACGCGTGCGCCGGCGCCGCGCGCGCGAGCGTGGCGAGCAGCTCGTCGACGTTGACCGGCTTGGCGATGTAGTCGTTCGCGCCCGCCTCCATGCACTTCTCCCGGTCGCCCATCATCGCCTTGGCGGTGACCGCGATGATCGGCAGGCTGCGGTAGCCCTCGAGCTGGCGCACGATGCGCATCGTGTCGAGGCCGTCGAGGCCCGGCATCATCACGTCCATCAGCACCGCGTCGATGTCGGGCGTGCGCTTGAGCAGCTCGATGCCCTCCTTGCCGCTGTCGGCGTGCAGCACGCGCATGCCGTGCGCTTCCAGCGCACTGGTGAGCGCGAAGACGTTGCGGATGTCGTCGTCGACCACCAGCACCTTCCTGCCGGAGTGCTCCCCCGGCGCGCCGGGCCGCGGCGCGCCGCCGCTGCCCCGCGGCGGCTGCGGCTCGGCGGCCTGCGCGCCGGCGGCTTCGGCCGCCTCGGCCTGCGGCGCCTCGAACCCGGCTTCGGGCTCGGCGGGCCGCGGCGGGTTCTGGCCCGGGCGGTAGGCGAGCGGCAGGTAGAGCGTGAAGGTGCTGCCCTGCCCCGGCGCGCTCTGCACGCGGATCTCGCCGCCCAGCAGGCGCGCCAGCTCGCGGCTGATCGACAGGCCCAGGCCCGTGCCGCCGTACTCGCGGCTGGTCGTGCCGTCGGCCTGCTGGAACGCCTCGAAGATCAGGCGCTGCTTGTTGGGCGGGATGCCGATGCCGGTGTCGACCACCGAGAACGCCACCACCGATTCTGCGTGCTCGAGCACCGGGTGCCCGGTGCTCCAGCCGCCCTTCGCCCGCTCCAGGCGCAGCTTCACCGAGCCCTTGGCGGTGAACTTGAACGCGTTCGACAGCAGGTTGGTGACGATCTGCTGCAGGCGCTTGGCGTCGGTGTCGAGCGAGGTCGGCAGCTGCGGGTCGACGCCGACCTGGAACTCCAGGCCCTTGTCGGCCGCCATCTGCCGGAAGGTGCGCTCGACGTAGCTGCACATGTCCTGGAACGGCTCCTGGGTGATGTTGAGCGTCACCGTGCCCGACTCGATCTTCGCCAGGTCCAGGATGTCGTTGATCAGCGCGAGGAGCTCCGCGCCCGAGGAGTGGATGGTGCGCGCGAACTCGACCTGCTTGGCGGTGAGGTTGCCGCCGACGTTGTCGGCGAGCAGCCGCGCCAGGATCAGCAGGCTGTTGAGCGGCGTGCGCAGCTCGTGCGACATGTTGGCGAGGAACTCCGACTTGTAGCGCGAGGACAGCGACAGCTGCTCCGCCTTCTCCTCCAGCGCCGCGCGCGCCTGCTCGATCTCGCGGTTCTTGAACTCGACCTGGTGCATCTGCTCGGAGAGCTGGCGCGCCTTCTCCTGCAGCTGCTCGTTGGCGGCGCGCAACTCGTCCTGCTTGGACTTGAGCAGCGCCTCCGACTTCTGCAGGTTGAGGGCCTGCTGCTCCAGGCGGTCGTTGGTCTTCTTCAGCTCCTCCTGCTGCGCCTGCAGCTCGGCGGTGAGCGACTGCGACTGGTGCAGGAGGTACTCCGTCTGCATGTTCGCCGCGATGGTGTGCAGCACCACGCCGATCGACTCGGTGAGCTGGTCGAGGAAGGTCTGGTGGATCTCGCTGAACTTGGAGAACGAGGCGAGCTCGATCACCGCCTTCACCTGCCCTTCGAACAGCACCGGCAGGATGACGATGTTGACCGGGCTGCCGGTGCCCAGCGACGAGCTGATGCGGATGTAGTCCGAGGGCGCCTGGTTCAGCACGATGCGCTTCTTCTCGAACGCGCACTGCCCGACCAGCCCTTCGCCGAAGGCGATCTTGCGCGGCAGGCTCTTCGAGTGGCGCTGCGCGTAGCCCGCCAGCAGCTCGAGCGTGGAGTCGCCGCTGCGGTGGTCGGCCACGTAGAACGCGGCTTGCTGCGCGTTAACCAGGGGGGTTAGTTCAGAAAGAATAAGACGAGAAACCGTCACGAGATCGCGATGGCCCTGCAGCATCCTGGTGAACCGCGCCAGGTGCGTCTTCAGCCAGTCCTGCTCGGTGTTCTTGCGCGTGGTGTCCTTCAGGTTGCGGATCATCTCGTTGATGTTGTCCTTCAACGAGGCCACCTCGCCCTGTGCCTCCACGGTGATGGATCGCGTCAGGTCGCCCTTGGTCACCGCCGTCGCCACTTCCGCGATCGCGCGCACCTGCGTGGTGAGGTTCGCCGCGAGCCGGTTCACGTTCTCGGTGAGAGCGCGCCACAGCCCCGCCGCGCCGGGCACCCGCGCCTGGCCGCCGAGCTTGCCTTCGATGCCCACCTCGCGCGCCACGTTCGTCACCTGGTCGGCGAACGTCGCCAGCGTGTCGATCATGCCGTTGATGGTGTCGGCGAGCGCGGCGATCTCGCCTTTCGCCTCCACCGAGAGCTTCTGGTCGAGGTCGCCGCTCGCCACCGCCGTGACGACGTTGGCAATGCCGCGCACCTGGCCGGTGAGGTTCGCCGCCATCGAGTTCACGTTGTCGGTGAGGTCCTTCCACACGCCGGCGACGCCCTTCACCTGCGCCTGGCCGCCGAGCTTCCCCTCGGTACCGACGTCGCGGGCGACCCGCGTCACCTCCGCGGCGAAGGCGTTGAGCTGGTCCACCATCGTGTTGACGGTGAGCTTGAGCTCGAGGATCTCGCCCTTCACGTCCACCGTGATCTTCTTCGAGAGGTCGCCCTTCGCCACCGCGGTCGTCACTTCCGCGATGTTGCGCACCTGGCCGGTGAGGTTCGCCGCCATCGAGTTCACGTTGTCGGTGAGGTCCTTCCAGACCCCGCCCACGCCGGTCACCTGCGCCTGGCCGCCGAGCTTGCCTTCCGTGCCCACCTCGCGCGCCACCCGCGACACCTCGCCCGCGAAGGCGTTGAGCTGGTCCACCATCGTGTTGATGGTCGACTTGAGTGCGAGGATCT
>Ga0209592_1000336_pt1 | contig 13821 bp, 14 predicted proteins | sample PPLLak2March2015_2_FD_187251 | JGI IMG/M metagenome (GOLD analysis project Ga0209592, IMG submission 187251) | Freshwater sediment microbial communities from Prairie Pothole Lake near Jamestown, North Dakota, USA - PPLs Lake P8 Core (3) Depth... | ecosystem: Environmental > Aquatic > Freshwater... | reverse complement strand
CCGACGGTGGCGAAGGCAGGGAGGCCCTGGGCAATGTCCACCTCCACCTCGACCACATAGGCATCGATTCCAAAGACCGCGCTGCTCAAGACCCTTGCCAACATGGAAATATTTATATCAAAAAGAAGAAGGCCCGGCAAGCTAAAATGTCAAGTTAAAATCTCAGTGAAAAAGTGTACGGATTCTATCCCTAGAGCTAGAGATCAAAGATATACCCACCGGAGGCGAGATCAGCAAATGAAATCATGGAACAAAAACCGTGCGCATCCTTAATCCTGATTGAAAATTGTTATGATTTGTGAGATAAGTGAATCTTCCACCCGTCCCGTCAGGACGGGACAGGTACGGCGGGGCCGTTCGATAAAACTCACGGCTCTGAGCTTATCGAAGAGCTTTCCGGGCACGCCAGTGACGAACAGAATGTGAGCAAAGGAAGTTTCGTTCATATTGTGCCCCTTGACCCCGCCTATCCCACCTTTGCGGGACGGGGCAAGGTCCGGCCAGACGAGTGTGAAGAGGTTTCGAATGACTCGCCCAAAAATCAACCCACCTCCTGAGGGTGGATCAGTTTTTTTTTACGGATATTTCGTCGTGGGGGCGTCGTTATTGATCATGTCGGCCATGTGGGGCGGGTATTATGCCTTTGGGGTCTTCTTTAAACCGGTCCTCAATGAGTTCGGGTGGACGAAGGCAATGACATCAGGAGCTTTCTCGCTTGCCGCAATGATGAATGGTTTACTGGCCATTGCAATGGGGGGGCTTACAGACAAGTATGGTCCCCGGATGGTGATGACGGTCTGTGGTTTGCTCTTAGGCTCAGGTTTTATCCTGATGTCACAGATCAGTGACGTTTTTCATCTTTATCTATTCTATGGAATGTTCGTAGGCGCAGGGATGAGCGGTTCCTTTATACCGCTGACATCAACCGTATCAAGATGGTTTTTCAAGAGAAGAGGTCTGATGACGGGTATTGTTGCGGCAGGTAGCGGATTAGGCACCCTAATAGGGCCTCCGGTGGCCAGCCGACTTATTCCCATCTATGGCTGGCGGATGTCCTACGTGATACTGGGCGGCATCACTTTGTTAACGGTTGTTCTATCTGCCCAGCTCATTAAGAGAGATCCGAGACAGGTTGGCCAAGTTCCCTATGGTGAGAACCAAATAGAGCAAGGTGGGTGGAATCTAAGAGGTGAAGGGTTTTCACTAAGAGAAGTGATTCGTGTTCCGCAATTCTGGGTATTTTTTGCGACGGGTTTCTGTTATGGATATTGCGTTTTTGCTGTCATGGTCCATATTACACCTCTTGCCATCGAGTCGGGGATTTCAGCCGTTCGTGCTGCCAACATTTTGGCGACGATTGGGGGCCTCAGTATTCTCGGAAAACTTTTGCTGGGAAGAGCGGGCGATATCATCGGGAGTAGACGCACCTTGATCCTTGGCTTTGTTCTAATGTCAATAGCGTTGATTTGCCTGGCACCGGCCAGGATGGCCTGGATGCTCTTCTCGATCGCGGGTATCTTTGGGTTTGCTTTTGGGAGTATTGCTGTATCCCATTCGCCACTCTTAGCAGAGCTGGTTGGATTAAGATCACACGGTTTGATTTTTGGATGTTTTGGGATCAGCGTGGGCTGTGGGGGCGCGATGGGCCCACTACTGACCGGCTATCTGTTCGATGTGACCAATAGTTATCAGATGGCTTTTCTACTCTGTGCGGTGATCAGCCTGATAGGCATTCTGTTCGCTGCATTCTTAAGAACCGAGAAAAAGTAACGGGAACAGTGGAATGGAATAATGGATAGAATAATGGAATAGTGGAATGATGGAATACTGGAACAATGGAATGATGAACTGCCGGAATGCCGGAATAATGGAACGATGGAATAGTGAATTACCGGTTGAAAGTGTCTTCCCAATCTCCAACCTTTTGTTTTTTCTGAAGAGACTCCATCAATTTAAGTAATCCATTTTCAACTTTGTAGTGTAGCTGATCCAGTTTCTCGTATTCTTCCTCCGTTATCTGACCAGCCTGTTTGAAACTCTCATAGCATGAATGAAACTCCCCGCAGGAACCCAGGGCGATGTTTAGGTGATTCAAGTATTCTTTGAGGCTCCGCCGGCAATAGCCCTCTGAAATATTTCTCGATACACTATGAACAGCATCGATGCTGTTAGCAGCTACTTTCTTGAGTTCAAACGGGAAGGTAGAAAATATTTTGAATGCCATTACGTAGAGGGAAATAGAATCCTGCCATATCCGAAGCCTCTTGAACCCTCTGTTGATGTTCTTGCGATCCATTGCCTTGCTTATCTCGCGGATCATCTAGAGAAAACCATTATTCCAGTATTCCATCATTCCAATATTCCATGTTTGACCGAAGTTATTTGATTTTCCAGAGGGTGCCGGAAGGGGTATCCTCTAAGACAATTCCTTTTGAAAGAAGGTTCCCTCGGATCTCATCTGCTTTTTTATAATTCTTCTCTTTTCTGGCGAGATTCCTCTCCTCCATGGATCGAAGAATTTCCTCCTCGGTAAGATTCAACTTTTTTAACCCTTCTTTTTTCTGTTGAGCCAAATACTGCTCAGGAGCCTCTCTGAATAAACCGAAAACCCAGCCTATTTTCAAGAAATGGTCGAGACCTTGCTTTAGCAGAGGGGCGATTTCCTCCGTCGGTCGGCCCTTCGAAAGAGTCAGGAGACTATTGAAATGGGTTTGAAGATCATAGAAATATCCTAAAGCCTGAGCCGTATTGAAATCGTCCTCCATGGCCTCTTCGAATTGGGCTTGGAATGACTCAACCGCTTTGCGGCAATTGTCGATTATTGGAGATTCCGTTTTCTTTTGTCCCTGGAGTGGCTTCTTGAGTTCCTCCTGAACCGAGTCCAGGGTAGTGTAAAACTTGTCCAGTCCGATTTTTGCATCGTTGAAGCTATTCTCTGAATAATCCACAGGACTTCGGTAATGGTGAGAGAGAAAGAAGAGGCGAAGAACCTCCGGATGCCAATCCTTAAGGATTTCTTTGATGGTTAGAATGTTTCCGAGGGATTTGGACATCTTCTCCTGATTGATATTGACAAACCCATTATGAATCCAATACCGGACAAAGGGTTTCCCGGTCGCCCCCTCGGATTGAGCAATTTCATTTTCATGATGGGGGAAGGTGAGGTCTCTTCCGCCCCCGTGGAGATCAAAGGTTTCTCCCAAATATTTCTGACTCATCACAGAGCATTCGATATGCCAGCCCGGTCTTCCGTTTCCCCAGGGGCTTTCCCAGGAAGGTTCTCCGGGTTTGCTGCCTTTCCAAAGGGCGAAGTCAAGGGGGTTCTCCTTTTTTTCATCAACGTCCACTCGGGCACCCGCCTGCATATCCTCCAGGTTCCTTTTGGAGAGTTTCCCATAATCCGTAAATTTCTGTACGGAGAAAAAGACATCCCCTCCGCTCTGGTAGGCAAATCCTTTTTCAACAAGGGTGGAGATGAGCCGGATCATGTCCGGGATGTGCTCTGTGGCCTTTGGTTCAACCGAAGGTTTTTCCAGGCCCAGCCTTCCCATGTCCACATTAAATTCACCGATATATTTCTCCGCAATGGTTTTACAATCCACACCCTCCTCATTCGCCTTCTTGATAATCTTATCATCAATATCGGTAAAGTTTCGAACGAAAGTCACGTCATAGCCCCGATATCGAAAGTAGCGATAGATCGTATCAAAGACGATCGCAGATCGGGCATGGCCGATGTGGCAGAGGTCGTAGACCGTTACGCCGCAGACATACATCCCCACCTTTTTTTCATGAAGAGGAATAAATTCTTCTTTTTTCCCGGTCAGAGTGTTATGGATGCGGATTGCCATAGGTTTGACCTCATCGATTGCGGATTGCAGAGTGCGGATTGTGGAATGAAAAAACTAAGAAAGCTGCAACGCCATTTTCAACCTTTGAATGATCCTTTCTTTTCCGAGGAGAGGGAGTGTTTTAGCCAGCTCGGGCCCTCTTGTTTTTCCGGTGACCGCCGCCCGAAGCGGGGCATAGAGGCCTTTCCCTTTCCGGCCTGTCTTTCTTTCGAATTGAGACAGCAGAGAGTCCTGCTCCTCCGATCGGATGTCTGACGAGTCTTCCATGAAACGGAGGACGGAGTTCAGGGTCTCTCGATTGATGGGATTCTGGAGGATGGTTTTGGCCCCTTCTTCAAAAAAGAATTTTTCATCGAAGAAGATACCTACATATTGATCCACTTCTGAAAGGACGACGAGATTATTTTTTAAAATCCCAAAAATTTGATCGAGCCATTGAGGATTGGTGTGATCGATCCGTACACCGGACTTTTGGAGATAAGGGATCAAGAGCTTGGAAAGCTGTTCGCCCTCTTTCACCCGGAGGTAAGTGCTGTTCAGCCACTCCAATTTTTTACGGTTATAAACAGGTGCACTTTTTGAAACATCTTGAATTGAAAATTCCTCTACCATTCTCTCCAAAGAAAGGGTTTCTTGGCCGGAAGGGGGCGTCCAGCCCAAAAGAACGAGATAGTTCTCAAGGGCCTCCGGCAAAAACCCTTCTTCTCGATATTGGGAAACCGCCGTGGCGCCATGGCGTTTGCTTAATGGGGAGCGGTCCGGTCCAAGGATCAGAGGGTGGTGGGCAAAAAGAGGAGGGTGCCAGCCGAGTGCCTGATAAAGGAGGATCTGTCGGGGCGTGTTGGAGAGATGGTCTTCCCCTCGGATGACATGCGTGATGTCCATCAAATGATCATCCACGGCACAGGCAAAATTATAAGCGGCCATCCCATCGGAGCGGACAATGATAAAATCTCCGATTCCAGCAGCGTCAAAGTTCATATTTCCATGGATGAGATCTTCGAAAAGAATCGACCCTCTTCCCACGTGAAATCGGATGACCGGGTGGTGACCGGAAGATTCCAACTCGGTGATCTCTGCCGTCGAGAGGGAACGGCATCGTCCGTCATAGCGGGGCATCTTTCCTTTGGAGAGTTGTTCTTTTCTAAGTTTTTCGAGCCTCTCTTCAGAGCAAAAACACTTATAACTTTTTCCTTCTTGAGATAGCCTGTCGGCGGATTCGCGATAAATGGATATCCGGTGGGATTGACGATAAGGACCCGAGGGTCCCTCTCGGCCGGGACCTTCTTCCCAGGAGATGCCCAACCATTGGAGATCTTCTACGATCCGATCGATGGAGATGTCGGTTGACCTCTCTAGGTCCGTATCTTCAATGCGGAGAACAAATATTCCTTGATGCCGTTTTGCAAAGAGAAAATTGAAGAGAGCCGTCCTGGCATTTCCGATATGGAGAAGCCCGGTCGGAGCAGGGGCAAAGCGAACCCGAACCTTTGAATTCATTTGAAACCCTCATCCGGTGTTACCAAATCCGAAATCCGAAACAAACTCTAAATCCAAATTTCAAAATCCGAAACCGTTCTTGTTTCGGTCATTCAGATTTTGGTCATTTGTATTTGTTTCGAAATTCGAATTTCGTGCTTCGAATTTGTTCTTTCAACATCGTTGAAAGAACTTGATTATTTTTCTTCAACCAGGGCCACGGCATAGGCGGCGATTCCCTCTTCTCTCCCGGTGAACCCCAATCCCTCTGTCGTGGTTGCTTTCACATTGACTCTTTCCGTCTCGATCCCGAGGACGTCTGCAATCTCTTTCACCATTCTGGGGATGAATTCAGAGAGTTTTGGCTTTTGGGCGACAATCGTGGCATCCACATTGATAGGGGAAAACCCCTTTCCTTTTACCTTGTCCATCACACGCTTTAAGAGAATCGTGCTCTTGATCTCTCTGTATTGAGGATCGGTGTCCGGAAAATGTCTTCCAATATCTCCCTCTGCAATCGCCCCCAGCAAGGCGTCACAAATCGCATGAATGAGAACATCCGCATCCGAATGCCCCTTCAACCCAAACAGGTAAGGGACTTTTATCCCTCCCAAGACCAACGGACGGCCTGAAACGAAGGGATGAACATCATATCCGGAACCCACTCTCATTTCTCTTTGGCTCCTCCGGGGGGTCCTTCGTTTGAGAATGTATTCATCTTCAGAAAGAGATTGGCTAACACGAGGTCTTCAGGCGTGGTGATTTTGATGTTTGTATGGGATCCCGGAAGGATATGGACCTTCACCCCCATCCGTTCGACCAGGGAGGCATCATCCGTCCCGACAAACCCATCCTCGGCTGCCCGATGGTAGGCTTCTCTGATCAAACTGATCTGAAAGGTTTGCGGGGTCTGGATTTGCCAAAGGGATTCCCGGTCCAGCGTTTTGAGAACCGTTCCATCCGGATTGGACATCTTAATGGTCTCTTTCACCGGTATGGCCAATACCACGGCTCCATATCGGACAGCAGAGTGAATTGAATCCTCGATCATGGCTTGGGTGACGAGAGGCCGAACCCCGTCGTGAATCGCCACAATGTCCGTATCCTTTGGAAGGGCATCAATTCCATTCTTAACGGATTCCTGTCTCCACTTTCCACCCGGCACGATCTTGGATACCTTTTGGAATTGGTATTTTTCGACGATTTCTTTCAAGCAATAATCCATGTCCTCCTGGCCGACCACCAGGCGAACGGAACGGATCAGAAAACAGGCTTCAAACTTATCCAGGGTATGCGCGAGAATAGGTTTTCCTTCCAGGAGGGTGAATTGTTTCTTCTTCCCCTCCATAAAGCGAAGTCCCTTCCCCGCGGAGACGATCACTGCGTCGGCCTTCATCATTCAACAGTCAAAAAAACCCCTCACCCTTCCCCTCTCCCCTTGGGGGAGAGGGATGGGGTGAGGGGGGCAGGGTTTAGAATTCACTGTCCAGGGGGTAGTAGTAATCCTTTCCCTTGTTTTCCCGATTGGCTTCTTCTTTGAGACGAGCAAAGATCATTCTGCCCGCAGGGGTTTGGAGGACGCTGGTCACGACGACATCAATCGTCTTACCCATATGTCTCTTTCCATTATCGACCACGATCATCGTCCCATCATCCAGATAGGCCACCCCTTGTCCCGCTTCCTTCCCTTCCTTAAGAATTTTAACATTAATTTCCTCGCCGGGAAGGACGACAGGTTTTATAGAATTGGCTAATTCATTGATGTTCAACACCTGAATCCCCTGGAGTTCCGCCACCTTATTGAGGTTGGAGTCATTGGTGACGATCGTTCCGTGGAGCTCTTTAGCCAATTCAATCAATTTTGAATCGACCTCTTTGATCGCAGGATAATCCTTGTCTACGATACGAACATCGACGATGGCCTGCTTTTGGATGTGATGAAGAACTTCCAATCCCCTTTTACCTCTCGTCCGTTTGATGGAGTCCGAGGAATCGGCGATATGTTGAAGTTCATTCAGGACGAATTGCGGGATGATGAGCGTTCCCTCCACAAAACCCGTTTCGGTAATATCGGCGATGCGGCCGTCAATGATCACACTCGTGTCCAGAATCTTCGACTTCTCACTTTGAGGAACGTTTTTTGAGAAGAGTTTCCACCCGGGGACGTGGATCTCCCCTCCCTTCTTAGAACCGATGCGCAGACCGATGTATCCGCAAACCCCGTAGAGGATGCTGAAAAGAGGGAGGATAATTTGCTGATAGTTATACAAACTGGAGAAAAAGACGTTAGACACAAGATTGGCGACCATGATGCCGAGGATCAGCCCAATGAAGCCTCCTAAAAGGTTCCTTAGGGGGATGTGTTTTAACCCTTTCTCGATCAAAAGGGTCAAGGCGGCAAGGAAAAGTCCGCCCATCAGTCCCAAAAGAGGCGTCGGGGGGGAGGAAGAGATTTCTCGGGCCAAGGTATACCCGCCGATTCCGCAAATGACGAATAATAAGATACGTAGAACCCATGAACCCAACGTATTTCCCCCTTCCACGCATGGATGACGTCAGAAGACATTTCAATTGAAACGAGTGATGGGAATTCTGGAGGGGTTATGATCCAAAGATCGAGTTGATCTCCCTCAAAATATCCGTCTCTTTTACGTTCCGGGCGATGGCCAACTCTTTCACCAGGAGATTTTTGGCCGTGTCCATAATTTTCCTCTCACCGAAGGAAAGCTCTTTTTCTTCTTTGAGAAGGTGGAGGTCTCGAAGCACTTCCGCAATGCCATAGATCGACCCCGTGTTGATTTTTTCCATATACTCGCGGTATCTCCGGTTCCAGGTCTGATTATCGATGGTGACATCCCGGTCTTTGAGGATCTCGATGACCTTTCGGACATCAATCTTACGGATGATCCCCCTCAACTTGGCGGCCTCCACATTATCCTGGGGAATCATAATGGTCATCCCGTTTTCTAGAATTCGGAGGATAAAAAACATCTGCTCTTTGCCGGAGATTCGTTTGGTCTCAATGGCTTCAATGATTCCAACGCCATGCCCCGGGTAAACCGCTTTATCGCCGATCTGGAACATAATATTAAAACCTCCTTCCTGGCAGTAAGAAAAAGAGTCATTTCAATTTCAAGATGGAAGACGTTGTGACAAAGGAAAAAACCTCCCGAGAGGACCAGCCTCTGCGATGGTCCATCCAACTTATCATTCCGTAGGGAGGAAAGTCATGTAAGAGATTCAGATCCCTTCACTTTTGGCCAATTTCAAAATGTCATTGACATCGGGATCTTTCCCTTGAACCAGCCTGCCCATGGAAGCATCGAGTCCAAAGAAGGCTGAAATTCGAATCTTGCCCTTTACCTCTCCTGGTCCCCCAGACCCACCCGGCCGAAACACTTCCATCACATCTCCCACCTGAAGACCGGTTAATCTTCCGGCATTCATGTAGACTTCTTCACCCTCTACCTTGGCGATCCGGCAGAACCAACCCATGCCATCTAATTCCTTGGCTAAGGAACGTCCCAGGTTAGCAATGGTGACGTCGATCGCCTTGACTTTGGCCTTCTCTTCGGAAAAGGATCCCTTTTCCTTGGCTGCAATGACCGGATTATGAGCGGATAAGGTCTTAAGGGTTTTACCGGTAAAGGTGTCCACCAACCTCATGTCTATCTTGATGATAGCCGAGGCCGTTGCCTCTCGATCGTTCGTTGTCTTGGTGGTGAAGACATAAGGACCGGAGAGTTCCCCAGCGACAAGGGCATGAATCCCAAAGACTTCGTTGAGGTATTGAAGACCTTTTGACGTCTCAAGATCCTTTAAATCGTTCCCCTTTTTTTCAAAAAACTCTTTCACCATTTGATAATCGGTAAAGAGAACCTGTAGAGTCCTTCGGTTCACCTCTTTCATCAGCTTATCAGCCACCCAGTCGCCGAACACCTCCTCGCCCTGGGTGGTTCGATCATCGAAATAGGCGATCAAAACCTTCTTCTTTAAGCGTGGAAGCGAATGTTTCGACGGGGATACGGCGAGAGTTTCTTCCTCTAATAATAAGGAAGGCGAGGGTTTTGCCAGAGTCACGGAGGACTCTTTCTTAACCCCCTCGGCCTGCGTAGTCGTGGCGGTGAAAGTCTCCTTCTTAGAGAGGTATTCATTAACAGGAACATACAGGTACTTGGGCTGGTCTTTTCCTTCTGAGGCCTTTGGGTTTAAAACCTTCACATACTCTTCCTTATCGATAATGACCACATCTTTATCGAGTAATTCTTTCATTTTTGCGTTGTGAGAGGATCCTAATTTAATCGGAAACCAGGACGGTGTAGAACACCCGAAAACGAGAAGAAGGACAAAAGGGAGAATAAAAATGAAGGGGCGAGGGGTGATTTCTCTTAGGTTCATCTTTTCACTTTAATGGACCATTAAAGTATACCCCGAAATCGTGCAAAAATCAACCCCCGGGTTACGATCCTCTTGGCCATTCTTACTTAGGAGGGAGGGAAATCATAAAATAATAAAACACAATTATATCATAAAGTTAAAGATTTTCAAGGCGTTCATTCTTATTGAGGTCGGAGACATAAGTAATCACTTTTTGCAGGTCTTCAGGTGTGTCGACAGATAGGGGTTCATAATTAACAGGAGTGACTTTTATACGATAACCGTTTTCTAAGGCCCGAAGCTGTTCGAGCTTTTCAAGCTTCTCCAGGGGGGTAGGCTTCATTCTTGTAAAATGGAGAAGGAATGGCCGACGCAATACATAGACGCCGATGTGCTTAAATACCCTTTTGGGGAGAGGCCTGTTGGTCCCAAAGGGGTTGGATTCCAACCGCCCGATCTGGAGATCCCGAGGAAAAGGGATGGGAGACCGTGAGAAATAAAGAGCAAAATTCTTTTGATCCACCACCACTTTTACAATGTGAGGATTAAGCCAATCCCTGACCTCCTCGATCCTGGTCATGAGCGTAGACATTTGGAGGTGATCATCATTCAGGAGAGGGCGGATTGCTCTATCGATGAAACTTCCTTTTATAAGGGGCTCGTCTCCCTGAACATTGACAATGATTTCCGATTTTAGCTTTCTCGCAACCTCTGCCACCCTGTCTGTTCCGGTGAAGTGAGAAGGGGAAGTCATGACGGCTTTTCCGCCAAAAGCCTTTACAGCCTCCAAGATCCTTTGGTCGTCTGTAGCGACGATCACTTCATCGATCAACTTTGATTCGCGGACTCCCTCATAGACGTATTGAATCATCGGCTTGCCGAGAATATCGGCGAGGGGTTTCCCTTCGAAACGAGTGGAACCATAACGCGCCGGGATAACAGCAAGGATGTTGGTTTGGGCCCTATTCATATGAGTTCTGTCTCAATTAAACCAAATTAGAACAGGACTGTCAACTTCCACTCTTCCTAGAAACTTCGGAACAAAAAAAGGTAGGCGTCATGCCGCAACGACCAGTGGACGAAAAGCAGGCAAAACCCACGCTGCGCATGGGAGAGAAGAGGGATTCATTCCGTCGTAGGACGTTTAGTCGTAGGTCAGGCATCGCTTTGCGATGAGTTCCGCGTTTTTTATCATGATGTGGTAATCGTCCCCTGTCAAACCTGCTCCCTCGACGACCTCGTGCAGACGATCCACCGGCCTGATATCGCTTGGTGCATGGGCGTCGCTGTTCAATATCATGGGAGCGCCTATCCGATGCGCCAGCTTGGCCACATGACCGTTGGTCAGCGAGTGGCCTTCGCGGGAAGTCAGCTCCAAGTAGACAGAGTGTTCCTTGGCCAGCAGGACCTCCTCTTCCCTGATCAAACCGGGATGGGCCAAGACATCCACGGAGGACTCGATGGCCATTCTGTTGGTGTTGTGCGCCACCGGCTCGACAATCGTCTCCCCGTGGACCACCACCAATCTCGCCCCTAACTTCCTGCTTCTGCTGACCAAGGCCGGTATGGCTCCAGGCCGGATATGAGTCAATTCGATCCCCGGAATGAGACGAATCCCTTCGAGACGGTTGACCTCCTCACAAAAGGCCACGAGTCGGGGGATGATCAGGTCGATATTTGACGGGTCACCATGGTCGGTGATTGCAAGCGCTGTATAGCCCGCCACCTCGAACCTCCGGGCCAACTCAGCAGGGGTAAGTTCTCCGTCGCTCAACAGGGAGTGCGTGTGCAGATCGATCATCGTCTACCCCAAAGCTTCTCAACAGGCTTTTTAGAGATAGCCACCCGACCCACTTTCCATGTTACTTTCTTGGGTGCGTGGCTAAGTATTGCTTGAGCGCTTCTTCAGCTTGCTGGGTCAAAACTCGAATTTCTTTTTTCTGGGCGCTCCACACAGAAGAGAAATAGACACCGGTCAGAATGATCAACAGAGATACCATCACGGCCACCACTTTCAATATTCGTGGAGGAACAGCAGGAGAGAGAATAAGGCCCAAGAACCCAGCGCTGATGAGAACGCCAGCACCCACCGCAAAAAACAGCCAAACGATTTCGTAAAGCATAGAATACCCTCCCTTCACGGAGCGCTCAGGACATCTTTCAAGAAGAATTCCAGGGGGACATTTCAACAGGCGGCTGATCAATTATCTCTCTCGATAAAATACTTTGATTTAGTATATCAGGATGATAAAATATAGCAACTCCAAAATTGGGCAAGATCGGATCGTGGTCCGCACGAAGGAAGGCTTCGCCCCTTCTTCGGCAAATGCTCTTTAAGAAGGGGAGGAAAATGAATTTCGTTTCGGGAGGATCGCTATGATGATGCGAAAGGCGAGAAGCGCTTGGGTCCTTATGGGAGCCCTGATGTTGCTCCCAATGGTTTGTCCCTCAGATGCGAAGGAGGTCTACAAGTGGGTTGACGAGAAAGGAACGGTCCATTTTTCAGAAGATGAATCGAGTGTCCCCGAAAGACACCGAGATCAAATTGAAAAGAAATCCATGTCGGAAGAAGCCGGGGGAACAGAAGAGAAGGTGAAGGTCAGAAAACAAGATGGGAAAGGGGCAAAGGGCCGGGTTGTTGTGAAGGAAAAAGAAAGGATCGATAAGAACAGGATCGAGGGCGATGTGGTCGAATCGGTCAAAACGATCCTTTCCCTGTGGAAAGACGGGAAATACAATGAATTGTATGATCATGGAGATCAAAAAAGCCGAAGGGCCATCAATAGAGAGGATTTTGAGTACCGGATGAGGAAGAAGGGGATAGGATTGGCCTCTTCCTGGGAGACTCTTCGGGACATCCAGGTCGATGTCGAAAGCGCCACCCTCGCCTATGCCACAGTAAGAATAGGCTTTAAACCCAAAAGAGGGGGAGAGACGATATTTCGAACAGAGACCTATCGGCTGCGGTTTGAAAAAGGGATGTGGAAAATTAGTCTACAAAGGATCTTACAGACCAAGATATGATTCCTTCCGGACCTCTCGGATAAAGAGTCGAGGGTCATCCGCTCGTATTCGAATTTTTAGATGACGCGTAATTCGAGCTCTGACCCGTGAAAATGGGTTTCCACCATCTTCAAAAAGACGTCTAAGAGCTCGGGGTCGAACTGGGTTCCGGCATATCTGCGGAGCTCCGCGACAGCCTCCCAATGGGAAGAGGTTCTGCGATAGGGGCGAGCACTGGTGAGGGCTTCATAGGCATTCGCGATCGCCAGCAAACGGCACTCGACGGGGATCTCTTCTCCCTTGAGGCCGAGAGGATACCCCTGGCCATCCCACCACTCATGGTGTTTGAGGATCCAGTCGGCAATCGGAACGAGGTCCGCAGCGGACAGGGCAATCCGATAACCGATCTCGCAATGTCGTTTCATCTCCGCCCACTCCTCGGGGGTGAAGGGCCCTTCCTTCAGGAGGATGGCGTCGGAGATTCCCACCTTGCCGATGTCATGAAATTTGGCCAGGAGGGATAAGTCGGCCGTCGTGGATTCGGGGAGTCCGATCAGGGCGGCCATCCGGACCAATAATTTTTCCAGACGACTTGCGTGCTGCTCGGTCGCCCGGTCCCTGGCTTTGAGGGTATTGATCAGGGTGCTCACAATGGTGCTGCGGACGCTCTGGGTGCGATAGAGCTTCTTGCGGTACATGTGGTTATCCGCTTCTTTGAACACGTCTTTCAGGTTTTTATGGGAGCCATTTCTGATGGCAAATCCGACAGAGATACTGAGCGGGAGTTCGGGGGTGACGGCGTTGTAGGAGTCGACCGCCTCCTGAATTCTTTGGCAAGCGTTTTCAACGGCAGATTCGGTGGTGTTTGGAAGGATGATCGCAAATTCATCCCCGCCGATTCGGGCCGCCAAATCTCCTTCCCGGAAGGAGCCCCGGATCACCCTGGCCGCGGCGGCCAGCAGGCGATCCCCTTGATCGTGTCCGAGGGTATCGTTGACCAGCTTGAGCCCATCCACATCACACGCTAAGATTCCGACCGCCCCGTAGCGTGTTTTTTCTATCCGGCTCATCTCTTCTTCGAAGTAGATACGGTTATAGAGTCCGGTCAGAG